>Ga0209566_100266_pt1 | contig 48912 bp, 56 predicted proteins | sample Araplavi_mTSA_r2_2_FD_184287 | JGI IMG/M metagenome (GOLD analysis project Ga0209566, IMG submission 184287) | Arabidopsis root microbial communities from North Carolina, USA - plate scrape CL_Cvi_mTSA_r2 (SPAdes) (version 2) | ecosystem: Host-associated > Plants > Roots > Endosphere | place...
ACTTACCTGCCATAATCGCTCCGCATTCGCTGCATTCCGGGCATGCGCCGAAGGGCTTATCAAGTGTTGATCCCTATAATAGCCGCCATTCTTCAGCTTCGACGCCTCGCAACCCGCCAACCATAGGAGCGTTTCGGCACCTTTCTCAGCAGTCCGGGAGAAACGTTTCAACACGCTCATCGTTAGTCGAGCCACCCAACCGTTCTCCTGGTTAAAATTCGTTGATACAAGTCCCGGATCCAAGCAAAACGTTTGGATGCCCGTTCCATCGAGGCGCCTGCCCAACTCCCAAGTGAACATGATATTGGCTAACTTCGTCTCCCCGTACCGGACACTTGCGCCGCCGAATACGATCTGCGGGAAACTGTACAGCTGCTCGGCGTTAGGATCTTCAAAGCGAATTCCCTTGCTCGCCATCTTGTGGCCATGGGAAGCTGTCGTAATGATGCGGGCGGCTCCACTCTCCTTGATCCGATCGAGAAGCAGCATCGTGAGCAGGTAGGGCGCCAAATGATTGACCGCCCAAGTCATCTCGATAGCATCTGCCGTCATTTTGTGTGTATCGTACATCGCCCCCGCGTTATGGATCAGAACATCCAACTTCGGCCATCTCTTCAGAATGTCCTCGGCGACTTCCCGAATCGATTGCTGCGATGCTAAATCAGCTGTGAAAATATCTAGGGTTGCCCCTGGCTTCGCTAACGTCCTCAGCTCCCTGGCAACCTCATTCGCTTTAGTCGGATTGCGTGCAATGATCCCCAAGTTCGCCCCGCGGACCGCAAGCTCCTTAGCAGCAGCTAATCCGATACCACTTGTCGCTCCGGTAATGATAACGTACTTGCCGTCAACCGTCCACTTTAAAAGATTCGTTTTCATGAATATCAAACCTCCCGTTATATTGAATGAACGATTCATTCATTTTTAGATCCATCGTAATCCATGACGCTTCCACTGTCAATAGTTGGAAGTCACATTGGGGCGTTTCTCCAAATAGAGTTCGCTTGTATTCATGTATGGAGTTGCTTAAGAGGGGTAATCTAATTTGAAGTGGAAATATTTTCTTTGTCAATGCGGGGATAAGCGGTATGGATATGTTAACTTTATGGCAGTACTCCATCAGAACATTGTTAGGCTTTATCGTTCTACTGGTATTAACACGTCTCTTAGGAAAAAAACAGCTCAGTCAAATGACTTTTTTCACCTACATAACCGGCATTGCCCTGGGAAACATTGCCGGAGAGATGGTGCTAAGCAAGGAAATCAATGTCATCGCCGGGATTGTGACGATGTCCATCTGGGCATTCCTCACGATCCTCATTGAGCGAGTGAGTCTGAAATCTGCGGTGATTCGAGTTTTATTCGACGGTGAGCCGGCAATCGTGATCAAAAAGGGAATCATCCAATCCAAAGCGATGGCCATCAGCAAGCTGAATATGGATGATTTAACGATGCTGCTTCGTGAAAAGGACGTATTCTCCGTCCGGGATGTCGATTATGCGATTTTAGAACCAAACGGGAAATTAAGTGTGCTCAAGAAACAAGAACAGGAAAGCCCGACGAAAAAGGATCTGCAAGTGCCTGTTCAAGAACGCTTGTACCTTCCTACGGAACTCATTGTCGATGGCAACATTGTAAAAAGAAATTTAACCGAGCTGCAATTGAGCCGGGAATGGCTGGATGAGCAGCTCAATAAGCTCGGCGTTCACTCCGTTCACGACGTCTTTTTTGCCGAGCTGCAAAGCGACGGGACGGTATATGTCGATATGAAGTCGGCAAGTCAAAATAGCTGAGTAACACGGGAGGAAGCCCCTTCTCAATCTAGCCGGGCTTCCTCCCAGCGCCTCTCCGTTCCCTCAAATACGCTTAAAACGTCGGCCCAATCCGCCAAATGCCAAAATCGTGCTGTTTTAATATTTCAGCCTTCGTTAATTTCCCCGAAGCGACGGAGGCGATTTCATCAAAGATGCGCTCACCGACGGATGTGATGGATTCTGCGCCATCGATAATAGTTCCCGCATTCATATCGATATTTTCGCTCATCTTTTGAAAAATCGGCGTATTCGTGGCAATTTTGATGACTGGCGCTATCGGCGAGCCAGTCGGTGTCCCCCGCCCCGTCGTAAAGAGCACAATCTGCGCACCTCCTGCTACCATGCCGGTCAATTGCTCAATATCATGACCAGGTGTATCCATCCAGACAAGTCCTTTGCGAGACGGTCGCTGCGCATAATCGATCAGTTCCTGCAGAGGACGGCTGCCTGATTTGTTGGCGGCGCCAAGCGATTTCTCCTCGAGCGTCGTTAAACCGCCCCGGATATTGCCCGGACTCGGATTGCCCGTACGAATATCGACGCCCATATGGAACGCGCGATTCTCCATCGCGGCAATCACTTCATAGACCCGTTTGGATACTTTGTCATCAACCGCACGCTTCGCCAAGAGATGTTCGGCGCCAATCAACTCCGTCGTTTCAGCGAGAATCGCCGTCCCGCCTGCATCGACTATTCTATCGCTGACGACACCGACAGCAGGATTCGCGGAGATGCCCGAGCAAGCGTCCGAGCCGCCGCACTCGGTTCCGATCATGAGCTCACTGAAGTCACACAGCTCTCTGAGCTGCGCGGATGCATCCTGCACCATCCTGGCCGCAATTTTGGCCCCTTGCGCGATAGCCATTAACGTCCCGCCTTCATCTTGAATCGACACCACTTCGACCGGCTTGCCAGTACGCGCAATATCCTGAGCGACACTGCGGGCTTGGTGCGTTTCGCAGCCCAGACCGAGCACAACGACACCGTAGACGTTCGGATTCATTCCCATCCCGGCATACGTGCGAAACGTCTGCTCGTAGTCAACACCGACTTGGGCACAGCCGTGCTGATGAATGAAACTCACGGTTCCATGCACGAGTTCCGTGATTTGTCTGGCTGCCTGTGTCGCGCATGTGATCGTAGGTAAAATCAAAACATGGTTCCGCACTCCGACTTGACCGTCCGCACGACGGTACCCCCAAAACTTATGGTTTGACGCTGTCACCAAGCTTATCTCCCCTTCCGCGTTTTCCTTCTACATTGTGCACATGGACATGGCTGCCAATTTCAATATCGCTAAGAGCAACGCCAATCACTTCACCATATTTCAAAATATCCTGGCCTTCAGCGATGGGAACTACAGCAAACTTATGGCCGAATTCGATCCCATCTTTGAGCTGTACCGTGTACGTTTGCGAATCGCATATGACATGGACAACGGCACCTTCGGGAATGGCAGCTAATGCAATAGCTACATGATCGTGTGGCTTCATCATGACGGTTTTATACATGTCCTTCTTTGGCACACCCTTTCAGTAAAGTGGTCGTTCTCTTTCATGTAAGCGAATACAAGTTATACTTCCATTATATGTCTGCCATATTGGGCTAACAATAGCTGCCCCAAAAATAGTTGCAATACTTTGCTGAAACCGCCGGGTAAGCTATTTCGGATTTATATCAACTCGTCGAATATATATTACATTTTCATTAATCTGATGCCGCCACAGAGCAATTCATGGCTTTGGAAGAAATCTCGGCTTCCATCCAATCGTTGGCGAACATGGCCGTGCAGCTGCGAATGATGCTGGAGAAGTTTAAAGTTTAAAATTCAAAGAATGATTCACAACAAAACGAGGGTGTCACGAACCGTATATACGGTCTTAGGACGCCCTCGTATTGTTAAATGTATATGAGTTCCTATTCGTTCTTCATGTTAATGTTACAAGGGTGTGATCGCATCAACTTCGAGTTGAACCTCGGCGTAAGTCTTTACATTTCCTGAGATTACACATTCGAAAGCTTGCAGCGAATCGTTGCCCTGTGAGGCCAAATCTGTCGTAAGCTTCAGCGGTACAGTCCCCAATAATTGGCCGTTCGCATCGAAGAAGCGAAGACGCCCTGTGACTTGATTCGCACCCACTTGCGCCAGCGCGAACTGCCCGTGGATGACACTGTACTCGCCATCCAGATCCACGTGAAGATCACCGATCCGCAATTTCGATTGCTTCGGATCCATAATCTTCATAGCCGCCGATGGATGAATGTCCATCTTCATACCTGACATCGATCCGATCTGAACGGTCGAATAGCCCCACCAATTCTCCAAATTGCCATCAACGAGCAATTGGATCTTTTCGATCTTATCGTTCATAAGTTCGACTTTCATGGTTCTGGACGTGGCGACACGCTGTCCCTGAGCATCATAGAAATTGACTTTGAATTCGGCGGGGATTGCTGCTTGAGCTTGTTTAGATTCTTGAGCTGTTTGCATCCCAAGCTGAACAGTTGCTTCGAGGTGCGTCAGATTCGGATCCTTGTCATCCTTGAAGCGATAGCCATAATTGACAATCAAATTCTGGTGCGCGTCGGCGGCATCCCCTTCATACAATTTAAACCACGCAGGCCCTAACCACGAGTCAATCCGGTGATAATTCCGCCATACTTCGTTGACCTGGGTGGTCTGCGGAGTCAACGTAGCCCCGGTTCCAAAACCGCCGGGAAACTTGACAAGCGGCGTCAGTTGCGACAAGGTCACTCCTTCTTGGACTTCTCTCACACCTTCCAAAAAGGGAGTTCTCGGTCGAATCCACTTGTTGCCGGAACTGGTTTCAATTAAATAATTCCCGCCCCACTTGGCAACCGTAGTTACGATTTGCGGCGCTAATTGTCCGCCTGTTGGCTTCAACAGTTGCGGATCGTTATAAAGCGGTTCGATCGAACTCAGATCAACTTTCGTGACTAGAGGCTTTGGATTCCCCAGCAATCCACGCTCGGTAACGATCCATCTCTCCCCTAGCCAGGTGGGGATTAAATACATGGTCGTCAGATAACCCTCACCATGACCCCAATGAACCTGTTTGCTATCGATAATTTTTACGGTCTGGGGAGCGATGACGCCGACCTTCTGAAAGAGGTTATCATACAGATACGTATCATCTAGCAATGTGAGCGTATCCGCTCCAGGCTGTGGCAGATTTATTAGGGTTATGGTAGATGGTGTTGACGAAGCTGATGCGGTCATGTCACTACCCAAGCTTAAACATAAGCACAGCGTACTGCTGATGGCAACAACGAAACCAATTGGACTCCTCAAGTAACCCCCTCCTTAAACCCTAATATTACCATAGCATCCTGCAGATAGCATAACGCGGCTGCCCAATGTACAGGCAGCCGCGTTATGCATATTCAAGCAATCAGCTTTAGCCCTACAGCTGCAGCCAGTACCATAGCAATGAAGAGGAGCCGGCGCCACTCTTTGGATTCGCCGAAGAAGATCATGCCAACCAGCGCGCCCCCAACCGTGCCGATCCCGGTCCAAATGGCGTAAGCCGTCCCCATAGGCAGACTTCTTAAGGATACGCTTAAAAAGAAGAAACTCATCAAAATACCGATGCAAAATAGCAAATAAGCTTTTATATTATGATCCCGCTTGATCCGATTCATACCCAGCACGCCAACGATTTCAAACATGCCGGCTACGACTAATGATACCCAAGCCATGATCATTCCACCTCCTTCGATGCCGCATGGCCACCTGCCAGTTTCAAGCCCATGACGCCGACCAGCAGCATCGCGATCAGCCCGATTTTGGCGAGCTTCACCGGTTCATCAAAGATGACCATATCGGCAATCACAGTGCCGGCCGTTCCAAGTCCGGTAAACACAGCATATACCGTGCCTACAGGCAACTGCGCCGATGCAGCAATGATGAGATAAAAAGAAATGCCGAGCGAAACAATGGTGATTGCCCATGAAAGCGGATCGTTAGCGTGCTTAAAGCCAATCACCCAAACGACTTCAAAAATTGCACCAATAAATATATAAATCCAATTGCGGTTCATTTGTAATCCTCCTTTAACTGTTTCTGACTCCTCTCCAGTAGACGTACCATGAGGCATCCAGCCTCTTCAGGGATCGCTCCATATCGCCATACAGCATCTCGACAAACATGCCATCCACGACCGCAGTGAAGGCAGCGGATGCTCGCTCAATGGAGACATCCGGGTGCATGTCACCGCTCGCAGCCGCGGCTTTGAAGAACGGTTTAATCAGCTCCCCTTGCTGATCGATGTGGTGATTGCAATAATCTACAATTTCCCGCTGCAAATGGCCGGGTGGAAAGAAAGCCATGCGCAGAAAGAACTTCGTGTCATCTTCGCGCTCGTATCGCTTTCTATATTCGTTTAGAAAGCCGTACAGCAACTGTTCCAGCGGCTGCGAGCCGCTCTGTTCCAGATAGTCCTCAACGAACAGTATCTCTCTAGCTGCTACGTCCCGAAAGACGGCAAAGAACAATTCATCTTTGCCAGTAAAATGATTGTAGATCGACTGCTTCTTAATCCCTACTTCTGCAGATATGTCAGCGAGTGAAGCCCCTTCATAACCATTTCTTGCAAAATGTCGAAGTGCAACTTCGCGAATTTTACCTGAAGTCATTTCAAATCACTCCCTTACGAACGTTCGTCAGTTTATTTAATCACAAAAAGCAGCCAATTGCAAAGGTTTTTGAAAATGGCTTGTCCACACATAAAAAAGCCGCGTTAGACGCGGCTTTACCCCCTTTTATTATGATGCATCCTGCCACTATCCAGTATGGTTTGGTGGTTGGCTAGCGAATAACAGCGCTAGCTGCGCAGCCCCATCCTATTCCCGGAAGCGTACCTGCGCAGCCCTGTATAGAACAGCGCAATGCCGCCTGCTGTCAGCAGCGCCGTCACACCGACAGCACCGAGGAGGAATACCGGTTCCAGGTGGCGTAAGAGGCCAATCGGCAAATAGCTGATGAAGCCCGCGGGCACGACGGTGTACAAAATCAACTTCCCTAAACCGCGGAAGATGCCTGTCGGATACGTCGTGAACGTCAGCAGCGCATTGAACAGCTGAAAGCTGAGCCCCTCCGTATTCCCCAGCCAGAACGCCAAACAATTGACGATGAGGGTGAAAAAAATAAATAGGAGAGCGGCTATCACCAGTGCCAATCCGAATTTGAGCAAGCCTGACAGCGAGTGATTGCCGAAGAACACATACACCAGCAGGGCAAAGGCAACATCACCAATGGCGCTAACGGACATGCGGCTGATCAGCACGTGCAGCAGCACCGGCTTGGGCTGGGCAAGGTAGACGTCCAGCTGGCCGCCGGCGATCAAGCTGGCTACACGCATCGAGTTGCCGAACAACGTTGCCATCAGCCCGAAGCCGCCTGCCGATACGGCCCATAGCATCATGACATCCGTCAACTCCCACCCGTTCACTACAGGGAAACGGCGGAAGTAGAGGCCCCAGAACACGATCCACACGACATTGTTGATCAACATCATCCCCGCCGTCAGTACGAAGCTGAGGCGAAATTCCATCGCCCCGAGCAGGTTCGCCTTCCAACAAGCGAACACGAACAGCAGCAGGCGCTTATACTTGCCAGGCATCGCGTATTCACTGATCACTGTGACGTTCGGAGCGCTTTGCAAGCTTTTATCCTCCATTAACATTCAGCTTCTTCACTCCTCTCCGGTATACCAGCAGCGCGACACAGGCGAATATGACAATCCATCCTGCTTGTGCCATCAGCATGCCTGCCAGCCGCACCGCTTCGAAAGCAACCGCCGTCTTGGCCGGCGTATAGACGATGCCTTGCAAAGGAAGCCAGCGGACGATGCGCTGCAGCGATTCCGGGAACAGCTCAATCGGCATCAGCATCCCACCGACAGTGAACAGGAACTTGTTGTAGACGAACTCCAACCCTCTTGTCTCTTCCACCCAGAACGCGCTAAGCGCAACAACCATATTCAGCATGAAGTTCAGCGTAAATCCGCCCAAGGCGGTAAGCGGCAGCCACAGGAATCCGGTCATGTCGTCCGGTGGACCGAGCACGAGCAACCCGAGCATTCCGCCTAAGATGACGTTCACACAGAAACGGACTGCAACCTCACTCATATATTCCACATAATGGAACGCGATGAAATTGACCGGCCGCACTAGCTTAAAAGCAACATCGCCACTCTTCACTTCCTCCTCAAGGCGCGTGCACAAACTTGGACAAGCGAGCGTCATCGATTCTGTCACGATCAAATACCACATCAGCTGGCGGAAGCTGTATCCGGCAATAGATGCAGCTCCTTCGCCAGCGAAGGTCGTCTGCCATAACTGCAAAAAGATATATAAGATTAGCAGCAGAAATAAGGAGCGGACAAGGAAGTCTACGACATAAGCCAGCTGATTGCGCAGCGTGATACGGCCAATGCATACATATTTGAGCGTCTTGGTCAGCGCGATCATCCGACTCCCTCCTCTTGTTCATGTACACCTGTACGGTACATTTGCGTAATAATTTCCTCCATCGGTGGATCCTCAACCGTGACATCCACGAGCAGATACGCCGCCATGATTTGCGACAATACCGCTTCAATGCTCGTAACCCCCATGTCAACCGAGAGCGTTAATTTCACGCCGTCCCTCGCTTGTTCCTGTACACCGGGCATCTGAAGCGATCCCGGTTCCTCATGAAGTACAAGCTGTACGGTCTTATGTGTTAAGAAACGGCGCTTCATAAGCTCCACCCGATCATCGAAAATCATCCGTCCGCCATTAATGACGATCGCCCGATCGCACAAGCGCTCCACATCGCCGGCGTCGTGTGAAGTCAGGAACAGCGTCGTCCCCTCCTCGCGGTTGAGTTCATTCACCAGCTCGCGAATCCGCTGCTTGACGACAACGTCGAGGCCGATCGTCGGCTCATCGAGGAAGATGACCTGCGGCCGGTGCAGCAGCGAGGCGGCAATCTCGCAGCGCATCCGCTCGCCGAGCGACAGCTTGCGCACAGCCGTGTGCAAATGCGGCCCGATGTCGAAGCGCTCGATGAGCTCATCACGCCGCTGCACATAATCGCTGCGGCGCAGCTCATAGATGCGGCTCATCAGCTCGAACGTATCGCTCGGCGGCAAGTGGTACCACAGCTGGGACTTCTGTCCGAACACGGAGCCGATGCAGTGCGCCAGCTTCATGCGCTCTTTCCACGGGTTCAGACCTAACACCTCGGCATGGCCGGATGTCGGGTGCAAAATACCCGTCAGCATCTTAATCGTCGTAGACTTCCCTGCACCGTTAGGCCCGACGAAGGCGAGCTTCTCCCCCTGCCGCACGGTGAATGTGACGCCTTCCACCGCCGCTTTCTCCACATAGTCCGGTCGTAACAGCGATCGGACACTTCCCGCCAATCCTTCCCGCTTCCGCTTCAAACGAAACGTCTTGCCAAGCTCTGTAACCCGTATCGATTCCACGCCTATCCCCCCTCGCTTTGATTCGCTAAAGCAAAAAAGACCTCGGTCCGTTTCGCCTTAACAGGCGGAACTTTCCGAAGGTCTTTTATCCCTTACGGTGTAATCCGGCATCGTGCCGGACCTGCTTCGCTTGGTTCGCCCCACTTTAACGGTCGGATCCCTAGAAGCTCTTCCGTTGTAATTTTTCACATAATAACACAGGATGTCAGTTCGGCACAACCTTTTTTTGGAAATTGGGGCGAAGCCTGCTGCAGATGGGGTTCATGGGCAAACGAAAGCGATTAGGTACGTTATCAAGACAAGCATGGCGAGCTTTTTTACTTATGGACAACACTAACGGAATATAGCTCAACAATCGTATATGGCGTCGTGCTTACACTTCCGGATGCCGCCGTTTGATCGTAGTTTCCGCATTTGAAGTAGAACGTTTTCCCGGAAAAACTCGGCTTTTTGGAGAATACTTGCGAGCCATTCACGGACACCGTTGCCGTTCCGCCTGAAAGCGCTAGCTGATAAGTAAATTTTGCACCAAGCGCAGCTTTGGTACTTAATTCAGTATATGTACCGGCACCTTTCGCTTCTTCGTATAAAATTTTGAAATTGCCGCCTTTCGAATTCGGCGTGGCCGTATACTCCAATTCAACGAGCGGTATGGAATCCGTGCTGTTGAATAATTGCCCGATGGTCGTGGAGCCGCTCGAACCTCCCCCTTGCAAAGTCACCGCCGCCTGATTCGTCATCGTGTTCGTCCCGCTCCAGCTCCAGGCCGCATTGCCTCCGGCTGATTGTTGTTCCCTCATCTCCGAACGGGGATGCGATGAACCGGATGTTGTCGTTCCCGTCTTCGGATCCATGAACGCTTGACCGCCGTCGGGTACGGCGTAAAAGTACTTGCTGGAGTACCCGGAAACAAGACTCGACGAGCTGATCGTCGAACCGTCCGGCTGCTGCAAGGACCAGATCTGATAGTCAATACTGGCTGCAGCGCTGACCGTAGTTGCTGACATGCAGGCGGCAGTCAGTGCTAGAACCGCCAGCCCTGTTCTAAGCGACCATTTTTTCATTTGTAAAATCATCCTTTCCGTGATTGAACTTTACGTTCACCGACAACCTTCAAAATTTGAAATCGGCTACAATAAAATTATCAAATGAAAGGTATTTCATGTTTCACTCCATTGTTCATTTCATTTGCCATATTGCTGTTTTTGAAGAAAACATTATTTTCGCCGGAACACTTTTTTCAGAAGAAGGATCATCTCCGTCCTATAGACCGTAGCTAAGTAAACGGCGTTAATTAATGCTGACAAAGCGAATAGATAAGAAGCGATGTCACGGTCATTAGCCAACCAATTGAACACAAGCATGATGAGAGAAATCGCAGTTAAAGAGAATGTTAATAGAAACAGTTTGTGCGGGTTCAGCATGTACACCACTCCCTTTAACTTCATGATATTCAATCGTCCGGAAAATAACCTTACAAGAAATAAACCTACAGCCATGAGCCGCAGGTCTTGCTGATGCCATTACTTCTTCTTATTGTCCCCTTTATGCTCTTTCTCTTTGCCGCCTTTTTCATCCTTGCTTTTTTCATCCTTGCCTTTTTCTTCTTTTGCTTTATCTTCCTTGCCCTTGCCTTTATCTTCTTTTCCTTTTTCTTCCTTACCTTTGCCTTCTTCTTTATGTTTTTCTTCTTTATCGGCGCCTCTGCCTTTTTCTTTGCCTTCTTTGCCTTCTTCTTTGCTTTCCTTCTCTTCCTTGCCCTTCTCATCTTTCTTTCTCTCGCCTTTACCTTTTTCGTCTTTACCTTTTTCCTCTTTACCTTTGTCACCTTTACCTTTTTCGTCTTTACCTTTTTCATCCTTACCTTTTTCCTCTTTACCTTTGTCACCTTTACCTTTTTCGTCCTTGCCTTTTTCTTCCTTGCCTTTTTCCTCTTTACCTTTGTCACCCTTGCCTTTTTCTTCCTTGCCTTTTTCCTCTTTACCTTTGTCACCCTTGCCTTTTTCGTCCTTGCCTTTTTCCTCTTTACCTTTTTCGTCCTTACCTTTTTCCTCTTTACCTTTGTCACCCTTGCCTTTTTCTTCTTTTTGCTCTTTACCGTTTTCTTCTTTACGAGACTGGCCTTTTTCCGCACCTTTACCTTTTGCTTCCGTTTGACCTGCTGCGTTTGATTCCTTTGTTCCTTGTTCTGAACTTACTGATTCATTCTTTTGTTCTTCATTTTCGTTCGCATGTTTTCCGGGACCGTGACCAGGACCTTTTTTTCCAGGCATGCCGATAACCTCCTTAGATTTCCGTTACGTAGAAGGCGCGTGAATGCTTTTGATATGTTGAATGTTCGTATAATATGACTTGCCCTCTGCAGTAATCATATGAATAATACTGTTGTCTATCGCTTTTAATAGGCCAATTCTTGTCGGGCTTCTACCCAAGTCAAAAACGACGATTCTGCCTTCCAGCTTTTTGATTTGTTCTTCGAAGGTACGAGATAATGGAAGATCGGAAGGATTAACAGGAAAAAACTTCTTATCCAGCAGGTAAGGAGTGTGGTAATCACTGTATGGCGTCAGCCATTTCAAATGGTTCAGTGGGATAAACATCGTTCCATATACGGGGGAATAGAATTCGAAATAATTCGTCATGACATGCGTGACGTAACCATGAATCGGCTGATGTCCGGAGACATAAATTTCCGTGAAAATCCCTTTGGCATTCAGCAATATTTTCCTGTATGAAATTTGTTTATCATTGTTGATTGGTTTTTCAGGAAGAGCGGAGAAGTCCGTTGAACCTAGATGGCAGCTGCTACTTACATTTAGTACATGAAAGGTAGGAATGTACATATATCGATCTCCATTATAGATGACCAATATATCATGCTCCGCATCTACGAGGACACCTGTGTAATATTTATCACCAAGCATTTCAACATCAATAACCGCTCCTAGCTGCTTCTGAAAAAGATCCAAACGTTTCACCTCCTCTCACGAGATGGTTCAGCCCGTCCATTCCTATGAAGAAAGGTGTTTCTTTTAAGTATTTGACAAAGATTCGGGACAGGGGGAACATCGGGAGTTCGAATAAATTCCCCCTTCCCTCACGATAGCCGTACAGGGAGCGCGTATTATTTCTTCTGGTTGTTATCCTGCTTTTGTTCTTTTTTCTCTTCTTGATTTTGATTTTCGTTTTTAACCCCATAGGAAATGCTCTTAATATGAAACGTAAAAATAGTGACTAACTCATGATTGACAATCATCGTGATATAATCGTCATTTACTTCGGATACGACACCTTGAACGCTCTCATGACCTCCGCGGTTCACTTGGCACCAGGAATTTCTCATACCTTGCAGCAATGCGGCGAAATTTTCACCTTCCATGATTTTCAGCGTCACAGGTTGAGGTTGAACCACGACAGGTTCGTAAGTTTCAACAGCATCCTTCGTATTCAGTGTCATGCTTTTCACATGCTGAGTGTTGTAGTAGAGCAGGCCATCTTTCTCGCTGAAAATAACGACATAGTCAGATCCTACCGCAACCACACGACCGTGCCGAGACTCTGGACCTCCGCGATCCAATCTTACTTGCTTCCCAACCAGTGTCGAATAATCAAATGCCATGTTAGTTTCCCTCCAGCTATTGATTTGGTTCTTGCATACATATATTACGTATCTGACCATGGTTTGTACTAAACGGATAACCCCCCCTCACCACATTTCCACGATTGTCACTACTAGCCATATGTACGGGGAGGTAGAAAATACAAATACCCTCCTGTTCACTAGAATCACGTCTAAACTAAGCGTTTAACGGATCTGCATGCGTGACCAGAAGGGCAATTCTATTAAATGTTCTTGATGTTGGATACATCCGAAATGCTGTTCAAAGCAACGACGAATACGATATCGCGTGTCGATAACACGACCAGGCTTTCATTCAGTGCAAGGACGGCCGCATTCATAACATCATTCAACTGCTCCGCCAGCGTATTAAAATCAACTTTGGATTTACCGACTAACGGGCTAAATAATCCCATAAGCGGTGATGATTGGACGTTATCCGTCTGCTTCTCGTCAGACTTCACTTTCTGTTCCATGCATCTCTTGTCATAATCCTCTGCCCAAAGTTCTACACCGGCAATGAGAGGAACCGGTACGAAGTGTTCAACGTTGTTGCTGACGAAATTCAGGATGCGGTTATCGGCCGATTTGATCTTCACATTAGAATATTTGCCATTGGAGTAGTCCAACGTGTGCAGCTCTTTCACTGTCTTGCCTTGTAATTGATTTAAAAAGTCCTGCATGAGGCTATCGAGGCTGTCGCACGAGGGTCGTGCCTGTTTAGGCGGGCCTGGCGGTTTGGGCGGACCTGGAGGCTTCGGCGGGCCAGGAGGCGCTGGGGGCGCTGGCGGGCCAGGAGGTCCTGGCGGCCCACATGGCCCTGCTGGTCCTGGAGGTCCACATGGCCCCGGCGGCCCTGGAGGTCCTGCCGGACCTCGCAATCCTGCGGGCCCCATATGTCCTGCCGGACCTCTCGGCCCTGCTGGACCCGTCTGACCGGCCGATCCTTCCGGCCCAGTCGGCCCTGCCGGCCCTTGGATTCCAGCCGGACCTATGGGTCCTGCAGCCCCTGAAGATCCGGTGTGTCCGCCTGGCCCTGCAGGTCCTGCAGGCCCACTCCTTCCGCGATGACCGCGTTTACCAATTATTTTTTTATGATGATGCCTCTTCCGCTTGTGCATCTTACGCTTTTTGGAGCATCCCTGTTTGTTTTTCTTTTTCTTATGCTTTGCACATTGACATGGATCATTACAACAAATTATGCACATAGTTGTCTCACGCTTCGAACCTGGTTTGCGTACTTGAATAACCCTTGGCGATTTGGATTTGCGAAGGCGTAACGACTTTTTCTTCGTTTCCTTGCAGCTGCACGACCCGCTGCTTTTACTAATACCGCATATTGGATCAGAAGCGCTTGCTGGCAGGTTGGAAACCAGCTTAAAGCGCCCTGGCTTATGAAAAATGTTCATACGTCGCGCTATCGGGTGAATGAAAACTTTTGAATGCTTCTTCATCACGAACCGAACCCCTCCCTTCCATAAACTAGACTTAGGCATATACGAATGGGGATCATTCATCTATCTGGGTGTTTGCAATATTAGTATATGTACCTAAAAATAGCCTGTTCTAGTGATATCGCACATTTTAATAGGCGTTCACTAGACGAAGAGAAAACAGGCGAACTTCCCGATTCAGTAGTTTAGCAGGAGATTTGCATGCAAAAAACCACAGTATGAATGCCATTCACACTGTGGTTCGAACGTCGTGATCGGTCTTTATCGTTGTGGAACAAATACGATGCGATGCCCGCTATGCGAAGCGTCTTGCCAAACCTCTTCCACCTTGGATAGCGAATAAGCGACGGTCTCCACGTTCAGCTTGCCTGCTGCGATCGCATCGACGAGCGCTGGAAGCTCGCCCACATAGCCGGCCGTCGTGACCGATCCCTGGCCGCTGCCGAGATCCATTCCTCAAATTGCTCTTCACTGAACATGCCTACACCGATGGGGTGTACGATGAGGTCGGCAGTCATTGACCCGAACGGTCAATGAGGATGGCTCTATCTTTGGGCGTCTCGTCAAACCTTCGATACCCGCCAATAAGTATTTTGTTGTGCGTTTTCGCTAGAAGGCAAGCTCGTTCGACATGGTCATTCAAGTAGCCTTCAGGAAGAATGACCGCATCCGCTTCAGGATGATTTTGAATCTCCTTGTCGAGCTCCTCGATATGCTTCGCTAGTTTCGGTTGAATGATTAGTACCCTCATGCAGCGCCACCTCATATACCATTTTATACCACATTACTAGTTCAACAGCTTTATAGACATCCCTTAGCCATGCATGGCTTAGAAAGTATAGATGGCGAGAATACTGGCAATTAGCTGCAATACCAACGATCCGTAAAGAGGAAATGATGAAAAGAATTTTTACGGGCATAACAAAAAAAGCCTGATCGCTCAAGCTTTTGCATCGAAACGCTTACTCCATCCAATCTTTCAGCTGAATATCTCTGATCGAATGAACAATGCGGTCGGCTTTGGATAAATCCTGATTGCCCGAATTCGGGTTCTGATAGCCTATACATTTCATACCGGCCGCTTTCGCCGCCTTCACCCCATGGCCCGAATCCTCAATGACCAGGCAATCCTCCGGGGAAACACCGAGCAGGCTGGCAGCTTTCAAGAAGATGTCCGGATCCGGCTTGCCTCGCTCCACTTCATAACCGCTAATTACGCAATGAAAATGAGATGCAATGCCGAGCTTTTCCAGCACGGCCTCAATAAAGATGCGAGATGACGAGGAAGCGAGTCCGATCTGTATTTTTTGCTCAGAAATCGCTTGAATCAAGTCTACGATGCCGTCGATGGCATAAGCGTCTGCTTCCTTCAGCAGGGAGAGCTTTTGATGCAACAGCTTGCTCAGCAGATCCGGGAGCGAAATTTGCAGGTTATAATCCTTAATAATTTGGGTCAGCATATCCGGGTCTCTCATGCCCACATAAACTTCGAGATCGGCCACAGTCATTTCAAACCCGAATGTTTTCATTAATCGGTTTTCCGCTTGATAATGAAGCGGCTCACTATCAATAATGACTCCATCCATATCAAAAAGAACGGCTTTGAGCATCCAATCATTCCTCACTTTAACCAAGAATCAGTTCCGCTCTCAGTATAGCATTATCGATATATGAAGGAAAACCGTGGATGCTCGGCCTGCATTATAGCGCATGCATTCTACCGTTATAACGCAATGTGCGAGCTCAAACCAGGATTTAGTACCAGGCCACTGATCAACCTGCCACCACAACGCCTTTTCGTATAATCAGGTTCGCATGCTAAATAGCGATAACGGAACGGTCCGGTGTTCTGTTACCGCTTCTTTTATTTTCTACAGACGGATACAATCTAGGACCTCCGCCATACGCCACCGGCAGACGGAACGAATCCGCAATCCTGATAAAATGACGCATGCTTTGCTGCGAATGTCAGGGTGACGATCTCAAGCCCGGATCGTTCGGCTTCCTGCAGTAATGTTCGGACCAATGCCTGCCCGATGCCCCGGCGCTGATAGTCGGGATGCACGATAATATCTTCCATATAACCATGCTGCAAGCCCATGCCTGCGATATAGCCGAATGCAATAAGCTCTTGATGATCGTCACGGAGCCCAGCCCAAAAGTTACAGCGCTCCAATAAAACCGGATAATCCGAGTGCCGCCCCTCCCATCCTACCCGCTCTCGCAGCGTCGGGACTTCATCAGGCTGTAAGGGCAAATTAATGATGATCTCATGTTCCATTTCCGCCTCGCTCCTTTATGAAACGTCGCTAATGGGCAGTCTGATCGTGAACGTCGTCCCCTGCTGCAGCATGCTCGTCACCTCAATGGACCCGCCATGATCTTGAACGATTTTTTGACAAATAGAAAGCCCTAAGCCGGTCCCATCCGTTTTCGTCGTGAAAAATGGATGGAAAATCTCTTGGAGATCTTTCTCTTGAATCCCCTGTCCGGTGTCTTTAATCTCAATCAGAGCACCCTGCGTATCTCTAGATAACTTCATCGTCACTGTACCGCCGTGAACCATGGCTTCGAACGCATTATTAATCACATTGACGAACACTTGCACCATTTTACCTAGATCCATCCGGCAAAATAAAGTGTCATTGAATTCGCTGTAAATCATTCGATGTCCGAATTGAGAACATTTCGTCTCGGTTAAGCGGCGCACCTTTTCCAAGCAGTGATGCACTTGAATCAAGTCGTAATCCGATGGATTCGGTTTAGCAAATTGCAGGAATTCAACCGTCAGGTTATTCATTCTTACGACTTCGCCATGAATTAACTCATACCAAGGCTCGATATTGTAGTTCCGTGTTTTGGAATGCTGGAGAAAGCCTTGGATAATGGCTATCGGGTTGCGAATCTCATGGGCAAGACCGGCGGCCAACTCGCCGAGCATTTTCATTTTTTCATTTTCAAATCTCATCTCTGTACGAAGCTTCTCTTCTTTTAACCTGTTCTTCTGCTGCTCCATCTCGACAATGTATTGAATGATCAACACCACGGCCAGTGAGGTCAGAAAATCGGAGGCAATCGCAAAAAAACTGTACAAATGCGCTGGTGTATAAGATAACCTGATCAAGGTATATAGCAAAATGACGACAAAGCCCACTAAAGTTGCTTTCAAGACTTGAAGCGTATGTTTGAACAGTAATTTGCTTAGCAGCATGATGTACAGCGAATAACACCAGTTTAATTGACTGAACCAGTGAAAGAGGACTAACATGGCTACTTGTAAAGATGAAAAAAGAGTACGGTGTTGAGGAAACTTCTGCTCAACGAGAATACTTCCTACAAAAACCACTCCTGTAAGAATAAGCGGTATATGGCTTAAATCCTTCCCCAAGGAGATGGCAGAAACAACAACGAACCCTACATAAAGAGGAAGAACGACAAAGTACATCAATCGAAAAAACATGGCAAACTCTCCACTTGTTATATGTAATAAAGGCTGCCACTGGAATCCAGGCGGCAGCCTTGTTATCGCGAAGCGCCTAGGCCAGATGAAACTACACCAGTGTTCGGACAGGCGATCCGGATAAATAAGCTTCAATATCTTCGACGACGTCTCGATAGAAAGCTTCATAATTTGCTTGCGATACATAGCCGATATGCGGCGTCGTCAGGAGATTCGGCAAGGAGCGGTAGATGTCGTCCTGCGGCAGCGGTTCCACCTCGAACACGTCGACTGCGGCGCCGGCAATCCAACCGCTGCGCAGTGCCTCGGCAAGTGCCGCCTGATCCACAATCGGCGCGCGCGATGTATTGATCAAATACGCCGAAGGACGCATCTGCTTAAGCTCCTCGGCGCGAATCAATCCTCTTGTGCGATCGCTCAAGACCAAATGAATCGATACGAAGTCGCTATTCGCCAGCAATTCTTCCTTCGAAACGGCTAATCGCACGCCAACTTCGTCAGCCCGCTCCTTCGTTAAGTTTTGGCTCCATGCCAGGACATCCATGCCGAAAGCTTGCCCGAACTTGGCAATCTTGCTGCCCAATTTGCCAAGTCCCAGCACACCCAGCGTCTTGCCGTACAAGTCCGTGCCAATCGTGCTCTGCCATCCCCCGCTGCGGATGGCGTTGTGCTCAGGCACAATGTTGCGGGCAAGACCCAACAGCAGCGCCCACGTAAGCTCCGCTGTGGCGTTGCCTGCGCCTCCCGTGCCGCACACGGTCACGCCTTGCGCTGCAGCTGCAGCCATGTCGACAGACGCATTGCGCATGCCTGTCGTGATCAGCAGCTTCAAGCGGGGAAGCCGTGCCAGCAGATCCGCACGGAACGGCGTCCGTTCCCGCATGATGACGACAATCTCACAGTCTACGATCTGTGCGACCAGCTCATCCTGTTCAGCGATGTGCCGATCGATCACTTTCACTTCCACCTTGTCCATCAGCTGCGACCAGTCGGCGGCCATCAGCGCCACTTGCTGATAATCGTCCAATATTGCACAGTGAAGCTTCATCCTTTATCTGCCTCCTTCAGTTCATTTACGCCCATCCACTGCATTAACAGTATATTCCTGTCCCGGCAGTCTTGTAAACAGCGCGAATCTAGCAGCAGTCCTCATCCGATTTGATCTTGGTGTATGTTAAAATGAATGTAAAAGGAGTTGATCAACCGATGGAGTTTATGCGCACTATCGCCGAGGAGAAAATTCAAGAGGCTATCAACCGCGGGGAACTCGATCATCTGCCTGGCGCCGGGAAGCCGCTTCCTCCCGATGAGTTAGCGAATGTCCCCGAAGAGCTGAGGGTCGGCTTCAAGCTGTTGAGGAATGCCGGGATGATCCCTGAAGAAATGCAGCTTCGCAAAGATATGCTCACGATCGGTGATCTGATCGCCGCCTGCCAAACCGATGTCGAGCGCAAGAAGCTGCAGCTGGAGTTATCGGCCAAGTGGCTCCGTTATCAATCGCTGATGTCCGACCGCGGATGGATGCAGTCCGAGGCGTTTACCGACTACCAGCGTGAAATTCAACATAGGCTGACCGAAAACGATTAATTTTCCTTCATACACAAAAAAACGGCCCTCATCCTCATCAGACGGCCGTTTTATCTGCTTCTTTCACTTCTTTTTTCCGTCGAACGAGCCAACTTATACCCAACAATACAAGGAATATCGCGACCCCAAGGATCCCCCACACGAGCGAACCATTACGTACACCTGCATAAATACTGCTTAATGCAATCGTAAATGGAAGTATGCCGAGCCCTGTCGTCCAGGTAAAATTCCATAGCTTCACTTCCATTAAGCCAGCCGCATAATTCACAAAATGATAGGGCACGAAAGGGACAAATCGAAGCATTAATAAGCCAAAAATTTCGTTTCTTTGCATGAATTCATCCATTTTATCAAGAAACGGTTGAGCCATTTTACCAAAGAAAGGTCTCGCGATCCACTTCGTCAGAAATAGAGCTCCGAGTGCGCCAAGTACCCCGCCGATCCAGGTGTAGACGCCACCCCAGAATGCGCCGTATATTTCCATGAGTGCAATGGAGATAAACTCCCCAGGGACTGGTAAAATATTGGCAATAGATTGCACGATGATGCCGATGACAATACCTGAAATGCCTAAGTTTTGGATCGATTTTAATAATTGCTGCGCTTGCCCTGTCCGTAAGAGATAGATGTAATACACGACTAGGAAGACGATGATGATCATACTAATAATCCGAATCAGTTGAGTTCCAGGCGGTTTAGAAGGAGCTTTCAATACAATTCGTCACATCCCTTGCTTAAGGATATTCGCAGACACATAAAAAGAGACCCACACCCAAGTGATGTGAGCTTCAAATAAGGACAGGCTGCAGCTTGTCATTCGAAATCGACTGAAGAATGTTGTACACGATTTGATCTGAAGCATGCCATTTTCGCAACTCCTCCATCTTCCGTTTCATAGCTGCGGCAAGTGCATCATCGGACAAAAATTGGAGCAATTGCTCCTCGAGCACTTGATTGCTACCCGCAATCTTCCCGATGCCTTTGCGCTGAAAGAACAAGGCATTCTCTTCCTCCTGGCCGCCGAACGGTTTATAAATAAATACGGGCAGTGTTAAAGTCAGTGCCTCCGATAAGGTAAGCCCGCCGGCTTTCGTAACCAGGCAGGACGAAATCGCCATGAGATCTTGAATATTTTCGACAAATCCAAAAATATAAACTTCATGCTGATCTGCGAACTCCTCGTGCAAGCTTTCCTCCAACTTGGAATTCCGCCCGCATACAATTGCGATTTGGCAGTCGGCATGATCCATGAGAAAATGCACCATCTCCTCAATTTCACCCAAGACCCCATATGCGCCTGCAGCTATCAGAACGGTTTTCTTGGAACGATCCAGGAGCTGGCTATACCTATTCGTGTGAGTGGAAACGTGATAGAAGGCCTCACGAATGGGAATGCCGGTGACTTCAATTTGATCTTGTGTGAAGCCTTGGCTCACTAATTCATCCTTAATCTCATTCGTTGCCACGTAATATTTGCTCATCTCGGGATGCACCCAGCGGTTGTGTAAGGCATAATCGGTTAATACCGTAAATGTTGGAATGTCCAGCTTATGCGCAACCTCGGGTGCGGCGCCAAATGGAAACACATTAATGATCGCATCGGGTTGTTCTTGCGAAATGATTTCCCGCAGCTTTTTCTCTCCAATGTAGTTGAAATACTTCGTCCACGGCCGATCCAGCTTATTATAGCGTGTAATATAATAACTCCAACCGTAGTAATCCAATCCGAATTTGGGTGTGCGCATGCTCGTTAAATACACTTTTTTGGATACTTCATTAAAGAAGGGGTGCGCTGCCTGAAACAGATCTACCACTTTAATATCGTCAACCCCTTGATGGAGCAAGCTTTGCTTAAGCGCCCCGGAAGCCTGCAAATGTCCTTCCCCAAATTTGGCCGTCAGAATCATGATCCGTGGATTCAGCATGTTCAAATATATGACCTCCGTCTACGATCCTTTAACATCCAATAGGGTGCCACGAAGATTCAGGAAACATACCCACTTCCTATATTTCTGCATTGAAATGAAATCATCCTCGGTATAAGGTAATTTTAAGAGGAGGGGATGGAATGCTGCGCAAATGGTTACTCACCTGCACATGGAGAAAACGGAGATTTCTTGTCTGGAAAAAAAGACTTCATAAGCAATTCCAGCTCATTACGCTCCGCCATTCGCTAACCCTGCCCTGCACACTGCATATATCTTCAGGGCCGTTTTATGGCGGATCCGTTGTGATTGATCGGCAGTATCGACGCGCCAAAATTTTTATCCATATTCCCTATGACCGCTACATGACGCCTGATGAACGCCAAGTGTTAAACCGCTATTCCATCAAGACGAATGCCCTGCCTTATTTCATCCTCTTTCATGAATTCTATCATCTCATCGATGCTATAGACCACCTGCGTAACCATGAGGATCAAAGCTTGGATCTCTATCAATCTCATCTGATAGAAGCTGCCCATCAGGCCATCAACTACCGGGAGCTCGATGTAGAGCAGCGAGCTGATGATTTTGCTTACCGGCAATTCGTCACACAATGCAAAAAAGCCGGTTAATCCGGCTTTCCCCCCCTATGGAATCACCAGACTTTCCAGTAAATCGCGATCAAGCCGAGAACGCTCAGCGCAGAAAACATCAGCGGGAGTGTGACAGGCGGACCGATCAGAAAATTCCGTAAAGCCCATCCGCCAACACGAACCCCCACCCCACGAAAATGGAAATAAAATCCCATTAATCCCGCTACAGCTCCGAACCACATGAGCACCATAAATAAATTGTGCAGCCAAGGCGCGTTATACCAGGTCAGAACCAGACCCGCGATCAGAAAGATCGGGGAGGAAATGACGGGCACCCACATCGCTTTATGGGTAAAGTTTTGCCGGTAATGAAACATCGTCACCTGGATACCGATCACCAGAAAGGCTAAGCTGACAAACAAGATTAGAACTCGGTCAAGTGACCACGCAGACCAATTCATAGTGGGTCCTCTCTTCCATCGCAGTATTGTCGTTTCGAATTATTTCCTGAGCTCGCCAAATTTATTCCATAAATACACACATCGTGTAATAATTGAAATTTCGATTTGACATACTATCAGGAAAAAAAACGAGGAGTCCATCCATTGCCATGCTAAACCTGCGACACTTCACAGTAGCGGAGCTGATTGTTGAGCAGCTGCGCTTGATCGGCGTCAAACGCATATATGGCGTCATCGGGGATGCCATCTTCGGATTGATGGACGCCATAGCGAAACAGGAAGCCCTTTCTTTCGTAGCGGTACGCCACGAATCCGTCGCCGCCTTGATGGCCTCGGCAGAGGCGAAACTCACCGGCGGGCTCGGTGTCTGCATCGCGCAGATGGGACCGGGACTGGCTAATCTGCTCAACGGTTTAGGCGACGCCTACCTCGATCAAGCGCCTGTACTGGCCATCAGCGGCCAAGCGCCACTGCCCAAAATCGGCACGCCTTATAAGCAATTCATCAACCAGCAGGAGCTTGTTCAAGCTATAACGTCATTCAGTCAACTGATTGTTCATCCGGACGCAGCCAGCCCTGTATTACAGCAAGCAATACATACGTCGATCTTGCAGCAAACCGTTTCGCACTTGTCGATTCCGCAAGACTTATTTGCGATGGCCACCACATCACAGCCGTTGGAACGCAAGTACTTCGCCCCTCCCTGCCCGGACTTGGCACAACTGCAGCCCATTGTCGATCTGATGCGGTCCGCTAAACAACCGATGCTGCTCATTGGCGACGGTGCGCGCTCAGCCAGCGAATCCCTCCAGCGATTAGCGGAGCATTGGGGCTGCGGCATTGCCCGAAGTTATGGAGCCGTTGGCGTCATCCCGGAGAGGCATCCTAACATGTTAAGCGGGCTTGGTGAGGGCGGCAACCCTTATCTTCCGGACATCTTCCGGCAAGCAGATGTTGTGCTCGCCGTGGATACGTCCTGGTGGCCGGCTGAAGATGTACCTCAAGCCGCACGCGTGATTCAAATCGCCAAGCGTCAAGCTGACATCAGCATCACCGTGCCCGCGGATCAGACTTTGATCTGCGATCCTGTGAACATCCTTCCCCAATTGATCGACAGGTTGCAGGGGCATGTACCTGACCAAGCTTGGCTTGATCGGATACAGGCATGCAAACAAGCATGGTCGGCACAAAATGACGTAGAGGGCAACCCGAACACATCCCCCTTACACCCTGCCAGGGTCGTCCGGTTGATCGAGCAGCAGATCGCTGAGGATGCGGTCGCGGCTTTAGACGAGGGGGATGTCACCTTGTGGTTCATGCGGAATTTTCGAGCGCAGCAGCAGCAAATCTTGCTCTCCGGCAAGTGGCGAACGATGGGATTCGGACTTCCGGCAGCACTGGCCGCCAAGTTATGCGCACCGGACAAACAAGTGATTTGTGTGACCGGAGACGGTGGCTTGGGCATGGTTCTGGCCGACTTAATCACAGCGATCAAATACCGCTTAGCGATCACAGTTATTGTTTTTAACAACGGCACCTTGCAAATGGAGAGAGACAAAATGTTTTTACAAGGGTTGCAGCCTGCTGGCACCGAATTGACCAATCCCGATTTTGCACGAGTGGCAGAAGCTTGCGGCTGGCAGGCTTACCGTGTTCAAACAGCCGATCAATTGAACGAAGCCTTATTGGAAGCACGTTCCAGCACCAAGCCGGTCCTGCTCGATGTTCAATTAGCCCGTATCCCGTATCCCGTATCCGGATTTCCCACCCCAACCCTAAGAGGAGAATAGCCAACGATGACATCGCCTACAACAACGCAGCATCCATTTGATATTCTATCCCTGATGAAACCGCTCCCTCCCTATCCAGCGCAGCATCAAGACCGGCAGCCAGGCTTGGAATCCGAGATGAACCCACGCCCGCTGTTTGATAACCCCAACTATCCAGGCAGCGGCAAGCTGAACGATAAAGTAGCGATCATTACCGGCGGCGACAGCGGCCAAGGACGAGCCATTGCGCTTGCATATGCCAAAGAAGGAGCCGATGTCGTCATCGTCTACCTGAACGAGCATACAGACGCAGAAGAAACGAAACATGTCGTGGAGCAAAAAGGACGCCGTTGTCTGACAATCGCCGGCGATATCGGCAGCGAAGCGTTCTGCCAACAAGTCATCACCCGGACGATAGAAGCATTCGGCAAGCTCGATATTCTCGTGAACAATGCGGCGGAGCAGCATGTCCAAACCAGCTTGGAGCAAATCACATCGGAACAAATGGAAAAAACGTTCCGGACGAATTTTTACTCCGTTTTTTATTTAACAAAAGCGGCCTTACCGCATCTAAAACCGGGCGGCACCATCATCAATGCGGCATCGCTGACCGCTTATGAAGGCAACGAACAGCTGATCGATTATTCCGCGACTAAAGGGGCCATCGTCTCCTTCACACGATCGCTCTCCAAATCGCTGAGCAGCAAAGGCATTCGCGTGAACGGCGTTGTCCCCGGCACGATCTGGACGCCGCTGATCCCCGCGTCCTTCCCCGCAGATCAAGTCGCCAACTGGGGCGCCAAGACACCGATGAAACGCGCGGGACAGCCGTACGAGATTGCACCTGCTTACGTTTATTTAGCCTCGGATGATTCCACCTATGTATCCGGTCAGTTCCTGCATATTACGGGTGGCGTCATTATGAACGGATGAAAATACGAAAAGGCCGGGGATCCCGGCTCTTTGTTCATGCTGTGACGGTCGCTTCCCTCACAGTCAAGGTGTTGGTAGTCGTATTTAAATTGACTCTGGCACCAATGGGGATTGCGACTTTATAGTAACTATGAGCTGTGCTCAAGTTCGTCATGAGAGGTTTGCCCAGCGGAACGATGAGATCCTGGATCAGCTTATTATAAGAAGTCCGATAGGAAATGCTGCAATTTGTACACTGCCCCATCACAACGCCGATGCAGTCGTCGAATTTCCCGGCCATGATCAATTGTGTCAAGTACCTGTAAATCGTATTCGTAGGTTCATGCGTTTCTTCAATCAGCAATATTTTCCCGCTTGTATTGACCTCATAAGATGTCCCCAGCGTCCCGACCAGCGATGTCAGATTGCCGCCGACGATCGGTCCCGTCACATTGCCTTGAATAAGGCTGTGCAGCGGCATACCGGGCGGATTCTGAATCACTCTCGGACTCGTCGTTGTCGACGTAGCCGCGAAAAACTGATTGAAATTATACCCCGGCGTATTCGTGTTAAAGTCGATGAGCAGCAGGCTTTGGAACGTAATTAAATCGGACAATTGGTATAAAATATTCAACAAAATCGTGATATCGCTATATCCGGTGACGATTTTGGGATTATTCTTGATGATCGTAAAGTCAATGAGTGGAAAAATATCTTTGACACCTGTGCCGCCTCTGGTCGGCAGAATCATTTTGACCCGGCGATTTTCGAACATCGCCATCAGATCACCTGCTCGCTGCTCCGCCGAAGCGGCTACAATGCCGTCGTAATAGTAGGCATACTTGCCCACGATGACGTCGAATCCCATATGTTCAAGCGTTTGAATTCGCGCATCAATGATTTGTGAATCCAGCGGACTTCCCAGCGTAACAATGCCGATGGTATCCCCTCTGTGCAGCATGGGGGGCTTTATGGCCATAGATCTGCCTCCTGCCTAAGAATTGAAAGATCAATAAATCTGTTCTATGTAGCGATATATGCGGAAAGATTGCGTCTCAGTACGGTGAATCACATAAGCATGTCTTGATGAAAAAGCAAAAAAAGGCTTAAATCCCTAAAAATCGGGACTTAAGCCTTTCGCACGAAATTACATGACAGGATGCAATTCACCTTTCAGACCAAGCGCACGATCTGTAGAGGTATGAATCTCTTCGACAAGCTCTGGATTCTTCACGAGGGACACGCCGTAGGATGGAATCATTTCCTTAATCTTCGGCTCCCAAGCTTTCATATGCTGCGGGAAGCATTTGTTGACTAGCTCCAGCATGACGGAAACAGCGGTCGAAGCCCCAGGAGAAGCACCGAGCAAGGCGGCAATCGATCCATCCTCGGCGCTAACCACTTCCGTACCGAACTGCAATGTGCCCTTGCCGCCTGCAGCCGTATCTTTGATAACTTGAACACGTTGGCCAGCTACCAATAAATCCCAGTCTTCGCTCTTAGCCGATGGGACGAAGGTGCGCAAATCTTCCATACGTTTCTCTTTCGATAACATCACTTGTTGGATCAAATATCTCGTCAATGCCATGTTCTTGGCACCAGCGGCTAACATCGTTCCAACGTTATTCGGTTTAACGGAACCGATCAAGTCGAACATCGAACCCGTCTTCAAGAACTTCGGCGTGAAGCCGGCGAACGGTCCGAAGAGCAGCGATTTCTTGTTATCAATATAACGCGTGTCAAGATGCGGAACCGACATCGGAGGCGCACCAACCGGCGCTTTGCCATATACTTTGGCATTGTGCTGCTCGACAACTTCCGGATTTTTGCATACCATGAAGAGTCCGCTCACCGGGAAGCCGCCGATATTTCGGCCTTCCGGGATACCGGATTTTTGCAGAAGAGGCAAGCTTCCGCCCCCGCCGCCGATAAATACGAATTTCGCCGTATGGCGCTGAACTGTACCGCTTTCGAGATTACGAACTTTCAACTCCCATAAGCCGTCTCTTGTGCGTGTAATATTGTCGACGCTGTGTTTGTAGTTAACTTCCACATCTTTGGTCTTAAGTTGATCGAACAATATACGTGTCAAAGCACCAAAGTTGACATCCGTACCGGATTCAATTCTGGTTGCTGCGATAGGTTCATTCGATTTCCTGTCTTGCATAATGAGTGGAATCCATTCCATCAGTTTACTTGGGTCATCGGAGAATTCCATCCCCTGGAACAGTGGGCTGCTGGACATAGCTTCAAAACGCTTCTTCAAGAACGAAACATTCTTTTCCCCTTGGACTAAACTCATATGCGGCAGCGGCATAATAAAGTCCTGAGGGTTAAACCCCTTATTGTTGTTTACCAGGTAGGACCAGAACTGTCTGGAAACTTGAAACTGTTCATTAATCTTAACCGCTTTGCTGATATCAACCGATCCATCCGGTTTCTCATCTGTGTAGTTCAACTCGCACAGCGCCGCGTGCCCGGTTCCCGCGTTGTTCCATTCGTTAGAGCTCTCTTCACCAGCACTAGCCAATTTCTCAAAAACCGTAATTGTCCACTCCGGTACTAATTCTTTCAGAAGTGACCCTAAAGTTGCACTCATAACTCCGGCACCAATTAAGATTACGTCTGTGTTAGTTTGTTTGTTACCCATGTTAATCCGTCCTTATTCCCTTAGATTTGCAGAAAAAGTGCAGACACTTCTGCCCCGGTGCTACAGCAACCAGAGCAAGACCTTGTCAACACCTTTTCTCGAACAGCTATTACCCTATAGATTAATAATATATTTACTATTATATGATAGTTATGAGGCATTCGACAAGAACTGTTCTCATGTCGTTTTTTTGTATCGATGGTTAAATGTTCATTTTGTGATCATATTTTTCCTTTAAACGCTTGATATCGGCTCTTGGCGGGGATCCAAACATGCGTGAATACTCGCGGCTGAATTGGGACGCACTCTCATACCCGACGCGAAATGCGGCATCTGCGGCATCTACGGATTCAGCTAATAAAAGGCGCCGCGCCGTCTCCAAGCGCAGTTGCTTTTGGAACTGTATCGGACTCATCGCCGTGACTTCTTTGAAGTATCTGTGAAACGAAGAAATGCTCATTCGGGCTATTTCCGCTAACTCCTCGATACGCAAGGGCTTTTCACTGTGCTCTACAATAAATTCGATCGCCTCCCTGATGCGATATGTACTGCTTCCCTCCACAGCCATTTGCGACAGGGCATCGCCATATTGCCCCTGCAGGACTCTGTACAGCACTTCCTTGACATAAATAGGCGCCAGGAACGGAATGTCCTGAGGGGTGTCAAGGAGCCGTGTTAAGCGCAGGATCGCATCGAGAATGGATAATTCGATCTGCCCGACAAACATCGCACGCTCCGGATTCTCTTGCTGAGTAATCGGTAAAGCGGCGTCCTTTAATACCTCTAAAATTTGATGCTGTGAAAACTCAAGCTTGAAACTTAAATACGGGGCTTCCGGTGAAGCTTCGATGACTTGGCCAATGACCGGCAAGTTCATGGACGCGATCAGGTAATCCGCAGGCCCATACACAAACCGTTCATGCGCCAGCAGGTTCTGTTTGCGCCCTTGTGCGATGAAGCACAAAGAAGGTTTGTACACTCTGTATACGGGCTCTGTCTTGTTCGTATGATGAATTAGAAATAATGATGGAATTGGCGTCTCGTATAAGCCTTCCCGTCCTGAATGACGCTCAATCAACTGCGCGAGCTCATCCTTTTTTACCCTTAATTCCTCCGACATAAGCATCCCCTTGTCCGTGATCTTTCCCTCATTATAAAGCATAATCAGCCGCTGCAACATCAAAAATCCTGCAGCATCTGCAGGACTTCTTTCATGATAGGGAATATTTGTACCCGATTCCCCAAACGGTCTTAATATACCTAGGATTCTTTGGATCCTTCTCAATCTTATTTCTTAGATTGGCAATATGAACATCAATGGTCCGCTCAGTCGCCAGCATCCGGCTCCGACGCAAATACTGAATCAGCTCTTCCCGGCTGAAGACCCGGCCAGGCGAATTGCTTAATAATCTCATAATTTTGAGTTCAGAAAATGTCGCACCAATGTCCTGCCCATTCACCTTGATCGTTCGATGTTCATAATCAATCTGAATATATTCACCGTGCGCATCGTCATTCCTTCGTTCATCCGGGCATACCTGCTGGTATTTGTGTAATTGAGCAACCACCTTGGCGGCAAGTTCTTTCATGCTGAATGGTTTGCACAAATACTCGTCTGCCCCAGCCATGTAGGCATCTATACGGTTAGAAACTTTCGTATTCGTTGAGATCAGTATGATTGGCAGCATGCTGAACTGTCGGATCTCTTTACACACTGCGATTCCGTTCGTTTCTTTCAATACATAATCAATGACCACGACAGCAGGGTTGAAACCAGGAATAGCCTCAATACCGTCAACGCCATTATTCACTTTCAATACGTCGCAGCCTTCTTCCGTCAAGTACATCGCAATCATGTCTCCAATGACAGAATCGTTGTGAACAAGTAACACTTTCATATTCAAACTCACCATTTAAACATCTATATTTTGAATTGATTGATTTGTGTTTGAAGATCATCCGCCATTTGGTACAAGGAAGCCGAGGACGATGATATTTCGATCATCGAAGCTAATTGCTCTTCCGTTGCCGCAGAAATATTCTCCGTACCGGCAGCCGTGGAATGCGAAGCGACGTGAATCATGTCCACGGAATGTATCAATTGTTCCGTTCCGGAAGCCATCTTCTGCACGGCAGATGAAACCTCTTGAATTTGACCGGTTACTTGATCAACGGATTGCTTGATGTTCTCGAAGTATGTCCCTGTCCTGCTCACCGTCTCCATCCCGCCTGTCACATCTTCCCTGGTTGATTTCATGGAACGAACGGCTTTCAGTGTTTCTGATTGAATGGAAGTGATGATATCCGAAATTTTACCTGAGGATTGCGAAGATTGTTCTGCGAGCCTCCGAACCTCATCCGCGACCACTGCGAATCCTCTCCCGCTCTCTCCTGCCCTGGCCGCTTCTATAGCTGCGTTCAAAGCAAGCAAATTCGTCTGCGCAGCGATCCCCGAGATTTCTGCGACGATTTGTCCGATATCGCCCGAACGTTGGCCTAATCCGTCAATAATCTCGCCTAATTCAGTGATGGACAGTTGAATAACGTTCATTTGCTTGCCGACAAGATCAATCGCTCTGTTTCCTTGTAACGAATTTTCAGCAGCCTGAATGGCTGTTTCGGAAACCACCTGGGCATTCGAGGCAATCCGCAGCGCATGGTCTTCCATATGCTTCAAGGTGTGCGTAGCCTCAACCACAGATTGTGTTTGTTTGTTGGCGACATTCGCGACATCTTGAACCGTATTCGCAATATGCTCGCTGGCCGTGCTCGTCTGAGCGGCGCTAGCCGTCAGCTGCGCCGAGAACGCCGCTACCTGATGCGAGTTCTCTGTTATTTGACCGAGTAACTGTCTTAAGCTCCTCAGCATCGTATTCATCGAGTTCGTTAACTGTCCAAGCTCGTCTTTCGCATGGTAATTGACTTGACCCGTGAAATCGCCTTTCTCAGCTTCTCCCATCTTCTTTTGGATCATCTGGATCGGATTGACGATCATTCGTGTAATCATCATCCCCAGTACGATACATAAGGTAATGACGATGACTGTAAGGATTGTAATTACCCATGTCGCTAACTTCGTCTGCGCCTTGTTAGCCCGATCCATCTCCTCAGAATCAGCTTGAAATAAAGCTTCTAACGGGCTCGTAATCGCTAGCAACGCATCGTTAATCATTGCACCTTGTTCATTAAAATAGGTGTAAGCCTCTTGCGTCTTGTTTTGCAAACCTAACGTGCTCGTCTCCTGCAACATATTCAAATAGGTAGGATAATACGTAACCAGCTTATCAACCAATTCGGCTTTTTGCGGCGTAAGATCGTTCGTGTGAAGATCTTTCAACATTTGCTCGTTCGTACTTATCAAAGTCGTTAATTTGTCAACTAACCGCTTGGAATCCTCAGCACTTGTCACCTGCATATTTTGAAAAATAACGGTTTCCATCGCTCGATTGTTCGCCCGAAACATACCGAAATGAACAGAAGGAACTAAATTATTCGCATACAAAATACTTGTACGCTGTGAGATCTTGGAAATCGAATCATAGCCAACAACTGCAATAGCAACCATGGCAATCAAATAAACAGACATTAACACAAAAAATTTATTGCGTACTGAAAGGTTGTGCATGTTATGTTTTACGCCCCCCCTGAGAAATTTTGCAAAATTGTCGTTTTTTGTAATATAGAATATAAATATTAAAATTTAATTTCGCTTTCATTGTATTTGCATGTTTTTTTAATGAATTTTCTTTAACAAATCGCCTTGTACAAACTAAAATCCCTTCTTCAACAGGAAGAAGGGATCGCCGTTAAGTTGACACTCTGCATTTATCATTAGCACGACAACGGAAGTATAAGACGCTCCACAGTGTTTCGACCGTTAAATAAATCGGAAACGAATACCAGATCGTATATCCGTTTGTATAGTGATAAATGCCCACTTGTACGCCAAGCCACTCAAAACCCAAACTTATCATCGACCCTATAAGTACGTATAAAGGAATTCTGGACGGCTGTACACGCAATCGATCGAGTACATAGAAAAACAGATAACTGAATATACCGTACATCCAATAAGATACAAAATCCATGAATTCAAACAGGGATGAATCATTGACATCATAATAGCTGACAGGTTGAACGCTGAGCGTATGATCGAAAAAGAAGCCGCTAAAAACACCGCAAAGGAAAAACACGTTGGCCACTTGTCCGGGAAACCTTTGGGGCAATATATACAGAGCGATGGTGCCTATAAGTAGACTAATCAGAATGGACCATTCATTTTTATTAAAAATCGTATCGTAAACGATCACTGCCACTTCACTTCTTTCCTGCCTGCTCGTTGAATCCACCAGACCGCCGCCCTGGAGAACGCTGCATAAGCACTAAACATAATCACCGTATAGCCTGCGTGCCAATTCGTTGTAGTAAGAATACCGAGCCCTTCTATTAATTTCTGGACCCCGAGAAACGATAAGATCATTAAGGCGACCAGGATCCATTTGAGATATCGCCAAGCGTATAGCATGACGTTAGAAGCAATCATCATCACCGTCGGAATCATAATTATTCGTAATACGAGATCAGCAAAGGACTTCTCCGTCTCATTGCTGACTTGAATGATTTGCAGATTTAAATGCAAGATCGTAAACACACTGATTTCAAAGATAAGATTGGAAAAATAAAGAAAGACCGACTCCAGTTCCGAAAGCTTCTTGGGAATCAGGGATAAGATTACGATAACTGCCCAAGTGAACAAGAATACATATAGCAAGAGACATTGAAACGTCCACCTCCCCGTTACACGTTCAGTTTCAATTTTTTGTCAAACTAATTGTCAATAAACGAGACTCACCCCGCGTTCCAAATTACGACTGCTCAGGGTTCAACTGCCGCAATGCCCGTAGCCCCATGAAGCTGAGCCCGTTCACAAATACCAGACAATAGATCTAGACGGCTGCATATTGCCACAATGGCATGAATAGCCGCACATGAGCGAAAAAATGACGGTCCAGCGCATTATCAGCCGGTATTCGGATAAGAGCAGAGCGACGGAAGGCACCCGTCAGGAAATTCGAGATTGTCGCCCCAAGCATGCTGTCCACATACGCATTCTGCACCACCAGTATCATCCATCTGAATAAAGTTTAAACAACCTAATCTGCAAACAAATCCCAATTCAGCCCCTATGATTCCCATTCCCGTTGGAACGATTAGGCATGCATCTACATACTATGGTTTACTGTGAAAGAAAACTGAGGGGGCTGCTGACAGTGATTTCGTTTATTGGGAATTTGCGAATTAATAACGTCTCGAACAGTTCAAATGTCCAGGTTGGAGACGCTTTTTTTATCACCTTGACCAGTAATAACAAGTTTCACGCAGGCGCCAACTCCTTTACTCCCGGTGACAGCTTCGGCACGTTGACGAACAATGCGGGCAGCGTGACGAATACGAGCGATCCGGACTTGATCGATGGCACCAACATTGTCTAAAAAAATAAAGCCCGCGTTTCACGCGGACTTCGATTACTGCTTGCTGCTATTTGGGATTCGCCGTCAGAATACCGGCTGTTTTCAGCACGACACGCGCCGGCAGGGCTAAAGCCGCTAGCATCAACTGCGCGACATCTTCAGGCTGCATCATTTGCTCTTCAGGGCCGATCGGCAGCCCGGCTTTAGCTGCAAGCTCCGTATTCACCGTGCTCGGCGTCAAAGCCGTTACGCGGATATTGGACTTGCGGACTTCGTGGAAGAGCGCTTCCGTCAGACCCATCACCGCGAATTTGGATGCACAGTAAGCTGAACCTGTCGCAAAGCCTCGTTCCCCTGCCGTTGACGCCACATTGATGATGTCCCCTTGCTTGCGATCCAGCATCGTTGGCAGAACAGCACGGGTCGTGTAATAGGTCCCCATCAAGTTGACTTGGATAATCCGATGCCATACCTCGGGATCCATATCCATCAAATTTGCAAATGTTCCCGTACCCGCATTGTTAATCAAAATATCAACGGTGCCAAGTTGTTGGACAAGCTGTGCAACCGCAGCCGTGATTTCGACTTGAATGGCTACATCGGCGGCAGCGATGTAAATATCTGAGCCAAATTGAGCTTTGAGTTCACTTTGCAGGCTCTCCAGATCAGAAGCCGTTCTGGCGATTAAACCGAGACGCAAACCCTGCTCGGCCAGTGCCCGCGCTGCGGCTAAGCCAATTCCTTTGCCTGCGCCTGTAATGATGGCTGTTTTCTGTTGAAGAATGTGATCGCACTCCTTAAAGTAACTAAATTTGCCGTAAACACCCTGACATAGTCTGCGCCTATCATGTTGAATTCACACGTGAGATGGTTAAAGATTTTATGAATTCTCTCAAACATCTTTTCTTCCCCTTAAATTTTATATAGATTGATATAAATAGAATTATATGGTAAACTGTTAATGATAGTAAAATTTTACATTTTAGGTATTATAAATGAAAAAAAAATTACACTTTTATTTTCGTTGTTGATTTTATTAGGAACATCGGTTTTTGAAAAAACAACTTATGCAGCAGGTATCGATGCGCAGGAAGTAACAGCTGATAATGACGTCAATCAAGAAGAAATTGATAGAAGACTAGAAATAGTATTTGTTTATTTAAATGAACATGCAAGTGATGCAGATTTTAATGGTCAAAGTTCTTTAACTTTTAATATACCAGTTGATAAAGGAGAAATTGTTACCGCAGATATTGCAAACCAAGAGAGTTCGAAAGCAAGAGTGTTTGGCTATAGTACGCATTCTATTGTAGCGAATACATCTTATACTTATACTCTAACACTTAAGAATGTGATAGGTTCAGGCGATACAACTAAATATGTTGTGGAATACACTGTTGGTAACTCTACTCCTAATAATAATGGAACTTATTAGTTAATAAAGTTTACATAAGTGCTTCTGTCACATCAGGACTATATAGTCCTGGGAGCACTAGCACTTACATTACTGCTAACAATAATATAATTGTGAATACAGCAGGTAGTATCACTTACACTCATCCAGTTTTATTGAATAAAGTATTAAATTACAATGATGCAGCATTAAGTAGCAATGCGGTTGGACAATTATTAGTTGAATATAACTACGCGGTTAAATAAAACATTGAATAGTAGAGTGCAAACCATGAAAAAACAACGTAAAAAATCGATCTTCTTCTCTATCTTTTTACCTATGATTCTCGTCATTTCAGGATATGAAATACTGGAGTTGATAAGCAAGTCGAGCAACAACGCTGCACCTAAAGTTGAATCGCAATTGTTTGAGATTTTACCTAATGGGGAAAGTAAATTAATTTCAACCAGAACGACCGTTCCAGAGAAAACCGTTAAGTTACTTATGCAAAAACAGTCAGAAATAGAGGCATTAATCGCAGAACAAACGAACCTGACTAGAAAGGAAGTTCTTGCACATTTAGCTGCTAGTCCACATTTAGATGATCCTTATAACCTGACGTGTTCAGTCGTATTGAATACAATGTCAACCTTTAATGACGAAATCCTAAATAAAGTTGTAGAAGCCATCGTGAACAGTATTTCTCACTTTCCGGAATATTCGGTTGATGCCCATATCCTTAGAGAAAATATTACAATTTCAAATGCGAATGGCGTTTCGCTTCAGCCTCAGCCTTTTGACGATCACCGCTAGTCCACAAGAAAAAGGCAGCCGGTCCAAATATGAACCGACTACCTTATATGTTTAGCCTTGCTGAATGCCCTTCAAGATCTGCGCCAAAGCTTCGCCAATCGGCTTAAGCGGACGACCGAGCAGGCGTTCAAAATCATTGCTTTCGACCTCCAATGTACCTTCGCGAATGCCCTGCTGAATGCCTACAAGGATCGGCAAAACGAAATCCGGGATGCCCGCCCCTTTCATCATGTCCACATAAGCGGCATCGTCGACTTGGTGTACGGCGACTTCCTTGTTTAATACAACACCGATGGCTGACGCCAGTTCATCTTGTGTCAACAATGTACCGGATAATTCAAAAATCGAATTGTCGTGGCCTCCCCCAGTCAAGACAGCCGCTGCAGCCTCCGCGTACTCTTGCTGCAAAGCCCAGCCGACTTTGCCTGACGCTGCAGATGTCACCCATGCTGCGCCGGCCAATACGCCTTGGATACCGCCGATTTCGTTTTCCAAATACCAGTTGTTGCGCAAGAATGAATACGGAATGCCCGTTTGAATTATGGCTTCTTCGGTTACGCGATGCACTTCGGCCAGAAAGTTCTTGCTTTCACGTGCGTTGGCAAGGCTGGTATAGGCAATGAACTTCACGCCGGCTCGCACAGCGGCTTCTACAGCATTCGTATGCTGGCGGATTCTTGTTTCATTGTCGCCATCCGCGGAAATGAGCAGCAAGCGGTCCACACCGGCAAATGCCGCATCCAATGAAGCCGGCTGATCAAAATCACCTTGGCGCACTTCGACCCCGCGGGCACGGAAACGTTCCGCTTTCTCCGGATTGCGCACACTAACAGCCAAATCGCTTGCAGGCACCGTTTGTAACAACGTCTCGACCACTTTCGTTCCCAATTTTCCTGTCGCACCAGTAATTAACAATTTCATCCTACATTCCTCCTAAAATTATCGTTGTAATACGCATTGTTATAACAATAACGGTTACAACATACTTATAAAACAAAGCTCATCAAAGAGAGCTTTTGTTTACGTAAATTTGTCTTTCAGTTGGCTTATATTGGTCTGGGCCAGCCTTTGTTCCATGGCGGCTTGGGCCTCACACAGCTCGGCTTGCAGCACGTTCTCAATATTCCGTCCGACGGGGCACAGCACATTCGGACCTTCATGGACACGGAAGAGCTGATTGTCCTCGATGACATTGACAGCGCGGTACACATCCAGAAGCGTAATAGCTTCCGGCGCTCTGCATAAGGAAGCGCCTCCCACGCCTGGTCGCACATCAACCAAGCCTGCCTTCTTCAACATCCCCATAATTCTGCGAATCACCACAGGGTTCGTATTCACGCTTGCCGCTATATAATCCCCTGTACATTCGTTGGGTGTAATTGCAATCAGGGAAAGCGTATGTACGGCGATAGAAAAGCGTGTGCTGATCTGTTTCAACTGCATCACCACCGATGTAATCATTATAGTTACAACTGAACATGGTGTCAACAGGTGGTGCTACTGGGCTTTATAAAAACTGAAAATAAAAGTGGTACCTCTTTGATCCGTCACTACATGTATCTCGGCTTGATGTCTTCTGGCAATGTCATAACAGATCGATAACCCCAGCCCGGTGCCGCTAGCTTTCGTCGTTAAGAACGGAGTGCCCAATTGTTCCAGAATGCTCGCAGGAATGCCGCCTCCCTCATCCTTGACAGAGAAGCCAACCGTACGCTGATTCTCAAGCAGTTCGACCGTTACACAAGCGCCGGTCGGCGAAGCCTCAAGGCCGTTTCTGACAAGGTTAATGAGCACTTGCTGAATTTCTTTCTTATTCATCCACAGCTTCGAAAGCGATTTTTCATGAAACGCGAGCTTCTTGCCCATCAGAAGTGCATCCGCTTCCAACAGCGGAAGTACGGATTGAAAGATGGTCACTAAATCATGCTCTTCGCGATCCATGGAATTACCATTCTTTGACAAAGACAAGAAATTTCCAATAATATCATTTGCGCGATCCAACTCATTAATAATTAAATCAAAATATTTTTGAAAATTAAAAAAGTTTTTGCGCTGCATGATGAGCTGTAAAAAGCCTCTTACGGTTGTAATCGGATTTCTCACCTCATGACTGATACTTGCCGCCATCTGAGCAACCAAGCTTAGCCGATCCAGCCGTTCCACTTCATTGCGAAGCCGGGCGTGTTCCTCCACTTTTTCGCTGACGACCCGCTCCAATTGTTCTTTATCCAGGCGGACCTCCCGCTCTTTCAACACGTATTGCGAAATATCTTCAGAAGTTGCCAGAACGCCTAGCACGCTCCCCGCATCATCATAAATCGGCGTCGTATTCCACACGGAAATCGATTTATGACCGTCTTCCCAGACAAACTCCAGCACTTCATTCTCGACCTCTTCCAGCAGAAAAGCCGATCTTTGTATCGGCATTTCCTCGGCTAACAGTTCTATGCCGTCTCGAAATACCCTTACCTTGGGAGGCTCCATTGAAGAGTGGGAAAATGCACCACCTGTATGAATGCGCAGCATGCGCGAAGCTTTCTTATTATGTATGATGCTAGCGCAAAGCGGATCCGTGGCAATAGAGACGCCACCTGGCGAATGATTAAAAAGAAACCAATACGCCTCCGGAATGTGATTAGTTTTGGCGCTTTCAAGTTTTTGCATAACGAGTCCTTTCGTAAAAGGCTTTATCCCTATTGAATGCTTACTAATTTTACCACATCACCTCTAGTTAAGATAGAAAAGCAAATGTTTTTGTATAAATATACAAATAGATCTCTTGAGTAAATAACGCCAAACTTCTTTTCATCATAAGTCTAGTAAAACTGCCCTCGCAGGTCAGAGTTTCCTGCATAGGATATAGCATCTCTAGTGGAAAGGATTGATAGAAATGACTTTGCTGGTTAGTCATGTCTATGGCATTGTTTACCGGAATCTCAATGGAACGATATCCGTATTTAACGGTCGTGTCGTGTCCAGAACCCGGACCTTCATTACGCTCCGATTCATGAATGCAAGAGGATTTGTCGTGCTCCGCCGACTCTTTCTCATTCAAATCATCCGCTTCGCTGCAATTTAATTTACAAATGTAAAAATGGGAGATCCTGACGGTCTCCCTTTCTGTATGCGCTCCACGTCAATAGTGTCAGCATTCACTTCAGCTTATCTATTCCTGCGAGCTCTTGCATGCTGCGACTGCAAGTAGGATTTCCTTAAGCTCTTTATCTTTCTGTACATCGTTTTATCTTGAAGTTTGTTAAACAATTCATGTGACGGAAAGTCAAAATTAACTTCAATGACCCAGATACGGCGCTGCTCATCGATGCCAAAATCAATGCCAATCTGCGTCGAATATTTATATTTATCAAATCGCTTACATATTCGATCGCTTAGAGAGACTAGTTCGCGTTTCACTTTTAGTTGTTCATGACTCGTCAAGCCGAGGGATGTCCGCAAGGCATTTTCAATAGACAGCGCGAAACCGCCGCCACGATTTACATTTGTAATCACGCTGGATGGCCCTGCCACTTTAGCCAGCATGCCTGCATATTGCCATTGATTCCTGGTGTTGCGCATCATCATCACACGAATATCGTAAGGTCTTGATTGATAAGTTGCCAATGGGATCGTTTTTTGAATCAAATATTGGTCCTTGGTTGTCAGTTTTCGAATGGCGTGATACGCGGAATTGAGTTGATTGAACGTTCGGGTAGCTCCTTTTACCTTAACGACTTTAACCTTTTTTTGCGCGGACCAAGCTTTAATAATTCCTTTTCCCATATGCGACATATTCGGTTTGATGAAAACCGAGGCATAGCGATGCATGAACTTGAAAAAAGAATGCCGGTTAAATTCCGTTGTCGGCGGTAAATGGAGGCGAATACGACGATCTTTCGCGTAAAAGTTATGCAGACCCAGTTTACCGGGCATTTCTTCACCTCCAGGATGGGGGCCATTGAACGTCTCCCCTGTTGTGCGTAGATAGATACTTCTTAAATATTCACGGGAATGACGGAATGCAACTTTTCAACCAGCCTAATTATTTGCACGTGTACCTGTCTGTCTAGTATATTAGGAGAAGTAAATCGCATAGGAACCTGTTTCAAATGGGATAATATGCATCTACACATCTATCTGTATCGAATTCGGAGATGTTCAGCTTATGTATGCCAAATTGAAAGTAACCAAAGTTCTGCTGCTTAGCCTGCTGGCATTCGTTTGTTTTGCAGGACTTGCCTCCTTGCTTCGCGGGGCTTGGATCGCGGCATTTGACAGCCGAGTCATTTCCTCCATCCAAGGGCTGGAGTCGCCCGGCCTGACACACGTCATGAAAGTATTCACATTCATCGGCTCTACACCATTCGTGACTGTCATTTCGCTCTGCTGCTTGTTCCTGCTGTACTATTTCCTGCATCATCGGATCGAACTTGTCTTTTTCCTTCTTATGGTTGCAGGCACAGGAGCTTTGAATTTAGCGCTCAAAATGATGTTTCACCGCGAGCGACCTTCGCTGCACAGGTTGATTGAGGAAACCGGCTTCAGTTTTCCAAGCGGTCATTCGATGGAAGCCTTCTCCCTCTACGCATCGATTGCCTTTCTATTATGGCGGCATCTGGCTACCCGCCCCAGAAGAACGGCTGTCATCCTGGCGTGTATCGGGATGATCCTCATGATTGGCGTGAGCCGCATCTATCTAGGCGTCCATTATCCAAGTGATGTTATCGGCGCTTACTTCGCCAGCGGTTTCTGGTTTGCCTTACTCGTCTGGCTCTATCAATGGTACATGGAGTACCGCTATAACAAACAAGCGAATGGCGCAGCACAAAAAAGCATGCAAACGTCCCATGAATGAATTGGGCTGTTGCATGCTTTTTGCTTAGTTCTTGATTACTTCTCTTTTTCTGCGAATCCACCAACTGAGAATCAGCAGGAGTAGAAAAACACAAACGCCAATGATGCCCCAAATCAGTGAACCGTGGCGCACACCTGCATATAAGCCGCTAAATGCGATCGTATAGGGAAGAATACCAATTCCCGTTGTCCAGGTGAAATTCCATATTTTCACACTCGCTAGTCCCGCGGCGTAATTGACAAAATGATAAGGCACAAAGGGAACGAAACGCAGCAATAAAAGTCCAAACGCTTCATGTCGTTTCGTAAACTCGTCCATTTTGACAAGAAACGGCTGCGCCAGCTTTCCGAAATACGGCTTGGCGATCCATTTGGTCAAGAAGAGCGCCCCCAGCGCCCCAGCCATGCCGCCAATCCAGGAATAAATGCCGCCCCAGACGGGACCATAAATTTCCATCAGAATCACCGATATGAACTCGCCTGGAACTGGAATCACATTAACCACAGATTGGATAAAAATTCCAATCAGAACCCCTGGTGCTCCCAGATTTTGAATAGACTTCAATAACTGCTGCGCTTCCCCTGTCCGTAATAGATAAAGATAATATCCGATAAGGCCTGCCAGAATGATGATGCTAATGATCCGGGTCAGCCGGTTCGGGTGATCATTGGAATGAGCATTCAACTTAAGGGGTCACATCCCTGCTTTAATATCAACGGGCCGAGCCATGGTTCATGCCAGCCCACTCTCCAAAGGGACTGCGGCGGACGACCGATACACGCGGCTCAGCACATCGCGAACGATCGCATCCGCTGCTTTCGTCTGATGCAAGACAGCCATTTGCTCTTTAATTTGCTTAGCGTAAGAGCCATTATTCATCATGTACTCAATTTGGCTCGTTAATTCGTTAATTTCATACGCAATGAAAGCTACGCCTTTCTTGGAAAGGTACGTGGCATTGTCCTTTTCTTGTCCAGGAAACGGCCGAAAAATAAATACAGGCACTTGCAAAGCCAGTGTTTCCGCCAAGGTCAGTCCTCCTGCTTTGGTAATGATACACGAAGCTTGTGCCATTAACTCATTGATTTTTTCTACAAACCCATAAATCGCGACCTTGGGTTCATGCTGAAACTGAGCTTCGAGATAGTGCTGCAGCTTACTATTCCGGCCGCAAACGACATGCACCTTACAGCCTTTGATCCCATGCAGCTTGCGAATCATTTCTTCGGTTTCCGGAAAGACGCTATGTGAACCCGCGAAGAGGAGGATCATTTTGTTGGGTGTGTGCGTTGCAGCGATCTGCTTTTTGGCTTCAAAAGCTTTGCGGATGGGAATGCCTGTCACGGCAATATGATCCCCCTCCACTCCAACTTTCATAATATCCTGCTTTAAATCGTTCGTCGCGACATAATATTTATCGGTATTCGGATGCAACCAGCGGGCGTGCATGAGATAATCCGTAATGATGGTATACGTGGGGATGCCTTGATCGCTTCCGACGATTGGTGCTGCGCCATAGGGAAATGTATTCAGAATAACGTCGGGCCGCTTCTCAGCAATTAATTTCTGCAGATAGGATGCGCCTAGCCGATTCAGTCCTGCAAGGATGCCGTTCTTTGAAGTTGCTCGCTGTGTCAGGTAGTAGCTCCATCCATAATAGTTGAATCCATAATTGGCAGCTTTGAAACTCCCCTTATATAGAGCAATTGAAATCATGTTAATAAACGGATGGGCTTCCTTCATCAAGTCGATCACTTCTACATGCTCAACACCCATCTGTTTAAAATGCTCCATTAACGCAAACGCTGCCAGCAAATGTCCTTCACCGAAACTAGCCGTAAGGATTAAAACTCGCGAACATTTGTCCATATGTAGAATCCTCCCAGTATGCAGGTATTCATTAGTAATATCTTACTATCCATCATAGACATTAAGAATGAAACTTGTATGAATCAATTCTTAAGAATTTCTAAATTTAATGGGCTGCTGCAAGATATCACGCATCGATCATCCTCCTCCGGTTTTCCAGTGCCATAACACTATTGTAACGCCTTATGGGCAAATATGCATGCTTAGCCGCTGCGGCTGAAGGGTCGTGGGGAAGGTTAGTGAAGCTGTCGCTGGATTTAACCATGCTGCACCTCCGCGAATGAGGCAGCGGCCAGAACCTTATTGTTGCTGAAGCTGAATTTCGCCTCGAAAGGGCTTGCATAATTTGACAGCGATATGCGGATGTGCTACTTTTTTTATAGTTGACCGTGCATACATAGTTGTGATTTGAAAGGGGATGTTGCGTATGATGACGCCAATCAAGGTGAAGGATGTCAAGGATATCGAGAACATCAATCGGATCGTTTCCCGTTATGATTTCGATATTTGGATTCATGGGAAAAGCGGTATGGCTGACGCCAAATCCATTCTGGGCATGTTCGTCTTGAAGCTGAACGAGCCTTTAACGCTTGTCATTCCAGATGGCGTGAATTCCAAGTCCCTGTTCAAAGAGCTTAGCGAATATCTCGAAATCGGTTAAAGTGTTCCGGAACCTAAAAGGAAAAAGGCTGCCCTTGAAGATAGGGGTTCAGCCTTTTTTGCTTATCTGCTTTCGTTGAACGTTTTTAACTGTAGAAACTCAGTGAATACCAGCTTATAACAGAGCGCACTTAACAGAATGCTCGTTATCGCGGCAGAACCGGTAAAGGAGAAAACGATCAAAATTTGGTAACGCACCGCCTCTACCGGTTCCGCACCGGCCACAATCATCCCTGTCATCATGCCAGGGAGCTGAACGAGACCAACGGTTTTCATCCCGTCAATGGTCGGGATCATGCTGAATTTGACCGCCCGCTTGCGAACTTCATGCAGCGCCTGGCCTGCTGTGGCGCCTAACGACAGGAGGGCTTCGATCTCCCCTTTGGAAGAGATGACCTCCCGTTTGAGCTGGTTCACAAATAAACCTGCCACAATCATCGCGCTGCCAACCGTCATCCCGCTGAGCGGAATGATATATTGCGGCGTCGGTTGAATCAAGTGGAGCCCGAGCAGCACCGCCATCATGACAATTTCCATAGCCGTTATGGAGAAGGCGATCCGCCAAATAATGCCGCGCATGCCCTTCCCTCTTTTGGCCGCATTCCATGAAGCGACCGCGATCATAATCGTAATAATGACTAATAAGAACCAAATATTATTCGTTTGAAAAATATACTGCAGCACATAGCCGATAAATAGCAACTGCAACGCTGAGCGAATGGTTCCAATGGCAATTTCTTTCTCTAAGCCAAGCTTCTGCCAGAAGGAGATGATCATAGTTGCCAAAATAAATAAAAGCGTAAAACTAAGCGAAATCATGGTCATGGCTGAACCTCTTCCTGAACATGATGTCCAATGAAGATTTGGCCTGCTGCGGTTAACGGCATGGCAAAAAATGCAGCAGGCGGCGAATCTTCCATAATCGTGTTGCCGGCCATAAACCACACGCGCTCGCAAGTTCGCGTCACTTGTTCCAGCTCATGCGTCACCCATAGCATTGTTGTTCCTTCATTCGCATGCCACGTCGCCAGCAACTGCTCAACAGCCTTGGTGTTTACCGTGTCCAGCGATGCGGTAATTTCGTCAAGCAGCAGTACCTTCGGGCGCAGCAGCAAAGCGCGAATCAGAGCAACCCGCTGCATTTCCCCGCCGGACAAGTCACGCGCGTTCTTATTCAGGTCCAAGCCGGAAAGTCCAGCGGTTTGGAGCAGCTCTTCCGCGAGCTTCCGGTCAAATGACCGGCCGTGAAGCCGGCTGGATACCGTTAAATTATCCTCTACACAGCCAGGCAGCATGATGGCTTGCTGCGCGACATAACAGATTTGTTTGCGCCAATTCCTTGGCCCCATTTCCCGAAATGCGGCGCCATCGAACATCATATCGCCCTCATCAGGCATGTTCAATAAGGAGATTGTTCGCAACAAGGTGCTTTTGCCTTGTCCCGATGCGCCAATCAGCGCTATTCGTTCCGCTTGTTCGATCGTTTTATTGATATCACAAAACGTATATGGTGATTTGGAAGGTTCCGGATGATGCGCGCGCACGGCTAATTGTTGAAGCTCGAGCATGACGATGCTCCCCTTTCTTGTGTTTCATTCAATGGCTTAATAAATCCTTTTTTACCATGTCCATCCCCTCTCTGACCGCTCTTTGAATAAGCAGATTCGCTTTATAGGCATCATACGTGTCCTCCTCATACCGCACTCTTACTTCCAACTTCCCTGTCTTGGCAATCGTCCCATATACTTTGGCGACGAGTTCATCCTGCTCATCCATTTCACAAGCATAGATGTTCACACAGTTCTTATACAAAAATTCTTCATCCCCTAATACACGAATCGCAGGATCCGGATGTGCTTTCTTCCACATTTTCAATTGTCATTGCCTCCAAAATGAGATTCATTTTCAATGATTCATGTATATCTTACCAAAAGTCACACCTATTTTAATATGATAGTTTCTCCCCCAGAACTTCTCTCTTTCCTCTAGCATATACATATATAATAACAAGCTAGGAGGGAGCCCCTTGAACGACAGACACATTCAATGGCAATACTCCAAAGTATCCAAGCAAGCTCGGCAGCTCATGCACGCTCATAAAAGCTGTGTGCTATGGCTGACAGGTCTGTCCGCTTCCGGCAAATCTTCCATAGCCTATGAATTAGAACGCCGTTTATTCGCCCAGCGCATTCAGGCTTATGTGCTGGATGGCGATAACCTGCGACACGGCTTGAATCGCGATCTCGGCTTTACCTCGGAGGACCGGAGCGAGAATATCCGCCGTACGGCGGAAGCAGCCAAGCTCATGGTCGATGTCGGCGTGATCGTGATCGTCTCGCTGATATCCCCTTATCAAGCGGACCGGCAGCTGGCTCGCGTATTATTCGATGAAGGTGAATTCATCGAAGTCTATGTGAACTGCCCATTGCTCATATGCGAGGAACGTGATCCGAAGGGACTCTACAAGAAGGCCAGAGAAGGAACGATATCGAACTTCACAGGCATTAGCGCCCCTTATGAACCCCCGCTGAAGCCGGACATCGTCTTACGATCCCATGAGCAGTCACTGCAAGAATCGGCCGAGCAGATTCAACATTATTTGCAATCGAAGCGCATCCTCGACCGTTAACCGGCTTGCGGTATAAGCGGGACGCCTGTCTCGGCGGGCCAGCCTCACCCGCACGCCGCTCGCGGCCACTCGCGCGGGGCGTCTGTAGAGCGGCTGTCGCCTCTAGCGCGAGGCTTCTCTCGGCGGTTTGGCCATTGCGGCGGCCATGGATCTTGCGGCTTCACGAACCTTACAGCCTGCTCACGCATAACATAGTCTGAAGCCTGCAAGTCATAGCCTGTAAACCTGTAAAGGGAGACTAAATAAGCATGCTTGTTTTTATTCTGAATGCCTGGCATCATGCTTTTGCTGAAGCTACACGAGCCAATCTTGCTCATATCGCGCCGAGCTGGAGCATCGAGTTCATAGGCGATCAAGCAGCGCTAAGTATGAATAAACGGCTCCAACCATATACGGAACGCTTCTTTATAACTTTGCAAGCGGGTGATCTGCTGCATCCGAATTTCGTCACTGAACTCGACGATCGGCTTGCTGTGATGCCCGAGCGTTGCGCAGGACTGATCTATGAGCGCGCTCATAGCGAGCAGCCAGGCACGCCGCTTGTATGGCGAACGAGCGCTGTGCAAGAGGAGAACGGCTCGTTGTTCCCGGAACGGGACCAACTGCCGTTCGATGCTTTTGCGCTCTTCGATCACATGCTGCAGCTGCAATCGCAGTGGTCGTGGACGTCGTGCCAGAGCAACTGGTGGAAGCCGCAGCGACTGCACTCACCTGCCTGGCGGCATATGCAGCAGGAGCGGCAGCTGATTGGGCCGATATTAAATGCGGGCTCGTCCAACAACACAATTCCTCAAACTTCCAATCAACCTGATTTTAGCGTGGTGATCAGCACTTACAACAACGCCGATTACTTGCCCTGGGCTATACGCAGCGTACAGGCGCAAGATTGCGCCAATTGGGAACTGATCATTGTCGATGACGCTTCCACGGACAGCACGCCGCACAAGCTGGCGGCTCTGCCCGCAGATCCACGCTTTCGCATCTATACCAACGCTTCAAATCTAGGCAAATCGCACAGCCTGAATCTGGCTTTATCTGTCTGCAAAGCCACCTGGCTGCTGGAACTGGATGCCGACGACTGGCTGTCGCCGCATAGCCTAAGCACCTTCCGGAAGCAGGCAGCCACCTCGCCAGAAACTGCGCTCCTGTATGCCGACCATCATGAATGGACGGAACGGGTGCGCGGGAAGCTGATTTACAGCGGTGTGCGCACCGCCCCGGCCAACATCCAGCCTGACGTACTGCTGCAGCGGGCACTCCCCGTTGCACCTCGCTGCTACCGGACGGACGTCTTGCACGAGCTTCAAGGTTGGCGTATGGATGTTCCACACGATGGACGGCTCTATGAGGATTTCGAGATCCTCATTCGGTTGTCGGCGCACTCGCCGACGCATTATGTACCCCAGCCCCTCTATCATCGCAGAGTTCGCGCATCCAGCATCACGCAGCAGAACGCCGATAAATATGCCGCCTGGAAATCATGGATGATCGGGCAGTCCTCCCGTAATCTTGAAGAGGGAGGAAATTCACACCGCAGGTGAGTTCCTCCCCTGCCTGTTAGGCAATTATACGAACATATTGAATGTTGCTGTTCAAGATGCTCACTGTGATCGGCGGGCTGTAATAATAAGTGTTATTGATTTGTACAGTAATCATACTTGCGTCAACCGATTCCAAGGTGCCCATGTACGGCGGGTTCTCCGCAAAAAATACTTCAACCGATCTGCCGACGAACGTAGCTAACAATTCTGCGAATGACATTCATTCTCCCCCTTACATCCAAGACTGAATTTTGAAAATAGGAATAAGCACAATATCGCCGGTCGGTTCAATAATCTCAATAACATCGCTACCAACAAGAACCAGCAAGCCACTAACCGTTCCAACCTCTGTTGTTACCGTGATAGCCGTATTTAGACGTGCTCTTAAGGCCGCTAAAGGATCGCTGACTGTTTCCCTAGTGAATAAATACGTCGTTACACTATCCGAGCCATCAAAGCTAACCAGCGTAAATCCTTCTGCCATCAAGGCAGCTACAACAGGCGTTACACGAGCACCTTCTACAAGTCCAGGAAAATCAATCGTGGCATCAAAACAGTTAATGACAGCACGTTGTGTCGCATAACTGTTACCAGCTACGATTATGACAATATCCACCATACGAATATAGCCTCCTTATTTTTTAAATGATGGTTCATCCTTATGACGCTTCAACGGGCGTATACGGCCTAAAACCGATGATGTGGCATAGTGAATAAACCACGATCTGATCCAAGACATTCCCTGTAGTCGGACGAAGTGTTAACGTTGTGCGACCCAAGCGTTCCAGCGTACCGATCCGGTTCGGTGGTTGTCCTCCGGAGGCTGCGCTCGTTATTAGCTCAATCTCACCACCTCGAAAATCGCTTAAGCGATCTCTCAGCTCTTCTAAGTAAGAACTTTCTGGCAAATCAACATTCACATTGATTTCAGGCTTTGGCACATCCACATTCACATTCAGTTCAGGTTTGGGCAGATCGAAATTGAGAATGACTTCCGGCTTCGGCGTCTCAATGTTCACCATCGGTGCAGGTGCTGTTACATGGACTTCAGGCGGGTTCGTTTGCACATTGATTTCCGGCGTCGTGACATGCACAGTCGGGGCTTTTGCAGCTCTGACAATTACCTTGACCGGTCTTTTTCTGCGTCTTTTGAAGATAGGGCCGATGTTTTGCTTACCTTTTTTCTTCGTACTGCATGTTTTACATACGACTCGAGTGGTTTTTCTAACTACATGTTCTTTCCCTAGACGAGACATAAAACACCTCCATTATATTTTCCATTTCCTAACAAAGTTGGCTTGGATCCCAATCTTATACTACTCACTTGCATAGACCCTCGTCCTAGACAGCAACCTAAAAATATAAATCTGGGTATCTATCGCGAGGCGAGAATTTTGGTTAACGCTTTTTCAAAGGCGTTTACACTGCGTTCCCATGTCCATGTCGTTGCCTCCGCTTCCCCGGCCGCTGCCAATTTGTGCCGGAGCTCACCGTCCACGATCAGCCGAATGACATCTTCCGCCAAACGGTTCTCGTAGCGATAGGACATCAGCCCAGTCTGTTCATGGCGGCAGTACTCCATATTCCCGCCTCCATAGGTGGTCACCAAAGCGGCCCCACAGCGCATCGCTTCCAATCCAGGCAGTGACGCCGAATCATAGGTCGAAGAGTTGACGAAAATGTCCGTTTCGTTGTAATGATAGGACCTCGCAACGTCATGTCTAGGCGTTAAAAAGCGGAATGCCGGATGACTCGCTTTAATCGACTGAAGGATTGGAGAACTGTAAAATTCCTCAGGGGGAGTGAACAGATTGATCCGTACCTGAGGATAACGGTCATGCACAAGCTCCAACTGGTTCATCAAATAGTCCTGCTCGCGATGCCAGGAATAACCACCTTCTGGCCGGTGGAGAATGGCGGAAATTTGCAGTTGTTGATTGGCGTTGCGGA
>Ga0209566_100267_pt1 | contig 48867 bp, 41 predicted proteins | sample Araplavi_mTSA_r2_2_FD_184287 | JGI IMG/M metagenome (GOLD analysis project Ga0209566, IMG submission 184287) | Arabidopsis root microbial communities from North Carolina, USA - plate scrape CL_Cvi_mTSA_r2 (SPAdes) (version 2) | ecosystem: Host-associated > Plants > Roots > Endosphere | place...
CCGATCGGGTGACCGATCGCGATCGCCCCGCCGTTCACGTTCACCTTCGACGTGTCCCAGCCCATCTGCTTGTGCACCGCCAGCGCCTGCGCCGCGAACGCCTCGTTGATCTCCATCAGGTCCAGGTCGCCCGGCGTCCAGCCCGCGCGCTCCAGGCACCGGCGCGATGCCGGCACCGGGCCCATCCCCATCACGCTCGGATCGACGCCCGCGTTCGCGTATGCCTTGATCTTCGCCAGCGGCGTCAGACCCAGCGCCGCCGCCTTCTGCGCCGACATCACCAGCACCGCCGCCGCGCCGTCGTTCAGCCCCGACGCGTTCGCCGCCGTCACCGAGCCGTCCTTCGAGAACGCCGGCTTCAGCCCCGCCAGCGACTCCGCCGTCACGCCGTGACGCACGAATTCGTCGGTCGCGAACTGCAGCGGCTCGCCCTTGCGTTGCGGGATCGACACCGGCACGATCTCGTCGTTGAAGCGCCCGGCCTTCTGCGCGGCTTCCGCCTTGTTCTGCGACAGCGCCGCGAATGCATCCTGCTCCTCGCGCGTGATCCCGTATTCCTTCGCGACGTTCTCCGCCGTGATGCCCATGTGGTACTGGTTGTACACATCCCACAGGCCGTCGACGATCATCGTGTCGACCAGCTTCGCATCGCCCATCCGGAAGCCGTCACGCGAGCCCGGCAGCACGTGCGGCGACGCGCTCATGTTCTCCTGGCCGCCCGCGATCACGATGTCCGCGTCGCCCGCGACGATCGCGTTCGCCGCCAGCATCACGGCCTTCAGGCCCGAGCCGCACACCTTGTTGATCGTCATCCCCGGCACTGCCGTCGGCAGCCCCGCCTTGATCAGCGACTGCCGCGCCGGGTTCTGGCCCGAGCCGGCCGTCAGCACCTGGCCCATGATCACTTCGCTCACCTGCTCGGGCTTCACGCCCGCGCGCTCCAGCACTGCGCGGATCACCGTCGCGCCCAGTTCGGGTGCTGCAATCTTCGCAAGCGAACCGCCGAATTTGCCGACCGCGGTCCGCGCGGCCGATACGATCACTACGTCCGTCATTTCCCTTTCCTCCAGGCCCGCACGACACGGCGCATCGCTACCGGCCCTGTTAAAAAAACTGCGGTGCATCGGACAGCGTGCGCCGCTGTCCGTCTTTCGTCAATCGCGCTGCAATACGTACCGGCCCGGCGCCGGCTCGATCACCGGGAACTGTGCGGAACCGGGCTGGGCGGGCGGCGCCACCTTGCGGCCGCCGTACTGGTCGAGCCACTCGACCCAGGTCGTCCACCAGCTTCCCGGGTGCTCGGTCGCACCGGCAAACCAGTCGTCCGCCGATTCAGGCAGGTCGCTGTCGTTGATCCAGTAGCTGCGCTTCTTCTTCGCCGGCGGATTGATCACGCCCGCGATGTGCCCCGACGCGCCGAGCACGAACTTCAACGGGCCCGACAGGATCGACGTCGATGCATAGGCCGTCTGCCACGGCACGATGTGATCCTCGCGCGAGCCGTAGATGAAGGTCGGCACGTCGATCAGCGTCAGGTCGACCGATTCGCCGCACACAGTCAACGCGCCCGGCTCGCGCAGCTTGTTCTCGAGATAGGTATTGCGCAGGTACCACGCGTACATCGGGCCCGGCAGGCTCGTCGAATCGCCGTTCCAGTACAGCAGGTCGAACGGCGCCGGCGTGCGGCCCTTCAGGTAGTTGTCGACGACGTAGTTCCACACGAGGTCGTTCGGCCGCAGGAACGAGAACGTGTTCGCGAACTCGACGCCGCGCATCAGCCCCGGCTGCGTGCCGTTCTTGCCGCCGATGGTCTGCTCGCGCATCTGCACGTGCGCCTCGTCGACGAACACGTCGAGGATACCGGTGTCGCTGAAGTCGAGCATCGCGGTGAGCAGCGTCATCGACGCGACCGGATGTTCGCCGCGCGCGGCGAGCACCGCGAGCGCAGTCGCGAGCATCGTGCCGCCGACGCAGAAGCCGAGCGTGTTGATCTGCTCGCGGCCGCTCACCTGCTGCACGGCGTCGATCGCCGCGAGCAGCCCTTCGTTCATGTAGTCGTCCCACGTCTTGTGCGCGACCGATGCGTCCGCGTTACGCCACGACACGAGGAACACCTGATGGCCGTTCGACAGCGCATGCGCGACGAGCGAATTCTCGGGCTGCAAGTCGAGGATGTAGAACTTGTTGATGCACGGCGGGACGATCAGGAGCGGCCGCTCGAACACCTTGTCCGTCTTCGGCGTGTACTGGATCAGCTGGATCAGGTCGTTCTCATAGACGACCGCACCTTCAGTACACCCGAGGTTCTTGCCGACCACGAACTGCGATTCGTCGGTCTGCGAAATCTTGCCGCGCTGCAGGTCGCCGAGCAGGTTCATCATCCCCTGCCGCAGGCTTTCGCCCTGCGTCTCGAGAATCGATTTCTGTGCGTCGGGATTGAGTGCGAGGAAGTTGCTCGGCGCGGCGGCGGCCGTCCACTGCTGGACCGTGAAACGAATGCGCTCGCGCGTCTTCGGATCGGTCTGAAGCGCGTCGGCCAGTTCCTGCAGATAGCGCGCGTTGAGCAGATACCAGGCCGCCGCGAACGCATGCGCCGGCGACGCCTTCCATGCATCGCCGCTGAAGCGGCGGTCCTTCAGTTCGGGCGACTCGAGCTTCGCGGCGGCGGCCTGCTGCATCAGCGCCATGCAATCGCGCGCGTAGTCGGCCTGCAACGCCTGAAGCCGCTCGGGGGGAATCGCGGCGGCCGGCAGCTTCAGCCCGGCGAACGGCGACGCCATCGCGCCGAAATCGGGCATCGACGGCACCTGGAACGGAAACGAGGTCGGAAACTGGAATGTCGCGAACGGATTCACGGTGGCCGACGCAGTCGCGGCACGTGCCGGATCCGCAAAACCGCGCCACGCGTTCAACCACGACTCGAACATCTGCTGCATCGGCTGGGCGGCCGGATCGAAACCAATGCTGCCCGTGGAAGTGCCCGCCTGAGCGGACGTCGACGATTTTTTCGATGCTGTCATTACCTGCCTTACCGGTGATTCGTGAGCGTCTGTCGTGAAATCCTGCTCGCGCGCGGCATGCCGGCTGCGAGCCGGGCCGTCATGCTCTGGAGAGGCGTCTCCAGATTCTGCCGCAGTGCGGTATTTTTATCATTATCGTTTTCCCCATGTGAAGCGCCATATCAAACCGCTGAACAATTCCGCACGGAGATAATCCTCGCGCAACAGGCGGGACAAGGGTTCCGGCGAAACATAAAACATTTTGATTGACTTGACTTCGCATTTTTCATTCAGCCGCGCATGTAACGCGGCATGGCCGCTGCAAAATCGAGATAACCCGATTTTGCAGCGCGACAAATCCCGCGCCCATGCGCATCCCGTCAATCCGCCAGCCAGATCGCCGCCGCCATGCGGCCCGTCACGCGGTCGCGCCGGTACGAATAGAAGCGCGCCTGTTCGGTGACCGTGCAGGCCGTCCCGCCGCTCACGTGCGCCACGCCCGCACGCGCAAGACGCAAGCGCGCGAGCGCGTAGAGATCGGCCAGGAACTTGCCGGGCGCGCCATCGATCGCGACGAACGCAAGCCGGGTTTCATCATGCTCCGACTGCGGGGCCGTGTCGAGAAACGCGTCACGCACGTCGGCGCCGACCTCGAACGCCCGCGGGCCGATCGCCGGCCCGAGGTAAGCATGAAGCGCGTCCGTCGCACCGCCCGCGAGTGCCGCGACCCGCGCCGCCGTCTGTTCGACGATGCCGGCCGCCAGGCCGCGCCAGCCCGCATGCGCGGCGCCGACGGCGCGGCCCTGCGTGTCGCACAGCAGCACGGGCAGGCAATCCGCGACCATCACGACGCAGACGGCGCCGGCACGGTCGGTGACACTCGCGTCGGCCTGCACCGGCGCGAGCGCCGCGGGTGCCGCCGCGATCACCTCGTCCGCGCGCACGATCTTCGCGCCGTGAACCTGCTCGAGCCACGCGGCGCTCGACTGGCCAGCCAGCGCGAGCAGGCGCGCGCGATTCCCGGCGACATGAGCCGGATCGTCACCGGTGTGCAGGCCGAGATTCATCCCGCCCGGCAGAGCTTCCGCGCCCTGCCAGCGCCCATACGGGCCTTCGCTCACCCCGCCGTCGCGCGTCGTGATCAGCGCGCGCACGCGCGGCGACACCTGCCAGTCGGGCTGCACGCAGTCCTGCCACGTCAACGGCGCCAGGTTCGTCATCGGCACTCACTCCTCCTCGTCGCCCAGGTACGGCTCATCGTCGTGATACTCGCCGCCGAAATCGTCATCGTCGTAGACACCGTCATCGTCGTCGAATTCCTCGTCGCCCTGCCCGAAGCCGAGCGCCGCGACGAGGGCGTTCATGTCGTCCGGCAGCGGGCAGCGCCACTGCATCGCCTTGCCCGTGACCGGGTGCACGAGACCGAGCCGCCATGCATGCAGCGCCTGTCGCGCGAAACCGTCCGGCAACGGCGCGACCGAGCGCTTGCCGCGCGCGCGCCCGTACACGGGGTCACCGAGCAGCGGGTGCCCGGCATGCGCGCAGTGCACGCGGATCTGGTGCGTGCGACCGGTCTCGAGATCGCACTGGATCGCCGAAACCGGCTGACGTTGCCACAGGCATGTGTCAACCGTGCGGAAATGCGTGCGCGCGGGCTTGCCCGACGCGCCGGTGACGACGGCCATGCGCGTGCGTTCGCGCGGATCGCGGCCGATCGGCGCATCGATCGTGCCCTCCTCGGGCATCGTGCCCCACACGAGCGCGAAATAGCGGCGCTTCACCGTGCGGGCCTGCAACTGGCGCACGAGGTCCGTCTGCGCGGCCAGCGTACGCGCCACCACCATCAGGCCCGACGTCTCCTTGTCGAGCCGGTGGACGATCCCCGCGCGCGGCAGGCCGGCCGCCGCGTCGCCATAGCGATGCAGCAGCCCGTTGAGGATCGTGCCGCTCCAGTTGCCGGCGGCCGGATGCACGACGAGGCCGGCCGGCTTGTTGATGACGACGAGCGCGTCGTCCTCGTAGATCACGTCGAGCGGCACCGGTTCCGGCGTAAAGGCGAGCTGCTCGGGGAGCAGGTCGGGCACGAGCTCGATCTTGGCGCCGAGCGGCACCGGCTGGCGGATCTTCGCCGGTGCGCCGTCGACGAGCACGCGCTGCGCCTCGATCCAGCTCTGCAGGCGGCTGCGCGAGAATTCAGGGAACAGTTGGGCGAGCGCCTTGTCGAGGCGCTCACCCGCGAGCGACAGCGGCACTTCGACGACGCGCGGCGCGTCGTCGGCCGCCGCGGACGGCACGACGGGCGCCTGCATGGCGTCGCCGGCCAGATCGTCATCGAGGGAATCCCCCGACGCAGCGTCGGCGGGCCGACCGCTTGGGCTATAATCTTCGCGATTTGGTGTGCCCGGCTGGGCATTCTGCGAACTTGAACGGGTCATTTAGACTGGGTCACCGAGACTTGAAGCTAGGACATGCGAGCATGATGAATTCGACCAAACGCACGGCCAGAACCGTCGCCGCCCGGGCTGCGGCGGTAGCGGCCGCGGCCCTCATCGCCGGCTGCCACGGCTTGCCGCAGAAGCAGGACGAGACGGCTACCTGGTCGAACAACAAATTATACTCAGAGGCCCAGGACGCACTGTCCGGCGGCGACTGGGGCAAGTGCGCGAAATATTTCGAATCGCTGCAAGGTCGCGATCCGTTCGGCCACTTCGCACAACAGGCGCAGATCAACGTTGCGTACTGCAACTGGAAGGACAACGAAGCGGCCGCCGCCGACCAGGCCGTCGATCGCTTCATCCAGCTCCACCCCGATCATCCGGATATCCCTTACGCGTACTACCTGAAGGGGATGATCCACTTCAACGACGATCTCGGCCTGTTCGGCCGGTTCTCCGGCCAGGACATGAGCGAGCGCGATCCGCAGGCACTGCGTGAATCGTACGATGCGTTCAAGGTCGTCGTCGACCGCTTCCCGAAGAGCAAGTACGCGCCCGACGCCGCCGCGCGGATGCGCTACATCGTCAACGCGCTCGCGTCGCACGAAGTGCACGCGGCCGACTACTACTACCGGCGTGGCGCCTACGTCGCGGCCATCAACCGTGCGCAGCTCGCAATCAAGGACTACAAGGGCGCCCCGGCGATCGAGGACGCGCTGCACATCATGATCCTGTCGTACGGCAAGCTGAACCAGCCGCAACTCGCCGAGGACACGAAACGCGTGCTCGCAGGCACGTTCCCCGACAGCCCGTACGTCACGGGCCACTCGCGCCCCGGCGCGAAGAAGTCGTGGTGGCAGTTCTGACGAAAGCACCATGCAGCGCCCGCTGCACGAACAAAAAACCCGGCCATCGAGCCGGGTTTTTTATTGGCGCCGCACTCAGGCAGCGCCGGTGCGAGCGCGCGGCGAGCGCCGCGCGCGTCGTCACGTGCGCTTTGCGGAACGATGCTCGTCGAAGAAGTCCTGGACGACCGCGATCTCGCGAGTCCGCTTGAACGGCGGCAGGCTCTGCCAGATCCGGCGCCCGTAGGGCTTGTCGACGAGCCGCGTGTCGCAGATCATCAGCACGCCGCGATCCGTCTCCGCCCGAATCAGCCGGCCCGCGCCCTGCTTCAGCGTGATCACGGCCTGCGGCAACTGGTGCACGGCGAACGGGCTCAGCCCCTTCTTCGTCAGCGCATCGAGGCGCGCGGCGAGCACCGGATCGTCCGGCGGCGCGAACGGCAGCTTGTCGATCACGACGAGCGACAGCGCATCACCGCGTACGTCGACGCCTTCCCAGAAACTCTGGCTGCCGACCAGGATCGCATTGCCGTATGCACGGAAACGGTCCAGCAGTTCAGTACGGCTCGCATCGCCCTGCACGAGCAGCGGCGTGTTCCAGCCGCGCGATTCGATCACGTCGCGCAGCTTCGACGCGATCCGGTCGACCGCGCGCAGCGTCGTGCACAGCATGAACACGCCGCCGCCGGACGCCTCGATCGCCGGCAGCGCGGCGTCGAAGACGGCATCGGTAAACGCCGGCGAAGACGGTTGCGGCAGGTTGCGCGGCACGTACAGCAGCCCTTGCGACTGGTAGTCGAACGGGCTCGCGAGCGTCATCGAGCGGCGCGAGCTGAGGCCCATCTGTGCCGCGTAGTGCGTGAAATCGCCGCGCACCGACAGCGTGGCCGACGTGAACACCCATGCACGCGGCACACCCGCGCGCTGCTTGGCAAAAATCGGCGCGACCGACAACGGCGTTTCGTGCAGCTGGACCGTATGCGCGAACACTTCGACCCAGCGCACCTTCTCGTTCGGATCGCCGTCGGATGCCGCCTTGTCGCCGGCCGCCGCCGCATCGGCCTTCGCGGCCGCCTCCGTCGCGCCGGGCGCGACCCAGCCGGCCAGCAGGTCCTGCAGTTCGCGTGCGCGCCGCAGGCACGCGCCGAGCGATTCCGCCCGTTCGGCCTGGCTGGCAAGCGCCGACGCAAGCGCGTCGAGCGCGGCCTCGAGCGCGTCGAGCGCGCCGAACATCGGGTGATCGTCGCCGAGCTGGGCGAGCGACATCCGGACGATCTGGTCGTTCGCGAACGCCAGGCGCAAGTCGCGCGCCGCGCGCTCGAGATCGCCGCCGAGCTTCACCCATTCGACCGCGTCGCGTGCATGGCTCAGGCCTTCAGCTACCGTGTCGCGTGCGAGTTCGAGAATCTGCGTCGTCGACAGCGTCTCGCCGAAGAACAGCGTCGCCGTTTCCGGCAACTGGTGCGCTTCGTCGAAGATGACCGTGTTCGCGTTCGGCAGCAGCTCGGCCATCCCCGTGTCGCGCAGCATGATGTCCGCGAAGAACAGGTGGTGGTTGACGACGACGACGTCGGCCTGCTGCGCCTCGCGCCGCGCCTGCATCACGAAGCATTCCTTGTAGTGCGGGCATTCCTGGCCAAGGCAATTGTCGCGCGTCGACGTGACCATCGACCAGACGGGCGCCGTTTCCGGCACGCTCGCGAGCTCGGCCTTGTCGCCGCTCTTCGTGATCTTCGCGAAACGGACGATTTCCTGCAGGTAGGCCGTATCCTGCCGCGACGGCAGCCGGCCGTTGTCGGCCGTGCGTTGCAGGTAGTAGTGGCACAGGTAGTTTGCGCGCCCCTTGAGCATCGCGACCGACACCGGCACCGCCAGCGCGTTGCGCACGGTCGGGATGTCGCGCTGGAACAGCTGGTCCTGCAGGTGTTTCGTGCCGGTCGACACGATCACCTTGCCGCCCCACAGCATCGCGGGCACGAGGTACGCATAGGTCTTGCCCGTCCCGGTGCCGGCCTCGACGATCAGCGTGTTGTCCCCGGCATCGCTGTCGGGCTCGGTTGCGGCGGCGTCCGCGCCCGTCTCGGCCGCCTTGTCGCCGTCGCGACGCGCCGGCCGCTTGCGGGTTTCGAAGATCTCGGGCTCGGGCATCCGGCGAGCGGACGCTTCCATCGCGGACGCGACGGCGCGCGCCATCTCGATCTGCGATGTGCGCGGCCGATAGCCGTCGAGCGCGCGCGCCAGCAATCCGCCCTCGCCGAAGATCGTGTCGAGTTCGTCGACGCGCTTGCGGCTCAGTTCAAAGGTGCCTTCGGGCGCACGAGCGCGCCCGGCGGACGACACGTCGCGCCGGGCATCGGGGGTGGCTTCAAGCGGTGAATTCAAGGCAAGCGTTCCTGTGTCCAGCGCCCGGGCGGCGCCGGCGCTTGCCAGGCCGCGCTCAGGCGCGCTTATCCGGTTCCAGCTGCGATTGCAGCAAAATGATTTTGTCCTTGGCCGCCAGCTTTTCCTTCTTCAGCCGGTGCAGCGTGATGTCGTCGATGTCGGAGTGCCCTTCCTTCAGCTCGATCTCCCGAGCGAGCTGCTGGTGCTGCTCCTGCAATGCAGCCAAACGGTTGTGCAATTCCTGCTGCTGTTCCGTGTGACGGTTTTGCATGTTTGCCTCCTCATCGAAGCAGCGCGCCGGCTGGCGTGCCAGCGCGCACGAGACTGATTCCGGATCAATCCAACACGTTACTGCCCCTGCTGTTGCTTCTGCTGCGCCTTTTCGGTCGCTTCCTTCTGACGCCGCTCGACGTCGGCCTTGTGCTGCGCGGCTTCCTTCTGCTTCTGCTCGTAGCGCGCGGCGTTGTCCGCCCGCTCCTGCGCCTTCTGCGCGGCCTGCTGGTGCGCCTGGTCGAGCTTGCGCTGGAAGTCGCCCTGCTTCTGGTCGTACGCCTGCTTGTTCGCCGCGCGCTGCGGCCCTTCCGCGCCGCGCTGCGCCTGCTTCAGCGCATTCTGCTCCTGCTTGTCGCGGAACGCAGCGGCGTTTGCCGCGTCGTTCGCCGCGCGCTGCGGCGCTTCCGCCGCGTCCTGCGCCTGCTTCAGCGCCTGCTGCTGGTCGCGCTGCTGCGCGCGCACCGCCCGCTGCTCGTCGTTGAGCGCGAGCTGCTCCTGGCGGATGCTCGCCCGCTCGTCGCGCATCTGGTCACGCGCCTTGCCGAGACAGTGATTGACGAAGAACTTGCTGTAGCAATCGTGCTCGGCCACCGCATAACGATAATCGTTTTCCGCGGAGCGTTGATTGAGCACTTTTTGACGAGCGTCGAAATCCGGTGCGGCCGCGGCCGTCACGGGTGCGGCCGCGGTGACGGCCGGCGCGGTGGCGCCCGAAGCTTGCGCGAACGCGCTGGAAGGCCCGGCAGACAAAGCCGCGGCGAGCGCTGCGCCGAGCGCGACGAGAGAAATTCGGGAAGTTGGCAACGTCGTAGGAAAGCTGCGGGACATGTGTCAAATTCTATCACCCCCGGCTGGACGCTCCGCCATTTATGGCAAAATGCCCCGCTTCACTCACCCGCGGCATCTGGCCCGTCGGGCCCGCCACGCAGCCCGCCGCTTCGGGCCTGCCGGCCCGCGCCGCGATTTCAGCAGGCAGATCATCCACGACATGACGGAAACCGTAGCACTCAAGATCGTACAGCGCATCGCCACCGAACTGTCCGTCCAGCCGCGCCAGGTCGCGGCGGCCGTGCAACTCCTCGACGAAGGCTCGACCGTTCCGTTCATTGCCCGGTACCGCAAGGAAGTGACCGGCAACCTGGACGACACGCAGTTGCGCCAGCTCGAGGAACGCCTCCTGTATCTGCGCGAGCTCGAGGACCGCCGCGCGGCGATCCTGTCGAGCATCGACGAACAGGGCAAGCTGACCGACGAGCTGCGCGCCGCGATCGACGCGGCCGACAGCAAGCAGGTGCTCGAAGACCTTTATCTGCCGTACAAGCCGAAGCGCCGCACGCGTGCGCAGATCGCCCGCGAGGCCGGCCTCGAGCCGCTCGCGCAGGCCCTGCTCGCGAACCCGCTGCTCGACCCGCAGGCCGAGGCGGCCGCCTACGTCGACACCGACAAGGGCGTTGCCGACGTGAAGGCCGCGCTCGACGGCGCGCGCGACATCCTGTCCGAACAGTTCGGCGAAACGGCCGAGCTGCTCGGCAAGCTGCGCGACTACCTGCACAGCCAGGGCGTCGTGTCGTCGGCCGTCGTCGAGGGCAAGGAAAACGAGGAAGGCGAGAAATTCCGCGACTATTACGACTACGCGGAAACGATCAGGACCGTGCCGTCGCACCGCGCCCTCGCACTGTTCCGCGGCCGCAACGCGGGCGTGCTGACGATCAAGCTCGGCCTCGGCGAAGAGCTCGACGCCCAGGTGCCGCATCCCGGCGAGGCGATGATCGCGCGCCATTTCGGCATCGCGAACCAGAACCGCCCGGCCGACAAATGGCTGTCCGACGTATGCCGCTGGTGCTGGCGAGTGAAGGTGCAGCCGCACATCGAGAACGAACTCCTCACGCAGCTGCGCGAAACGGCCGAAACCGAAGCAATCCGCGTGTTCGCGCGCAACCTGAACGACCTGCTGCTGGCCGCGCCGGCCGGCCCGAAGGCCGTGATCGGTCTCGACCCCGGCCTGCGCACGGGCGTGAAGGTCGCGGTCGTCGACCGCACCGGCAAGGTGCTCGCGACCGATACGATCTACCCGCACGAGCCGCGCCGCGACTGGGACGGCTCGATCGCGAAGCTCGCGCGCCTCGCCGCGCAGACGCAGGCCGAGCTGATCAGCATCGGCAACGGCACCGCCTCGCGCGAAACCGACAAGCTCGCGAGCGAGCTGATCGCGAAACACCCGGAGCTGCGCCTGCAGAAAATCGTCGTGTCGGAAGCCGGCGCGTCGGTCTACTCGGCGTCCGAACTCGCGGCGAAGGAATTCCCCGACATGGACGTGTCGCTGCGCGGCGCCGTGTCGATCGCGCGCCGCCTGCAGGATCCGCTCGCCGAACTCGTGAAGATCGAGCCGAAGGCGATCGGTGTCGGCCAGTACCAGCACGACGTGAACCAGCGCGAACTCGCCCGCTCGCTCGACGCGGTCGTCGAGGATTGCGTGAACGCGGTCGGCGTCGACGCGAACACCGCGTCGGCCGCGCTGCTGGCGCGCGTGTCGGGCCTGAACGCGACGCTCGCGCGCAACATCGTCGACTACCGCGACGCAAACGGCCCGTTCCCGTCGCGCGAGCACCTGCGCAAGGTCCCGCGCCTCGGCGACAAGACCTTCGAACAGGCCGCCGGCTTCCTGCGCATCAACGGCGGCGAGAATCCGCTCGACCGCTCGTCGGTGCACCCGGAAGCGTATCCGGTCGTCGAGCGGATGCTCGCGAAGATCAGCAAGCGCATCGACGACGTGCTCGGCAACCGCGAAGCGCTGTCGGGCCTGTCCCCGACGGAATTTGTTGACGAGCGTTTCGGCCTGCCGACCGTGCGCGACATCCTGTCCGAACTGGAGAAACCGGGCCGCGATCCGCGTCCGGAGTTCAAGACCGCGACGTTCCGCGAAGGCGTCGAGAAGGTGTCGGATCTCGTGCCGGGCATGACGCTCGAAGGCGTCGTGACGAACGTCGCCGCGTTCGGCGCGTTCGTGGATATCGGCGTTCACCAGGACGGGCTGGTCCACGTGTCCGCGATGTCGACGAAGTTCATCAAGGACCCGCACGAAGTCGTGAAGGCCGGCCAGGTCGTCAAGGTGAAGGTGCTCGACGTCGACGTGAAACGCCAGCGGATTGCGCTGACGATGCGCCTCGACGACGAGGCAGCAGCGCCCGGCACGCCGTCGCGCGGCGGCCAGGATCGCGGCAACGCGGGGCGCGGCGCCGCCCGCCCGCAGCGTTCGCGCGAGCCGGAACCGGCCGGCGCAATGGCCGCGGCGTTCGCGAAGCTGAAGCGCTGAGCACGCGAAAAGCGTCGCCGCACAAAAAAACCCGCCTCCCGGCGGGTTTTTTTATTGAATCGTCGTCCGCATTTTCGATATCCGGGATGAAAAACGAATATGCGCGTTTCCATCGCCATTCCCCTGCGTTTAATCGGCAAATTAAACAATCCGCGTTGCGACATGCGTTTTCTTGACGCTTCACAAGCGACACATAAAATAAGTTTTCGAACGGCCGAATTTTGATGCTTCTGTATTGGGCAGCGATCTTGCCGTTCCGCGGCAGCGTTCTCCGCGGCGCTCGCATGCACGGTGAATATCCTGCCTCCCGTTTTTCGGTCTCGCCTTTTTTGCAGTCGATTCGCGACGCATTGCATCCGGTATTCGCCTGACCGGCGAACCGGGACGGATTCGCGAAAAATGGATCGGGGAACCATGACAGACGACCATCTGAAAACCGAACTGGCCGCATTGCACATGCCCGTTTTCGACGTGCCGTGGGCCGGCGCCTGTTCACCGCACGTCGAGCGAATCGAATCGCGCATGCTCGAGTGGGCCGACGCATACGGCCTGTTCATCAGCGACGCCTACCGGGAACGCGTCGTACGCACCCGATACGGCTGGCTCGCCGCGCGCTGTTACCCGAACGCCGATCCTTCCCTGCTGCAGGCGCTCGCCGATTATTTCGTGTGGTTCTTTCTCGTCGACGACCTGTTCATCGATCGCGTCGAGCCGGTCGGCCCCGATACGTTGCGCAATCTGACCGCGATGATCGATGTGCTCGACTACGAATGTACCGGCCCCCAGCCCATATATGGCGAGCGAGCATGGCTCGATGTGTGCCAGCGCCTGCGCGCCCGCCTGTCGGCCGAACATTTCGCGCGCTTCGCACAAGGCATGCGCCTGTGGGCCACCACGGCCGGACTGCAGATTATCGGCCACCTGAGGGCCGAGCCGATCGCAGTGCAGCAATACGAAACGATCCGGCGTCACACGAGCGGGATGAATCCTTGCCTCGCGCTGGCGGACGCGGCCAATGCCGGTGCCGTCCCGCCCGATACGTTTCATCGGCCGGAAATCCAGACGCTGTTCCGGCACGCGAACCATATCGTCTGCTGGAGCAACGACATCCAGAGCGTGGGCGTCGAAGCGGGCCAGCCCGGGCAGTTCCGGAACATGGTGATGATCCACGCTTCCCGCGGCCATACGCTGCAGGCCAGCGTCGACTACACGGCCGAGCGTGTGCGCGCCGAGATCAGCGCATTCGTCCTGTGCGCCGATGCACTCGCCCAGCACGCCGACACGCGCGTGCGCGGCCTTGTCGACGGCTGCCGATACTGGATTCGCGGTTATCTGGATTGGGTCGCGCGGGATACGCAGCGCTATACGGCTGCGGCCGCGGCCGGCGATGCGGACGATCGCGGCCTGATTGCCTGGTCGGCGGACTCGGCGGCGCGCGGCTGAACGACCCGCGCGCCGCCCCCGGTCAGATCTCGATCTTCGTCCCGAGCTCGACCACGCGGTTCGCCGGGATCGAGAAGAAGTCGGTCGGCTTCGCGGCATTCTGGTGCATCCACGCGAACACGCGCTCGCGCCAGATCGACATCCCGGGCAGATGCGTCGGCACGACCGTTTCGCGCGCGAGGAAGAACGACGTGTCCATCAGCTCGAACGTCATGTCGTGCGTGCGCCCGAATTCCTCGAGCACGGCCTTCACGTCCGGCGTCTCGTTGAAGCCGTACTCGGCCTTGACGATATACAGGCCGCCGCCCGCATCACGCGCGGTCTGGCGCTTGTCGTCGCGCACGTAGGGAAAATCGCGCGTCACGAACGTGAGGAAAATGGTCCGCTCATGCAGCACCTTGTTGTGCTTCAGGTTGTGCAGCAGGCTGACGGGCACGAGCTTGTCGTTGCCGGTCAGGTAGATCGCGGTGCCCGACACACGATGCGGCGGATGCGCGAGCAGGCCCTGCAGGAACGGCTCGAGCGGAATACCGTCGGCGGCCGTGCGCTCCTTGACGATGTGACGCCCCTTGTACCAGGTCATCAGCAGGAAGAACAGCAGCGCGCCGATGCCGAGCGGCAGCCAGCCGCCCTGCGCAACCTTCAGCAGGTTCGCGCCGAAAAAGCCGAGGTCGACCGCGAGGAACACGGCGATGATCGCGCCGACCAGCAGCCGGTTCCAGTTCCACACCTTCACCATCACGACCGCGGCGAGCACGGTCGTGATCACCATCGTCGCCGTCACCGCGATGCCGTACGCGGCCGCGAGGTTGTCGGAGCTCTTGAAGCCGATGACGATGCAGAGGATCACGAACAGCAGCAGCCAGTTCACGACCGGCACGTAGATCTGGCCGATCGCGAGATCGGACGTATGCAGCACTTTCATGCGCGGCACGTAGCCGAGCTGGATGGCCTGCGACGTCAGCGAATACGCGCCCGAGATCACCGCCTGCGACGCGATCACGGTCGCGACCGTCGACAGCACGACGAGCGGCAGCAGCCCCCATTCGGGTGCCAGCAGGAAGAACGGGTTCTCGATCGCCTTCGGGTTCTGGATCAGCAGCGCGCCCTGGCCGAAGTAGTTCAGCACGAGCGACGGCATCACGAGCCCGTACGCGGCGATGCGGATCGGCTTCGCGCCGAAGTGGCCCATGTCCGCGTAAAGCGCTTCCGCACCGGTCAGCACCAGCACGACCGAGCCGAGCACGACATAGGCCTGCAGCACATGCTCCGACATGAACGACGCGGCGTAATACGGGTTGATTGCCGCGATGATGCCCGGCACGCGCACGATGTGGTACACGCCGAGCGCCGCGATCACGACGAACCACAGCACCATGATCGGGCCGAACAGCTTGCCGACCAGCGCGGTGCCATGGCGCTGGATCCAGAACAGCGCGATCAGGATCACGATCGTGATCGGCATCACGAGATGGGACAGGTGCGGCGTCGCGATCTCGAGACCTTCGACCGCCGACATCACCGAGATCGCCGGCGTGATCACCGCGTCCCCGTAGAACATGCACGCGCCGAAAATCCCGAGCGCCATCAGCGCGCCCGCGACGCGGGTCTTCGAGTCGAGCGGCCGCAACGACAGCGCCATCAGCGCGAGCACGCCGCCTTCGCCGTTGTTGTCCGCCCGCATCACGAACAGCAGGTACTTGATGCCGACCACCAGGATGATTGCCCAGAACAGCAGCGAGATCACACCGAGAATCGATCCTTCGGTGAGCGGGATACCGTGTGCGGGGCTGAACGCCTCCTTGAGCGAATACAGCGGGCTGGTGCCGATGTCGCCGAACACGACGCCGATGGCTGCTATCGCTAGCGCCCGCATCGAGTGTTGCTGCGTCGAATGCGGCGCGTGTGCTGCGTCGGTCGCGTGGATCGTGTCGTTCATATGAAGCGTAATAATCGGGTCCGGGTCGGACAAAACGAGCGCTATTCTACTCGCGCCCCCTTGAAACGCCGCCCTGCTCTGTTGCCTTGGAACCACGTGAGCCACGCCATGCATGCAATCCGGCGCAAGCTGTGGCAGGGCTGCCAATCATAGCCGGGGCAGCGCCGTCTGCCTACCGGATCCGCGGCCCGCGCGCCGCCGGCGTGCATGGCGCCCCAATGAAAAACGGCGCCGCAAGCGGCGCCGTACAAGGCTTTCCTTCGATTGGCCGGCCGCTTACGCGCCCGAACCGTCGCGCTGTGCGCGACCGCGCTTGATCCACGCCTCGAGGTTGTGCGGGCGAACCGTATCCCACTCCTCGAACGGCTGATGAATCCACGGATTCGTCGGCAGATACTGCGTGTGATAGTCGGGCTTGACCTTCGAGCAACCCTTGTACCAGAGCACGGCAGAACGCACGGCCGTCACGGACGGGTAGCGCTCCTTCAGGTGCTCCTGCACGCGCGCAAGCGTGACGCCCGAATCCACGAGATCGTCGACCAGCAGCACGTTGCCCGCCAGGTTGCCGCGCGTCATCGTGATGTACTGCGCGATGTCGAGCTCGCCCTGCTCCGTGCCGGCCGCTTCCCGGTACGAACTCGTCGCGAGGATCGCGAGCGGCACGTCGTAGATGCGCGACAGTTGATCGCCGACGCGCAGGCCGCCGCGCGCGAGGCACAGGATCTGGTCGAACTTCCAGCCCGATGCATGTACCTGGAGCGCGAGCAGCTCGATGAGACGGTGATATTCGTCCCAGCCTACCCACAGGTTCTTGTCGTCGTTGCGCGGATCGGTCATCAAGTCTGCCGCCGTCATCGTGATTTGCTGCGTCATCTGGGGTTACACCTTGAACGGATGGCGGAGCAGGATCGTTTCGTCGCGGTCCGGGCCCGTCGATACCATGTCGACCGGCACACCGGCCACTTCCTGGACGCGGGTCAGGTAAGCCTGGGCGTTCGCCGGCAGCGCTTCCCACGTCTTGATGCCGACCGTGCTTTCCTTCCAGCCGGCAAACGTTTCGTATACGGGCTCGCAACGGGCCACGTCGGCGGCACCGCGCGGCAGGATGTCCGCATCCTTGCCGTCGATCTTGTAGCCGACGCACAGCTTGACTTCGTCGAGGCCGTCGAGCACGTCGAGCTTCGTCATGCACAGGCCCGACACGCCGTTGATCTGGATCGAGCGGCGCAGCGCGGCCGCGTCGAGCCAGCCCGTGCGGCGCGGACGGCCGGTGACCGAACCGAATTCCTTGCCGACGTTCGCGAGCGTGACGCCGACCTGGTCCTGACGCTGCGGGTTGTCCGCATCGTACAGTTCGCTCGGGAACGGGCCCGAGCCGACGCGCGTGCAATACGCCTTCGTGATGCCGAGGATGTAGTTGAGCTTCTGCGGGCCTACGCCCGCGCCGGCCGACGCCGCGCCTGCGACGCAGTTGCTCGACGTGACGAACGGATAGGTGCCGTGATCGATGTCGAGCAGCGTGCCTTGTGCGCCTTCGAACAGCAGGTTCTGGCCCGCATTGTTCGCGTCGTACAGGCGGCGCGACACGTCGGCCACCATCGGCTTCAGGCGGTCGGCATAACCGAGCATCGTGTCGAGCGTCGCCTGGAAATCGACGGCCGCGCCGCCCAGGTACTGGGTCAGCACGAAGTTGTGGAAATCGAGGTTTTCGCGCAGGCGGTCGGCGAAGGTCTTCGCGTCGAACAGGTCCTGCACGCGCAGCGCGCGGCGGCCGACCTTGTCTTCGTACGCGGGGCCGATGCCGCGGCCCGTCGTGCCGATCTTGCCTGCGCCCTTGCGCGCTTCGCGCGCCTGGTCGATCGCGATGTGGTACGGCAGGATCAGCGTCGTCGCTTCGGAAATGAACAGGCGGTCGCGCACGTTCACGCCGGCCTCTTCCAGCTCGCCGATTTCCTTGAACAGTGCTTCGGGGGACAGGACGACGCCGTTGCCGATGTAGCAGGCGACGCCTTCACGCATGATGCCCGACGGAATGAGGCGCAAGATCGTTTTCTTGCCGCCGATGATAAGGGTGTGGCCGGCGTTGTGACCGCCCTGGAAACGCACGACGCCCTGAGCGTGGTCCGTCAGCCAGTCGACGATCTTGCCCTTGCCTTCATCACCCCATTGCGTTCCCACGACGACGACATTGCGCCCGGGAGTCACGTTCACTGCGCTGGCAGACATGTTGATTCGTTAGCTGGTTAAAAACGTATTCTACCTATGTTCGCGGGCGATTCCGAATTTTTCCGTTTCGCTTCAACGATATGCACGCCGAAGCACGTCCCGCGAACGCCTCTTTATCGGGGTTCGACCACCCATGCGCCGTCGCGCTCGACGAGCGACCGGTCGCAGGCGAACTCGTCGAGCACGTGATCGTGGCCCGGCAGCGCCTGGATCACGACCTCGCCCGCATCGCGCAGCGCCGAAACGGCCGCGCTCAGCGCGTCGTCCTGCGCCCACGGCGCGAGAATCGCGGTACCGCGAGCCTCGACCGGCGAAATCCGGGCGAGCTCGCGCAGGTCGAGCGAGAAGCCGGTGGCCGGACGCGCACGACCATACGCCTGGCCGACGTGGTCATAGCGGCCGCCGCGTGCGATCGCGTTCGGCACGCCGTCGATGTAGGCGCTGAACATCGCGCCGCTGTGATACGCGTAGCCGCGCAGATCGCCCAGATCGATCGCCACTTCGGCACCCTTCGCCTGCGCCGCGAGTTGCGCCAGATCGTCGAGCGCCCGCGTGATTTCGGGCAGCACCGGCAACCGCGTCCGCGCCTCGGCGAGCACGCTCGCGTCGCCATAGAGGTGCGGCAGCGCGCGCAGCGCGGCGCGCGTATCGGCGCCGAGATCGTCGGTCAGTTCGTTCAGCAGCGGCACGTCCTTGCCCGACAGCGCGTCGTACAGCGACTCGCCACGCTCCGCGGCCTGTGCGTCGCGCGCCAGCAGCGCCGCGAGCACGCCCGCGTGGCCGAGGTCGAGACGAATGCGCGACAGGCCTGCGAGATGCAGCGCATCGAGCATGAGTTGCTGGATCTCGAGGTCGGCTTCCAGCCCGGCATGCCCGTAAATTTCGGCGCCGATCTGGATCTGCTCGCGCGTCGCGTGCAGGCCGCGCGGACGCGTATGCATCACGTGGCCCGCATAGCAAAGGCGCGTCACGCCCTGGCGGTTCAACAGGTGCGCGTCGATCCGCGCGACCTGCGGCGTGATGTCCGCGCGCAGGCCGAGCGTACGGCCCGACAGCTGGTCGACCAGCTTGAAGGTGCGCAGGCGCAGGTCGGCGCCGCCGCTCGTCAGCAGCGACTCGAGATACTCGAGCAGCGGCGGCATCACCATTTCGTAGCCATACGAACGGAAGCGGTCGAGCAGCCTGCGGCGCAGCTCCTCGATCTTGCGCGCTTCCGACGGCAGCACGTCGGCGATATTCTCGGGAAGTAACCAGGTCGACATCGGTACGGTCCTACGACGGGAAACAGCGCGCGACCACGCGCGCCGCGATGTGAATCGGAAATTCTGAATTCGGGCGGGACGGACGGCGGATGCGCCGTCCGGATCAGGTGGCGAGCAGCAACAGTATGAGCCCGAGCACCATCACGATCAGCCCGCCGATCCGGATATGATGCGGCGGCCGCTCAGCTATTCTACGAAACGTGTCGCGCCAGGCGACGGGAAATACGAAGGGGAACGCCCCCTCGATGATCAGCATCAGCGCTACTGCGAGCAACAACGAGCCAGCCAGGTCCATGCGAGCGACGGCGCCGCTCGACGCGGCGCCCCAAGGTCAGTGTTTGCGGGGAGCAGCCGCCGCCGGTGCGGCACCGCCCGTCGGGCTGCGCATGAAGCGGAAGAACTCGCTGTCGGGATCGACGACGATGATGTCGTTGCGCTTGAACGTATTCCGGTAAGCCTGCAGGCTCGCGTAGAACTGATAGAACTGCGGATCGCGGCCGAACGCATCGGCGGCGATCGTCGCAGCCTTCGCGTCGCCCTCACCCTTGATCGTCTGCGCGGACTTGTACGCGTTCGCGAGCACGGCCTGCTGTTCGCGTTCGGCGTCGGCCTTGATCTGCTCGACGTCGGCCGCGCCTTGCGCACGCACCTGCGCGGCCTGATCGCGCAGTGCGCCGATCATCCGCTGATAGACGGCATCGGTTTGCGCGGCGGGCAAGTCGACGCGCGTCAGCTGGACGTCGACCACGTCGACGCCGAAACCGGACGCCTTTGCCTTCACTTCGTCGCGGGCCGCATCGGCGATCGCACGCTGGCCGCCGAGCGCATCGTCGAGCGCACGCTTGCCGAACGCGTCGCCGAGTGCGCTCTTCAGTGCGCCGGCCAGACGTTCGCTGGCTGCCGCCGGGTCGCCCCCCGTCGCCGTGAAATACTTCATCGGATCGCCGATCCGGTACTTCACCGCATAGGCAACGAGCAGATCGTGCTTGTCTTCCGTCGCCAGTTGCAGCGGATCCGACGACTCGAGCGATTGCAGCCGCGTGTCGATCAGCGTCGCCGTCTGCAGCGGCGGCGGCAATTTGAAATGGATGCCGGGCCCCGCCAGTTCAGGCTGGGCGCCGTCGCGCCCCGACAGCACGGCCGCATGGCGTGGATCGACGGTAAGGACTGTCGAGGATGCCGCGAAGGCAACGATCACGATTGCGACGACGAGCGCAATGATTCGGTTCATGTTCTGCGCTCCCCGTTACTTCAGATCGTCTTCGCGCGACCGGCTGCGAAACGCCTCGCGCGATCGCAGCACGTCGTTACCCGACGCTGCCGCGGCCGACGCCGCACTCGCGGGCGCCGCTACCGCCGGCGCGACGGCCGCCGGAGCCGACGCCGCATCGGGTGCGGATGCCCCCGTGGACGCCGCGGCGTTTTGTCGCCCCTGCTCGACGAGCTTGTCGAGCGGCAGGTACACGACGCTGTTGCCGCCCTTGTTGCCGACGAACACCTTCGTCGAGTTGGAATAGATTTCCTGCATCGTCTCGAGATACATCCGCTCACGGATCACCGCAGGCGCCTTCGAGTACTGCGCATAGACCTGCTTGAAGCGGTCGGCATCGCCTTCGGCTTCCGTGACCACGCGATCGGCATACGCCTTTGCTTCGTCGACGAGCTTCGCGGCATCGCCCTGCGCCTTCGGCAGCAGGTCGTTTGCATACGCCTGCGCGGCACGCTTCGCGGCCTCGCGCTCGTCGCGCGCCTTGGCGACTTCGCCGTACGCGGCCTGCGTCTGCTCGGGCGCCGCAACGCTCTGCATCGTGACGGCCGTCACCTCGAGTCCCGACTGGTAGCGATCGAGATCGCGCTGGATCGCGGTGGAAAGCTGCTCGCGCAGCGCGTCGCGATCCTGGTTCAGCACGTCGGCGGCGCTGCGCGTACCGACGATCGCACGCACCGCAGCCTGCGCGGCCTGCGACACGCTGCGCTCAGGATCGACGCTGCGGAACAGGTAATCGGTCGCGGAACGGATCCGGTACTGGACGATGAAGCGCACGTCGACGATATCGGCATCGCGCGTCAGCATCGCGGCTTCCTTCACGTTCGCGAGGCGCACGACGTTGTTGCGACCGATCTCGATCGAGCGGACCTGCGACGTGTCGACGATCTCGTGCGACGCGAACGGATACGGCGCGCGCCAGTGCACGCCCTGACCGACCGTACCCGACAGCTTACCGAGCTGCAGCACGACGCCTGTCTGGCCTTCCTGCACGACGAACAGCCCGCTGCCCGCGTAGACCGCGACCAGCACGCCGATCACGATGCCTACGCCGACTCGCGCGGCCCGCCCGTTGTCAGGACGAAAACCGTTGCCGCCCTTGCCGCCGAAAAGACCGTTCAGGCGCCGGTTGAAGTTGCGCCACATCTCGTCGAGATCGGGCGGACCATCGCCGTCGCCGCCTTGCGGACGTTTCGATTCGTTCGCGCGGGGGCGGGATCCGTCCTTGCCATTGCCTTCGCCGCGTCCCCAGCGGGGATCGTTGATCGACAGCAAGGCGCGCATCCGCCGCCAGGTACTCCGCTCGTTGTATTCGTTCACCAGAGTTTGTTCACCAGATTGGACGCCGGCGAACCGGCCGGGACCGGTTAGCGCCCGTGTTCGGAAATCGTGTGGTCTTCGTGCGGTTCAGCGGGGGCGCCGTCGAGCGCGCCGTCGGGTAACGTCGCGCCGGAAAGGTGTTCCGCGGAGGCGATTTCGGCGATGGCGGCACGCAACGCGTCAAGACCCTGACCGGTGCGCGCGCTCAAAAAGACGCGCGAAATATTACCATACTCGTCCCGCTCGACCGCGTCGCCGCGGGCCGCCAGCTCAGGCACGGCGTCGATCTTGTTGAACACCAGTACCTGCCGGATCGTGTCCGCGCCGATCTCGTGCAGCACGCCGTTGACCTGCTCGATCTGCTCGAGCCTGACCGCGCTCGATGCATCGACCACGTGCAGCAGCAGATCCGCGTGAATCGTTTCCTCGAGGGTCGCGCGGAATGCGGCGACCAGCTGGTGAGGCAACTCGCGGATGAACCCGACCGTATCCGACACGACGATTTGGCCGACCTCGTCGCCGAGATACACGCGCCGCGACGTGGTGTCGAGCGTGGCGAACAGCTGGTCGGCCGCATAGGCCTGCGCTTTCGTCAGCGCATTGAACAGCGTCGACTTGCCCGCGTTCGTATAGCCGACCAGCGACACCGACATCGTGCCGCTGCGCGCGCGTTGCCGGCGTTGCGTACTGTGTTGCCGGCGCAGCCGGTCCAGCCGCGACTTCAGCATCTTGATGCGCTCGCCGATCAGCCGGCGGTCGGTTTCGAGCTGGGTTTCGCCGGGGCCGCGCAGGCCGATACCACCCTTCTGCCGTTCGAGGTGGGTCCACGCGCGAATGAGTCGCGTCGACAGGTACTGGAGCTGCGCGAGCTCGACCTGCAGCTTGCCTTCGTGGCTACGGGCGCGCTGCGCGAAGATGTCGAGGATGAGGCTGGTGCGATCGACCACACGCCTGTTAAGTGCCTGCTCCAGATTACGTTGCTGGGCCGGCGCCAATGCGTGATTGAAGATGACGATTTCGACGTTGTGCGCGTCGCAGGCGAGCCGGAGTTCTTCGGCTTTGCCGCTGCCGATGAACATCTTGGCATCGGGACTGGAGCGACGACCCGTGAGGGTGACGGCGGGACGGGCCCCCGCACTGGAGGCGAGAAGACTGAGTTCTTCGAGACTGGCTTCGAAATCGGTCTTGCCGAAATCGATGCCGACGAGCGCTGCGTTGATCAAATTTTCAGGTGTCAAGATAAGGCGGCTGGCATCGGTCGCTCGCGGCGACCGGATGCCGGCCGCTGCGATAGGTTAGGACGAGGCTTCCGCGTCCGGGTGGAAATTCACCGGGCGCGCCGGCACGACCGTCGAGATGGCGTGCTTGTACACCATCTGGGTCACCGTATTACGGAGCAACACGACGTACTGGTCGAACGATTCAATGTTCCCTTGAAGCTTGATGCCATTGACGAGGTAGATCGAAACGGGAACGTGCTCTTTGCGCAGTGCGTTCAAAAACGGGTCTTGTAACAATTGCCCTTTGTTGCTCATGGCGTACTCCATCTTTTTTTGCAGGTTGATCTGGATTGGCGGCGAAGAAAAAGAGATCCGGCGCCAATCGCTACACTATAGCCGATTTTGCCTGGCCCACCCGGGGCATAGGCCGTGCGGCCTACCCCTTGTGTAACGCGTGTAACAGGCGTGCTTCAGCTCTTGTCCGCGTACGGATTGTTCGACGAACGGAACTCTATGCGCAATGGAGTCCCTGTCAGTGAGAAAGTTTCGCGGAACCGGTTTTCCAGGTAACGCTTGTATGTTTCCGTCACGGCGTCGAGCGCGTTGCCGTGGATGACGATGATCGGCGGATTCTGGCCGCCCTGGTGCGCGTAGCGCAGCTTCGGACGCACCGGGCCGCGACGGCGCGGCTGCTGGAACTCGACTGCCTCGATCAGCGCGCGCGTGAGCTTCGGCGTCGGCAGCTTCGCCATTGCCGCCGCGTACGCGTCGTCGACCGAGCGCATCAGCGTGCCGATGCCGGTCTTCTTCGTGGCAGAAATGAAGTGCGATTTCGCGAAGTCGAGAAATTTCAGCTTGCGGGTCAAATCCGCTTTCGCCCGATCGCGCGCATGCTCGTCGAGCCCGTCCCACTTGTTGACGCCGATCACGAGCGCGCGACCCTGTTCGACGACGAAGCCGGCGATGTGCGCGTCCTGGTCGGAAATGTCCTGCTGTGCATCCAGCAGAAGAATGACGACGTTCGCGTCGGAGATCGACTGCAGGGTCTTCACGACCGAGAACTTCTCGATCGCCTCGAACACCTTGCCGCGGCGTCGCAGGCCGGCCGTGTCGATCAGCGTGTATTTCTTGCCGTTACGCTCGAAGTCGACGTAGATCGAATCGCGCGTCGTGCCCGGCATGTCGAACGCGATCACGCGATCCTCGCCGATCAGCGCGTTGACGAGCGTCGACTTGCCGACGTTCGGGCGGCCGACGATCGCGATCTTGATGCCGCGCGACGGATCGTTGTCGTCCTCTTCCGCCGGCCGGTCCGCGTACGCGACCTCCAGCGCCTCGTTGATCATGTCGGTCACGCCGTCGCCGTGCGCGGCCGAGATCGCGCGCGGATCGCCGAGCCCGAGCTCGTAGAAGTCGGTCGCGACCGCCGTGTACTTCATCCCCTCGGCCTTGTTGACGACCAGGAAGATCGGCCGGCCGGTCTTGCGCAGGTAGTCGGCGATCGACTTGTCCTGCGGCGCGAGCCCGTTGCGGCCGTCGACGATGAACACGACGACGTCGGCTTCCTCGACGGCCTGGCGCGTCTGGCGCGCCATCTCGTGCAGGATGCCGTCCTTCGCGACGGGCTCGAAGCCGCCCGTATCGACGACCAGGTACGGCCGCTCGCCGACGCGCCCTTCGCCGTAATGGCGATCGCGCGTCAGGCCGGGCAAGTCGGCGACCAGCGCATCACGCGAACGCGTGAGCCGGTTGAACAGCGTGGATTTCCCCACATTGGGGCGCCCAACGAGGGCAATGACCGGTTTCATCTGTGTTTTCTACGGTGAAGCGCAGCAGCGGGAGGCCCGCTGCTGCGGGCGGCTGCGCTGAATGAAAATATCACGAATTCGCGCCGCGCCGGATGCGCGCGCCTGGCGCGCGATGCGCGCCGTCGTCTTTCGTCTCGAACTGCCTTTCAAATACCGAGCGGCCGGGAGCACCGGCCGCCTTCAAGTCGCGCGACCACGGCGCGCGGGACAAGCCCGTCGCGCCGCGGTCGCGCATGTTTCCTGCGCGTCAGCGCGGACGGAATCCGTACAGGCCGCCGTCCTTCGTCTGCACGACGAGCGTATTGCCCGCGAGGACCGGCGCTGCCGTGATCGCGCTGCCGTCGGTCTTCATCCGCGCGATGAAGCTGCCGTCTTCGCGCGACAGGAAGTGCACGAAGCCCTTGTAATCGCCCATCACGACCGCGTGCCCGAGCAGGTACGGCACGCCGACGTCGCGGCTCTTCAGCTTGTCGTTGCGCCAGAGCTGGTTGCCCGAAGCGGCATCGTACGCGGTCACGACCGACCAGTCGTCGCCGCCGGCAACGACCGAGTCGTCCTGCGCGAGGCCGCTGCGGCTCGAGAACGGCTTTTCCCACAGCGGGCGCCCCGAGTTCGCATCGAAGCAGCCGAGCTGACCCTGGAACGTCACCGCGCAGGCTTCCGCGCCCACGAGCGTCGGCGGGCCGCTGACGTCGTTGATGCGCTCGACCTCGGTCACGCCCTTCGGGAACGACACCGGCGTCTGCCAGAACGGCTCGCCCGTCTGCAGGTTGATCGCGACCAGCCCGCCGCCGGGGAAGCCCGCCAGCACCGCCGCGTCACCGGCGAACGTCATGCCGGCCGACACACGCAGGTTCAGCGGCACCGCGCGGTTGCGATAGTTCCACTTCTGCTCGCCCGTCTGCGCGTTGAACGCGACCACCTGGCCGTCGATCGTGCGGACGATCACCAGGCCGTTGCCGACGAGCGGCGGCGAGAAGATCTCGCCCTGCACGCTGGTCTTCCACAGTTGCTTGCCGTCCGGGCCCAGCACGAACACGCCGCCCTTCAGCGCGCCGACCGCGGTCAGATTGCCGTCACTGCCGACACCGGCCGACAGGTCGGAGCCGACCTTCGCGCGCCAGACCGTCTGGCCCGTCTTCGCGTCGATCTTCTCGACCGAACCGTTTTCGCCCGCCGCATAGACGGCGTCGCCCACGGCCACCGGCGAGAACAGGTAACGCCCGCCCTTGCCGACGCTCGCCTTCCAGACCTGTTGCACGTCCATCACGGGCTTGAACTCGGTGAGCGGCGTCGGCACGCGGCGCGCGTCCTTCGACGACGAGCAGGCCGCCAATGCGAGGACAGCCGCCGCGCAGGCAACGGGCACAGCGTAACGTTTCAGCAAATTCATCGGTTAGCGAAGCAGAGTTAAGAGGTTGAGGGGACCGGGGTTCAGCCGCCGAGCGCGTCCAGCTTGAACTGCACGAGCTGGCGGGCAGACTGGTCGTCCTTCGACAGGCCGTCGAGCGCGAGCTTGTATGCGGCGCGCGCGTCGTCGGTCTTGCCTTGCGCGGCAAGCAGATCGCCGCGGCGATCGGCCACGAGGCCCTTGAATGCATCGACCGGCGTACCCGACAGCAACGCGAGGCCCGCGTCGTACGCCTTCTCGTCGAGCAGCAGCGACGCGAGGCGCAGCTTCGCGATCTGCTTGTACTCGTCATCCTTGGCGTGATCGACGGCCCATTGCAGTTGCGCCTTCGCACCTGCCGTGTCACCGGCCGCGTACAGCGTCTTCGCGGCGGAAAGCGCCGTCATCTGTGCATACGGCGTGCTGCCGAACTTGTCTTCCATGTCGGCGGCCGCGCGAGCCATCGTCGCCTTGTCGTTCGCGGCGGCAGCCTTCTGGACCTGTTCGTACAGCCCGGACGCCTCGGCAGCCTGACGGCGCTGCCAGTAGTTCCAGCCATTGAAACCGGCCGCGACGACGAGCGCCGCGAGCACGATCCACGTGGTGAGGTTGCCCCAGCGGGCCCACCACGCCTTCAGACTTTCAATCGATTCTTGTTCGTCGTGATAACTCATCGGCGAGCGATTCCTTCCTGTTCAGGCCTTTCTTGTCGAGCGGATGCCAGCGCGATCAGTCGTCGCCGTCTTCGGCGGATGCAACCATCGCATTGATTAGGAATTCGGTCAAGCCTTCGACCGGTACGGTCTGCTGAACGTTCTTTTCCCCGTCTCCGCCCGCACCGCGCAGCGCCTTCACGCCCACCGTACCGTTCGCAACCTCCTCTTCGCCGAAGATCACCGCGAACGCGGCGCCACTGGCGTCGGCCCGTTTCATTTGCGACTTGAAGCTCGCCGGCGCGCCGTCCGCGCTGCAGTGGAAGATCACGTCGAGGCCCGTATCGCGCAGGCGCTCGGCCGCGATGAACGCCTGTTCGCGCGCGGTCTCGCCCTGGTGCACGACGTACACGTCGACGCCTTCCTGCTCGGGCGCGAGATCTTCTTCCTTCAGCAGTTCGAGGATCCGCTCGATGCCCATCGCCCAGCCGCACGCCGCGGTCGGCTTGCCGCCGAGCTGCTCGATCAGCGGATCGTAGCGGCCGCCGGCCGCGACCGTGCCCTGCGCGCCGAGCTTGTCGGTCACCCACTCGAACACGGTCAGGTTGTAATAGTCGAGACCACGCACGAGACGCGGGTTGATCTTGAACGGGATGTTGTTCGCGAGCAGCAGGCGCTGCAGCCCTTCGAAGTGTGCGCGCGATTCTTCGCCGAGGAAGTCGATCAGCTTCGGCGCGTTCTGCGCGATTTCCTGCAGCGCGGGATTCTTCGTGTCGAGCACGCGCAGCGGGTTCGTATACAGACGGCGCTTCGCATCCTCGTCGAGCACGTCGGCGAACTGCTCGAGGTACTTGATCAGTTCGACGCGGTGCGCGGCACGCTCTTCGGCGAGGCCGAGCGAGTTGATCTCGAGCTTGATGCCGGTCAGGCCGAGGTCATCCCACAGGCGCTGGCACATCATGATGATCTCGGCATCCGCATCGGGGCCCGCGAAGCCGAGCGCCTCGACGCCGACCTGGTGGAACTGGCGATAGCGGCCGCGCTGCGGACGCTCGTGACGGAACATCGGGCCGATGTACCACAGGCGCTTCGGGCCGTCGTACAGCATGTTGTGCTCGATCGACGCACGCACCACGGCCGCGGTATTTTCCGGGCGCATCGTCAGGTTCTCGCCGTTCAGCGCGTCGGTGAAGCTGTACATCTCCTTCTCGACGATGTCCGTGACCTCGCCGATACCGCGCGTGAAGAGCTGCGTGTGCTCGACGATCGGCGTGCGGATGTTCTGGTAGCCGTATGCACGCAGCAGCGATTTCACGGTGGCTTCGAAGAACTCCCAAAGGCCGGCATCCTGCGGGAGGATGTCGTTCATGCCCTTGACGCCGGTGAGCTTCTCGATCTTGCGTTTTTGTTCAGTCATCGTGTGTGTGGACGAATTAGTTCAGGGCCTCGGTACGGCCGTAATTGCGTGCGACGTAGTCGCTGACGATCTGCTGGAATTCCTCGGCGATCCGCTCGCCGCGCAGCGTCTTGACCTTCTCGCCGTCGATGAAGACGGGCGCGGCCGGGTTCTCGCCCGAACCCGGCAGGCTGATGCCGATGTTTGCGTGCTTCGATTCGCCCGGGCCGTTGACGATGCAACCCATCACCGCGACGTTCATCTTCTCGACGCCCGGATACTCCTTGCGCCAGACCGGCATCTGTTCGCGCAGGTAGGTCTGGATCTGCATCGCGAGCTCCTGGAACAGCGTGCTCGTCGTACGGCCGCAGCCCGGGCACGCGATCACCATCGGTGCGAACGAGCGCAGGCCCATCGTCTGGAGGATTTCCTGGCCGACGATCACCTCGCCCGTGCGCGATGCGCCCGGCTCAGGCGTCAGCGAGATGCGGATCGTGTCGCCGATCCCTTCCTGCAGCAGCACACCGAGTGCAGCCGTCGAAGCCACGATGCCCTTCGAGCCCATGCCGGCCTCGGTCAGCCCGAGGTGCAGCGCGAAGCCGCAGCGGCGGCCGAGTTCGCGGTACACGGCAATCAGGTCCTGCACGCCGCTGACCTTGCACGACAGCACGATACGGTCGCGGCCGAGGCCCAGTTCGACCGCGCGCTCGGCCGAGCCGATCGCCGACTGGATCAGCGCCTCGTACATCACGCTCTGCGCATCCCACGGCTGCGAACGCGCACCGTTCTCGTCCATCATGCGCGCGAGCAGATCCTGGTCGAGACTGCCCCAGTTCACGCCGATCCGTACCGGCTTGTCGTACTTGGCCGCGGCCTCGATCATCTGCGCGAACTGCGTATCGCGCTTCGCGCCCTGGCCGACGTTGCCCGGGTTGATCCGGTACTTCGACAGCGACTCGGCGCAGCCCGGGTAGTCACGCAGCAGCAGGTGGCCGTTGTAGTGGAAATCGCCGACGAGCGGCACGGTCACGCCCATGCGGTCGAGCTGCTCGCGGATCGCCGGCACGGCGGCCGCGGCCTCGGGCGTGTTGACCGTGATGCGCACCAGTTCGGAGCCCGCGTTCGCGAGTTCCTTGATCTGGATTGCCGTGCCGATCGCGTCGGCCGTGTCGGTATTCGTCATCGACTGCACGCGCACCGGCGCGTCGCCGCCGATCGTCACGAGCTGCCCGCCCCAGCGGACATCCACCGCATGCGATACGCGGCGCGGCTGATGCCCGCCGAACACCGGCTCGGTTGAACAAATCTGACTGCTGCGTGGGGATTGAGCTTCGGATTGCATCGATAGATCCATTTACGCGGAATGCGCCGCGACGCGGCGCATGAATTGAAAAAGCGCCGTGCCCTCACGGCCTGCCGATATCGACGACAGGCCTTCGCCACGGCGCTTGGCGTCAGGGCAACGTGAACCGCGCCACGTTACCCCGCGCTGCCGAATATTTTGCCGGATCGACGGGTTTTCCGTCGAACGCAACGGTGTCGAGGCCCGCCTTGTTGCCGATCGTGACCTTGAACGGGCCGTCGCCCGCGACCTGCTTCGCCTCGCCGCCGCGTACCAGCCCGGAGAACAGCTCCTTGCCGCTCTTGTCGCGTACGCTGAACCAGCTGTCCTGCTTGACCTTCAGTTCGACCATCGACTGGCCGGCCGCGACCGCGACGCTCGCCGGTTGAGCCGGCGCGGCAGCGCTTGCCGCCGTCGTCGCCACGACAGGCTGCGATGCGGCGGCCGTCACGGCCGGCGCCACCGGCGCGGGCGCTGCCGACGCAATAACCGGTGCCGGCGCGGCAGATGCAGCAGTCGGGGCCGGAACCTCATTCGCGACCACGGCAGCCGCCCCGCTCGAGGCCGCCTCTTCGACGGTTGACGAAGATGCCGCCGCCGGCACGCTCGCGGCCGACGCATGCTCCGCGTCGCCGCTCTTGAAACGCGCGAGCAGGCTCGACGAATCGCCGCCAGTGTGCCACATCAGTACGGCGACCACCGCGACGACGACGATCGCCGTGCCCCACAGCCACGGATGATGCCGCGACGATCCGCCCAGCGGAATCGACACGCGGCCGCGCGGCAGATCCGTCCCCGACGACGCGGGCATCGACAGGTCGACTTCCGGCACCCCGCGCTCACGGCGCAACGCCTGCGCGAACGGTTCCGGATCGACGCCGAGCATCTTCGCGTAGCTGCGTACGACGCCGAGTGCAAACGTCACGCCGGGCAAATGACTGATGTCACCCGCCTCGAGCGCCCGGAGCTTCTGCGGTGCGACCTTGAGTCGCGCCGACACGTCGTCGACGGTCCACCCTCTTGCCTCCCGAAGCTGCGCCAGTCGGCTGCCGACCGCCGCAAGCGATTCCAACCCTGCCGGTGCCGGCTTCGCGCCATTCGTCTCTGCGCCGTTAGACGGCTGCGGCTCACTCATCCTTGTCCTCGCGTCGATTCTTCTTCACTGGCGGCCGCCGCCGGTTCCCGCCGGCCGGCACCCGCAACTGTCCATACCATGCGCGACGCCGTGGCGCCGCGACCGATCGCTATTCGCGTGTTGTACCGCCCCAAAGGCGCTGGCATCCCCGGCCAGGCGCCCCTGTCAAATCGCCCGAACCTCGATGATTTTCCCTGCTGCGCCCGTTCGTTCCGCGAGGCGCGTGCGATCCTTCACTGCGCCGGCCAGCTGGCCGCACGCGGCATCGATGTCGTCGCCGCGCGTCTTGCGCACGGTCGTGACGACACCCGCGTCGATGAGGACCTGTGCAAAGCGCTTGATCTGCTCCGGTTTCGAGCGGATGAGGCCCGATTCCGGAAACGGATTGAACGGGATCAGATTGAACTTGCACGGCACGTCGCGCGTGACGGCCAGCAGTTCGCGTGCATGCGCTTCGGTGTCGTTGACGCCGTCCAGCATGCAGTATTCGAAAGTAATGAAGTCGCGCGGCGCGACTTTCAGGTAGCGCTGGCAAGCCGCCATCAGCTCGCGCAGCGGATACTTCTTGTTGAGCGGCACCAGCTCGTCGCGCAGCGCATCGTTGGGCGCGTGCAGCGAAACGGCCAGCGCGACCGGCAACTCGGCGCCGAGGCGGTCCATCATCGGCACCACGCCGGACGTGGACAGCGTGACGCGGCGGCGCGACAGGCCGTACGCGTTGTCGTCGAGCATCAGCCGCATGGCCGGCACGACCGCGCTGTAATTCAGCAGCGGCTCGCCCATGCCCATCATCACCACGTTGGTGACGACCCGCTCGGCCTTGCCATTCGGGCCGGGTGCGCGACCCAGCGACGCTCGCAATGCAAATTCGGCCATCCGTAGCTGGCCGATGATTTCGGCTGTCGACAGGTTGCGGGAAAAGCCCTGCTTGCCCGTCGAACAGAAGCGGCAGTTCACCGCACACCCGGCCTGCGACGACACGCACAGCGTGCCGCGCGTCTCTTCCGGGATGAACACGGTTTCGACCGCATTGCCGTTTCCGACGTCGATCAGCCACTTGCGCGTGCCGTCGGTGGAAACGTGATCGCTGGCGATCTCGGGCATGACGATCGACGCGCGGCCCTTGAGCTTCTCTCTCAAGGACTTCGCAAGATCGGTCATGCCGTCGAAATCGCCAGCGTTGTACTGGTGGATCCAGCGCTGCAACTGCTTGGCGCGGAACGGCTTCTCGCCAAGGCTGCCGCAGTACGCGACAAGACCCTCGGCATCGAAGTCGAGAAGATTGACGGAAGTTTCGCTCGTCATGATGTGCTGCCTTGCCGCGTGCGCTGAATCCTGCCTACTTGCTGCCAGCCAGGGCTTAGCGCGAGTAAACGTTCATTTCCGGGAAGAAGAACGCGACTTCGACCGCTGCCGTTTCCGCAGCGTCCGAGCCGTGCACGGCGTTCGCGTCGATGCTGTCGGCGAAGTCGGCGCGGATCGTGCCCTTTTCCGCCTTCTTCGGATCCGTTGCGCCCATCAGGTCGCGGTTCTTCAGGATCGCGCCTTCACCTTCCAGAACCTGGATCATCACCGGGCCCGAGATCATGAAATCGACGAGGTCCTTGAAGAACGGACGCGCTGCGTGAACCGCGTAGAACTTCTCTGCGTCAGCACGCGACAGATGTGCCATGCGCGATGCGACGATCTTCAGGCCGGCGCCTTCGAAACGGCTGTAGATCTGGCCGATCACGTTCTTTGCCACCGCATCCGGCTTGATGATCGACAGGGTGCGCTCGATTGCCATAAAAACTCCAAGAAATTAAGAAGTTACAGGTTCAAATGAATCCGCTATTGTAGCACGATCCCGTGTATCATTGCGATTGAACCCTTACACGCATGAAAGGTTCAGAATCCATATGTTTTGTGCCGCCTGGCCATTGAAACCTCCCGGCACGGAACGTATCTTAGCCATAGCTGCTCCGGTTTGCTGCGCCGCACACCGCGCGCGCCGAACCGGCCCCGGACGCCCACGCGTTCAATGTTAGGAGAAACCATGAACGACTATCCGTACAATTTCGGCCGCGGCGGTTCCGTCAGCACCGCCGAGGTTCGCAACCGCGTGCTGCGGAACACGTACTGGCTGCTCGCGCTGTCGATGGTGCCGACCGTGCTGGGCGCCTGGGTCGGCGTCGCGACGGGCTTCTCGCTGTTCGCGGCCACGAGCCCGATGATGAGCCTGCTCGCGTTCTTCGCGATCGCGTTCGGCTTCATGTTCGCGATCGAGCGGACGAAAAACAGCGCGGCCGGCGTGTTCGTGCTGCTCGGCTTCACGTTCTTCATGGGCCTGATGCTGTCGCGGCTGCTGAGCTTCATCCTCGGCTTCTCGAACGGCCCGTCGCTGATCATGCTTGCGTTCGGCGGCACCGGCATCATCTTTGCCGCGATGGCGACGATCGCCACCGTCAGCAAGCGTGATTTCTCGGGGCTCGGCAAGTGGCTGTTCATGGGCGTGATCGTCATCCTGCTTGCATCGGTCGCGAACATCTTCCTGCAACTCCCTGCGCTGATGCTCACCGTGTCGGTACTCGCGATCGCGATCTTCTCCGCCTACATGCTGTTCGACGTCCAGCGCGTCGTGAACGGCGGCGAGACGAATTACATCTCGGCGACGCTCGCGATCTACCTCGACCTGTACAACGTGTTCACGAACCTGCTCGCGCTGCTCGGCATCTTCGGCGGCAACCGCAACTGACGTTCGCCACACATCATGAAAAAACCGGCCCGCGGGCCGGTTTTTTTACGTCCGCCGCCCGGAACTCAGTCGCGCTCGAACAGTGCGATCGATTCGACGTGCGACGTATTCGGGAACATGTTCACGACACCGGCGCCCTTCAGGCGGTAGCCGGCCTCGTGCACGAGCAGGCCCGCGTCGCGCGCCAGCGTCGACGGGTTGCACGACACATAGACGATGCGCTTCGGCAGCGGGCCTTCACCGCTCTGCGCGATCTCGGCCAGCGCCTTCGATACCGCGAGCGCGCCTTCGCGCGGCGGGTCGATCAGGAACTTGTCGAATGCGCCGAGCGCGCGGATGTCGTCGCCCGTCACTTCGAACAGGTTCCGGCACGCGAACGTCGTGTGACCGTCGACACCGTTTTCGCGCGCATTCGCCAGTGCGCGCGTCGTCAGCGTGTCGCTGCCCTCGATGCCCATCACCTCGCGCGACAGCCGCGCGAGCGGCAGCGTGAAGTTGCCGATCCCGCAGAACAGGTCGAGCACGCGGTCGTCGCGCGACGGCGCGAGCAGGCGCAGCGCGCGGCCCACCAGCACGCGGTTGATCTGATGATTGACCTGCGTGAAGTCGGTCGGCTTGAACGGCATGCGGATACCGAATTCCGGCAGCGTGTAATCGAGCGACACGTCGAGCGGATAGAACGGCGTCACCGTATCGGGGCCCTTCGGCTGCAGCCAGAACTGCACCTTGTGCTCGTCCGCGAATGCGCGCAGCAACGCTTCGTCGTCCGCGTTGATCGGCTCCAGCACACGCAGCACGAGCGCCGTGACTTCCGAGCCGACCGCAAGCTCGATCTGCGGCATCCGATCGCGAATCGACAGCCCCTCGACGAGCCGGCGCAGCGGCACCAGCATCGCCGACACGTGCGGCGGCAGCACTTCGCAGCTCGTCATGTCGGCCACGTAGCTGCTCTTCTTCTCATGGAATCCGACCAGCACGCCGCCCTTCTTCGCAACGTTGCGCACGGTCAGGCGTGCGCGGTAGCGATAGCCCCACGACGGACCGTGGATCGGCGCGAACATCGTTTCCGCGCGCAGCTTCGCCAGGTGCCACAGGTTGTCTTCGAGCACGCGCTGCTTGACCGCCACCTGTGCGCGCATGTCGAGATGCTGCATCGAGCAGCCACCGCAGGTGCCGAAGAACGCGCATTTCGGCTTCGTACGCATCACGCTCGGGCGCAGAATGTCGACAACCGTCGCCTGCTCGTAGCTCGGCTTGCGGCGGAAGCTCGAATAGGTCACGCGCTCACCCGGCAGCGCGCCCTCGACGAAGATGACCTTGCCCGGCTCGCCGTCCTCGGTAATCGTGCGGCCGACACCGCGCGCTTCCATGTCGAGCGATTCGATCTCGAGAACCGGGGCGATTCCGGGCGCGACGGGCGCATTTCTTGATTTGCGCGCAGAAGTGGGGACGGCTTCGGACACCAGCTTTTCCTGACAAACGTTGAAGAAGGCGAGATTGTAGACGACGAAAGCCCGCATCGCCCGCTTTGCATGACGCAGGCGTCCATACTTGAGCATAGACCGCACGGCATTGCGCCGGAATGCCCAAGCACGCAACACGCCCGGGCGGGCACTGCGAAGCCGAGCGGGTGCCCCCGGGCCTGGAATCCGCCCGGCAGGAGATTCGACCATGCGACTGATCGACTGGAACATCCAATGGGGTCGGAACGCGGACGGCGTCGTCGATCTTTCACGCACCGTCGCGGCGATCCGCGGGCTCGGCCACTTCGACGTGCTGTGCCTGCAGGAGGTCACGCGCGGCTTCGGCGCATTGCCCGGCCGGCCCGGCGCCGACCAGTTCGCCGAACTCGCGGCGCTGCTGCCCGGCCATACGATCATCGAAGCGATCGGTGCCGACCTGCCGCCGATCGAAGCCGGCGCACCGCGTCGCCAGTTCGGCAATGCGATCGCGACCCGGCTGCCGGTCGGGCGCGTGCTCCGCCAGTTGCTGCCGTGGCCGGCCGACGCCGGTGCGCCGTCGATGCCGCGCGTCGCGCTCGACGTCGAGCTGCAGGCGCCCTTCGGGCCGCTGCGCGTGGTCACCACGCATCTGGAATACTATTCGGCGCGCCAGCGGCTCGCCCAGGTCGACGCGCTGCGCGACCGACACCGCGAGGCCTGCGCACACGCGGCACGACCAGCGCCCGCCGAAACCGCCGCGGGCCCGTTCAGCACGACCGGCCAGCCGTGCGATGCGATCGCCTGCGGCGATTTCAACAGCGCGTTCGGCAGCGATGCCTATTGTCGATTCCTGGCGCCGATCGCAGACGCGCCGCGCTTCGTCGACGCATGGGTCGCCCGGCACCCCGGCCGCACGCCACCGCCGACGGCAGGTGTCTACGATACGGTGCAATGGTCGGAGGGGCCGCTCGCGTGCGACTTCGTATTCGTGACCGATACGCTGCTGCCGCACGTGATGCGCTGCGAAATCGACGGCGACGTCCGCGCATCGGATCACCAGCCGGTGCTGCTCGAACTCGATTGATCGTGCCGGCCTCGGCGCACCCCGCCTGCGCTACGCGGTGAAGCCGGCGAGGTATTCGGCCCAGTGCGACGCCGGCTCCTGCGCAAGCGAGTTCTTCACGAGCAGAATCTCGTCCGCATACTCGCTCGGCGTCAGGCCGCCGCGCATCAACTGGAACCGGCAATACAGCAGGTAGGTATTGACGACGTCGGTTTCGCAATAGTTGCGGATTTCCTCGATCCGCCCGTCCAGGAACGCCGGCCACACCTGGCTGCCGTCCATCCCGAGCTTGCCCGGAAAGCCGCACATCTTCGCGAGTGCGTCGAGCGGCGCGTTCGCGCGCGCCTGATACATCGCGAGCACATCCATCAGGTCGGTATGCCGCGAGTGATAGCGCGAGATGTAATTGTTCCACTTGAATTCGCGGTCGTCCTCGCCGAGATCCCAGTAGCGGGTCGCGGGAATGCCGTGCACGAGCGCGCGGTAATGGAGCACCGGCAGATCGAAGCCACCGCCGTTCCACGACACGAGCTGCGGCGTGTATTTCTCGATCACGCGGTAGAACGACTGGATCAGCGTGGCTTCGTTGTCCTGCGGCGTGCCGAGCGAGCGTACGCGAAACCCGTTGTTGTCACGGAACACACACGAGATCGCCGCGATGCGCTGCAGGTGGTGCGGCAGGAAATCGCCACCGGTCTTCTCGCGGCGCGCGGCGAACGCATGTTCGGCCACCGCGGCATCGTCGAGCGTCGCGGGCAGGTCTTCCAGACGGCGAATGCCGTCGACATCGGGAATCGTCTCGATGTCAAAAACAAGAATCGGAGTCATCAGTTACAGAACGGCGTCCTTGCGCACGCCGTTGGAGGCGAAAAACCGCTTGAGGCGCACCAGCGCTTCCTGCTGGATCTGGCGCACGCGCTCGCGCGTGAGCCCCATCTCGTCGGCCAGCTCCTCGAGCGTCGCCGGTTCGATGTGATTCAGGCCGAAGCGGCGCTCGATCACGTGGCGGTGCTTGTCGGACAGCCGCGACAGCCACGCGCGAGTGAGCGTCTCGAGTTCGCGGTGCTGCACTTCGGCGTCGGGCGACTGGCTCTGGTCGTCGGGCAACAGGTCGAGCAAGCTGCTCGCGGGATCGAGGTCGAGAGGCGCGTCGAGCGACGCCGTGTGCTCGTTGAGCGCGAGGATGTCGGTGACTTCCTCGGCGGTCTTGCCGGTGAGATAGGCGATGTCGTCGATGCTGGCTTCGCGGCGCTCGGCCGCTTCGCCCGTCGACATCGAATTCTTTTCGAGGTGGCGCTTCGCGCGCAGCACCTGGTTCAGTTCGCGGATCACGTGCACGGGCAGGCGGACCGTGCGGGCCTGGTTCATGATCGCCCGCTCGATGCTCTGGCGGATCCACCACGTCGCGTAGGTCGAAAAACGGAAGCCGCGCGTCGGGTCGAATTTTTCGATCGCATGCATCAGGCCGAGGTTGCCTTCCTCGATCAGGTCGAGCAGCGGCACGCCACGATTCAGGTATCCCTTCGCGATGCTGACGACGAGGCGCAGGTTGCGCTCGATCATCACCTGCCGCGCCTCGAATTCACCGGCCTTGGCCAGACGCGAATAGCGCTGCTCCTCCTCGACGGTGAGCAGCGGCTTCACGCTGATACGGTTCAGGTAATGCTGGATCGTGTCGGCCGTCAGTTCGGCCTGCAGCAGCGTGCGGAAATCGTCGACGTCGGGCGACGCCTCGGCCCGGCCTTCGCGCTCGTCGTCGCCACCGTCCGCCTCGGCGTCGCGCGCCTCGAGATCGCGTTCGTTATCCGCGTTGTCGTCTTCGTCGTCCGTCGAAGCACCCGCTCGCCCCACCGATGCTTGCGTGGCACGACTGATCTTCTCAGACTCGGCTTGCGGCTCGTGGCGCTTCGATTTCGGCATGGTCGTCTCGGTTATTGAGGCGGCAAATACTTCAGCGGATCGACAGGCTTACCCTGCCGGCGAACCTCGAAATGCAGCATCACGCGGTCGGAGTCGCTGTTACCCATCTCGGCGATCTTCTGCCCCTTCGTCACCGCGTCCCCCTCTTTTACCATCAAAGCGCGATTGTGTGCATACGCCGTGAGGTAAGTTGCATCGTGTTTGATGATAATGAGGTTGCCGTAGCCACGCAGGCCATTGCCGGAATAGACGACGCGGCCATCGGCTGCCGCTTTCACGGCCTCGCCGGCCGTACCGCCGATATTGACGCCCTTGTTCTTCGCGTCGTCGAACCCGTTCAGCACGGGGCCGCGCGCCGGCCACGCGAACGTCACGGGGCCGCTCGGTGCAGTTGCCGTGTCGCTCGATGCGGCTGCCGCGGCGGGCGGCGTCGCGACCGACGACGTACCGGCGGCCGGCGTTGCCGGGCCGCTGCTGAGCGGCGCGGTAGCGACGGCGGCGCCCCCGATCGGCGCGGCGACCTGGGTGCCCGCGACAGCGGCACCGGCCTGCGGCGACACGCGCAACAGCTGGTCGACTTCGATCTGATTCGGGTTCGCCAGGTTGTTCCACGCGGCGATGTCGCGATAGTTCTGCCCGTTTTCGAGTGCGATCCGGTACAGCGTGTCGCCCGGCTTTACCCGGTAGTAACCCGGCGGCGCCGGCGGAAGCGGTACCGCGGGCTGCGCGGCGGCAGTCGTGCCGAGCGAACCGGAGCGATCGACGACGGGCGCGTTGTCGAGCCGCGTCGCACAGGCGGCCAGTAGCGTGGAGAACGCAGCTACGCAGATCGCGCGCTGGGCGAGCGTGAGCGGTTCCCTGGAACGGTTGTTTTGCATCGCGCGCAACATACTCATCGGTTTCAAATTACTCCGGATTTTAAAGGGACAAAGAAAACGCGATCAAGCCGTGACTCCCGCCATTGCGCGTGCGCGACGCGCTCGACGAGCGTGAGCACCTGGTGCTGCCCGCTCTGCGCGCCGACCGGCGCGACGAGGCGCCCGCCGATCGCGAGTTGCTCGAGCAGCGCCTGCGGCACGTCGAGCCCCGCCGCCGCGATCACGATCGCGTCGAACGGGGCCGCGGACGGCAGGCCGACACGCCCGTCGCCGTAGTGCAGACGGATGTTCGGCACGCGCAGCGGCCGCAGGTTCAGCTTCGCGCGCTCGTAGAGCGGCTTGATGCGTTCAATCGAATACACGTCGCGTGCCACGTGGCTCAGCACGGCGGCCTGATAGCCGCAGCCCGTGCCGATCTCGAGCACGCGCTCGAGCGTGCGGCCGGCCATCGCGAGCTCGATCATGCGCGCGACAACCGACGGCTTTGAAATGGTCTGCTGGTGGCCGATCGGCAGCGCGGAATCCTCGTAGGCCTGCGTCGCCAGCCCCGGATCCACGAACAGGTGGCGCGGCACCGCGGCCATCGCCTCCAGCACGCGCGCGTCGGTCACGCCGTTCGCGCGCAGCCGTTCGACCATCCGTTCGCGCACGCGTTCCGACGTGAGCGCGAACGCGCCGGCCGGCGCGACGCTCGGCGCGGCCGGCTTCGGCATCGCGGGCTTCAGCGCGGTCGGCTTCGGTGCGGTCGCAGGCTTCGCGGCGGGGGAACCGGGCATGGCCGTGCGCGGGGCGGCGGGTTTCACCGCAACCGGTTTCAGCACGGCCGCAGGCTTGTCGGCGGCCTTCGATGCCGCGACCGCCGCATGGCGTTCACCGGCCCGACCTTCCGACTTGCGTGGCGCTCGCTTGAGATCTTCGAGCGCGAGCGGGAACCGCTTCGCGCGCTCGCCGCTCATGAAGCCCGCCCTCCGGCGCGCGCCCATTCGCGCGTCGCGGGCAGCATCTGTGTATGCGTGAGGTCCAGCTGCAGCGGCGTGATCGATACGAAACCGTTTGCCACCGCGTGAAAATCGGTGCCTTCGCTGGCGTCCAGCGCTTCGCCCGCCGCACCGATCCAGTAGATCGGTTCGCCGCGCGGGTCGGTCTGGCGAATCACCGGCTGCGACGGATGACGTTTGCCGAGACGCGTGACTTTCCAGCCTTTCAGTTCGTCGTAAGGCAGGTTCGGAATATTGACGTTCAACAGCGGCTGTCCCGGCAGCGGATGCGCGAGGGAGTGCTCGACGATCTCCGCGGCGACGCGCGCGGCGTCCGCGAGATGGGCCCAGCCCTTGTCGACCAGCGAGAACGCAATGGCCGGCACGCCGAACATGATGCCTTCGGTGGCGGCCGCAACTGTCCCCGAATAGAGCGTGTCTTCGCCCATGTTCTGGCCGTTGTTGATCCCGGAAACGACGAGGTCCGGCCTGGCGTCGGCCATCCCTGTCAACGCGACGTGCACCGAATCGGTCGGCGTGCCGTTCACGTAGAAGAAACCCGTACTCGCTGCGCGCTGCACCGACAGCGGCCGCGACAACGTGAGGGAATTCGACGCGCCGCTGCAGTTCTGCTCGGGCGCGATCACCGTGAGTTCGGCAAGCGGCCGCAGCGCGTCGCTGAGCGCGGCGAGACCGGGGGCGAGATAGCCGTCGTCGTTGCTGAGTAGGATTCGCATCCGGCGATTGTAACCGAGGAAAGATGGCGCGAGAGCGACAGTCCGGCGACTGCGGAAGGACGGTTGCGGGCGACCGTACACGCTGCACCGCCGCGTTGCGCGGCGGCGTTCTGCGCGCTCAGGAAAACGCCTCGCCGCCCCGGGTTTTCCAGCATCAACGGCGCTCGCTTGCGGAATGTGCCCTTCGGGGAGCCCGGCGCGAGGCGACAGGCCCAGGGGCGTTCAGATCGCCCCCGCGTCGCGCAGTGCGGCAATCGCCTGCGCATCGTAGCCGAGGCCGCGCAGCACCTCGTCGGTATGCTCGCCGAGTTCAGGCCCGAGCCAGCGCGTTTCGCCCGGCGTGTCCGACAGCTTCGGCGTGATGTTCGGCAACGGAATGTCGGTGCCGTCGGCCAGCTTGAAGCGCTGGATCATCTGCCGCGCGACGAACTGCGGATCGGTGAACATGTCGGCGGCACTATAGATGCGCCCGGCAGGCACATCGGCCGCGTTGAGCACGACGAGCGCTTCATCGATCGTGCGCGGCGCGAGCCATGCGGCAATCGCGTCGTCGATCTCCTGCGTGCGCGGCACGCGCCCGTCGTTTTGCGCGAGTGCGGGATCGTCGGCAAGGTCGTCGCGCTCGATCGCCTTCATCAGCCGCTTGAAGATCGGGTCGCTGTTGCCGCCGATCACGATACTGCCGTCGCGGCATGCATACGTGTTCGACGGCACGATACCCGGCAGCGACGCGCCGGTGCGCTCGCGCACCATCCCGTACACACCGTATTCGGGCACCACGCTTTCCATCATGTTGAAAACGGCTTCATACAGTGCAACGTCGACCACCTGCCCCGCGCCGCCGTTGACCTTGCGGTGATGCAATGCCATCAGCGCGCCGATCACGCCATGCAGCGCGGCGATCGAATCGCCGATGGAGATGCCGATGCGCGGCGGCGGCAGGTCGGGATATCCGGTGATGTGGCGCAGCCCGCCCATCGATTCGGCGATCGCGCCAAAACCGGGCCGGTCGCGGTACGGGCCCGTCTGCCCGTAGCCGGACAGGCGCACCATCACGAGGCCCGGGTTCTCGGCCGACAGCACGTCGTAGCCGAGCCCGAGCTTTTCCAGCAGGCCCGGGCGGAAATTCTCGATCACGATGTCGGCCTCGCGCGCGAGTTGCCGCGCGATCGCCTTGCCGGCGTCGGCCTTCAGGTTGAGCGTGACCGATTTCTTGTTGCGCGCCTGCACGGACCACCACAGCGACGTGCCGCCCTGCTCCGGATGGAGCTTGCGCCACTTGCGCAGCGGGTCGCCGCCGTTCGGATCCTCGATCTTGATCACTTCCGCGCCGAATTCGGCGAACAGCCGCGACGCGAACGGCCCCGCGATCAATGTTCCGAATTCGAGCACTTTGACGCCCGCGAGCGGGCCCTGGCTGGTGCTCATGTGTCTCCCTGGCATGAGGAACGGCGCCGCCGACCGGCGGCGCCCGGCTTACATCGTGCGGCGGTCGAGCATCGCGCGGGCGATGGTGCCCGCGTCGACATATTCGAGCTCGCCGCCCACCGGCACGCCACGCGCGAGGCGCGTGACCGCGAGCCCGCGCGCCTTCAGCGTCTGGCCGAGGTAGTGCGCGGTGGCCTCGCCCTCGTTCGTGAAGTTGGTCGCGAGCACGACCTCCTTGACGACCCCGTCGGACGCGCGCCGCACGAGGCGGTCGAAATGGATTTCCTTCGGGCCGATCCCGTCGAGCGGGCTCAGCCGGCCCATCAGCACGAAATACAGCCCGCGGTAAGTCATCGTCTGCTCGAGCATGATCTGGTCGGCGGGCGTTTCGACGACGCACAGCAGCGTCGGATCACGCTCTTCGTCGCTGCAGACCTCGCAGATCTGCGCTTCGGTGAACGTATTGCACTTCTCGCAATGCTGCAGGTGCTCGGTCGCGAACAGCAGCGACCGGCCGAGCCGCTCCGCGCCCTCCCGATCGTGCTGCATCAGGTGGACCGCCATGCGCTGGGCGGATTTCGGCCCGACACCGGGCAGCACGCGCAACGCTTCGACGAGAGCGGACAGGGCGGACGGCTGTTTCATACGGCGGCAAAAAGTGGCACGGACGCCGCGTTCAGAACGGCAGCTTGAAGCCCGGGGGCAGCGGCAGGCCGGACGTCATGCCGCTCATCTTTTCCTGCGACGTCGCTTCGGCCTTGCGCACGGCGTCGTTGAACGCAGCCGCGACGAGATCCTCGAGCATGTCCTTGTCGTCCGCGAGCAGGCTCGGGTCGATCGACACGCGACGCACTTCGTTGCGGCACGTCATCGTCACCTTGACGAGGCCGGCGCCCGACTGTCCTTCGACTTCGATCAGCGCAAGCTGCTCCTGCATCTTCTTCATGTTTTCCTGCATTTGCTGCGCTTGCTTCATCAGTCCGGCGAGGTTGCCTTTCAACATGGGAATACTCCTTCTTGATCGTGTGAAAACCGGCACGCGGCGCGCGCCGGCCAATGTGTGGGCGTGATTGTGCCTGTCGCGGGGCGCTCAGTTCAATGCAGCGTCGGCGGCGGGCCGTCCGGCGCCGCGTCGGCGAGCGGGCGCACCGAACCCTCGACGATGCGCGCACCGAAGTCGCGCACGAGCTGCTGGACGAACGGATCGCCGTGAATCTCCTGCTCGGCCTCACGCTGGCGCGCCGCGCGCGCAGCCGCATCGAGTGCCGCCGCCGTACGCCGGGCGGGCCCGACTTCGACGGCAACCTCGACCGGTTTGCCGAGCGCATCGGCCAGCGCGGCCTTCAGCTTCGCCACCTGCGCAGCGTCCGCATATTGCGGCACCGGCACTGAAAGTTTCAACGTAGTCGCATCGACGGCCGTCAGCTCGCTGTTGAACGCGAGCTGGTACGCGACGCCCTTGAGCGGCAGCCGCGCAGCCAGCGCCGGCCATTCGCCGTCGAAGCCGACCGGATCGAGCGCGATCGCGGGCGGCAGCGGACGCGTATCGACCGGAGCGGACGGGCGGGCTTCCGCCGGCTTCGGCGTCACGCGCACATCATCGGGGCCGCTGTCGAATACCGGCACGAAGCCGTCGTCGGGCGGGCCGCCAAACATCTCGTCGGCACTGAGCGGCACGTATTCGTCCGGCGGGATGTCCTCCCACGGCGGCGGGGCCTGACGTGCATCGGCTGCCTGCGGCGCACGGGCCGCCGCGCGCGGCGTCGGTACCTGTACGGCGGCGGGACGCGGCGCGACGGGCTTCTCGGCGGCCGGCTGGGCGGCCGGTTTCGCGGCGGCGCCTGCGCGACCGCGGTCGGACGACACGCGCATCCCCGCATTGCGCAGCACGTCCAGCGCGGCGGCGGCTCCCCCGGAACGCGCTGCCGGACGGGCGGCGGGCTCGGGCGGCGCAGCGCGCGGCACCGGTTCGGCCGGCGCAGCCGGCGTGTCGCTTCGCTGCACAACCGCAGCCGGCGGCTCGGGGTCATTGCGGGCGGGTGTCGGCCTCTCGCTGGCCGGCTCCGCTTGCGGTACTGCGGCCACGCGCGGCTGCGGCGTTTCGACGACCGGCTCATCAACCGGGGCCGGCGCGGATGCCGGGACGGCAGCCGGCTTCTCAGCCGGCTGGTCTGCTTCGCCGCCAGCCGGTGCCGGCGCCGGCGCCGCACGCACAACCGGCGCCGCTGGCGCGGCCGTTGCCGTAGCCTGCGGCCGCGCTGCCTCGACAGGTGCGGCGGATACCGGCTTCGCCACGGCAGCCGACGCCGCCGCCACGCGCGGCCCCGGCACCGCACGCGGCACGGACGGCTGTCCGCCCGGCGCGCTGCCGGTTGCCACAGCCGGCTCGAACGCGAGCATCCGCAGCAGCGTCATCGTGAAACCGGCGTATTCGTCCGGCGCCAGGCCGAGTTCCGCGCGGCCGACCGTCGCGATCTGATAGAACAGCTGGACCTGCTCGGGGCTCAGCGTCTCCGCGAAGCGGCGCAGGTCGCCCGCTTCGGGCCATTCGTCGAGCACCGAGCCCGGCGCGAACTGCGCCCACGCGATCCGGTGCAGCAGGCTCGCGAGATCCTGAAGCGCGGTCGAGAACGACAGGCTGCGCAGCGACATCTCGTCGGCAATCGCAAGGATTTCGGGGCCGCTGCCCGCGGCAAGCGCGTCGAGCAGACGCACCATGTAAGTCTGGTCGAGCGCGCCGAGCATGCCCGACACGGCCGACTCGGTCACCTCGTTTGCCGAATAGGCGATCGCCTGGTCGGTGAGGGACAGCGCGTCACGCATGCTACCCTGCGCGGCACGCGCGAGCAGGCGCAGCGCCTGCGGCTCGAACGTGATGTGCTCTTCGCCGAGAATCCGTTCGAGATGCGACACGATGTGCCCGGCCGGCATCTGCTTCAGGTTGAACTGCAGACAGCGCGACAGCACGGTGACGGGAATTTTCTGCGGATCGGTCGTCGCAAGGATGAACTTGACGTGCGGCGGCGGCTCTTCGAGCGTCTTCAGCATCGCGTTGAACGCGTGATTCGTCAGCATGTGCACTTCGTCGATCATGTAGACCTTGAAGCGCGCATCGACGGGCGCGTACACGGCGCGCTCGAGCAGCGCGGCCATTTCATCGACACCGCGGTTGCTCGCGGCATCCATCTCGACGTAATCGACGAAACGCCCTTCGTCGATCTCGCGACAGGCGCGACACACGCCGCACGGCTGCGACGTGACGCCGGTTTCACAGTTGAGTGCCTTGGCGAAGATCCGCGACAGCGTCGTCTTGCCGACACCGCGGGTTCCGGTAAACAGATAGGCGTGATGGAGACGCCCGCCGTCGAGCGCGTGCGTGAGCGCCCTGACGACGTGCTCCTGGCCGACGAGCGAAGCGAAATCCTTCGGACGCCACTTGCGTGCGAGAACTTGATAGGTCATCGAGAAATTGTATCAGTAACGCTGCGTCGCGCCGACACGCGAAACGGTGCGAAAGACAGGCAACGCGCAGGTAAAACGGAGTGTGGTGCAGAAATAAAAAACGCCCGGCGAACGGGGCGAGAAGGAAGGTGACGAGCCCGACCCTCGGCACTGGCGGAAAACGATTGTGGCTGCTTCGTTCCCGACCTGACCAGGTTCACCGCCCCACCATGCGAGGAGGCCCGTCACGGCATATTCTATCACCGCTTCCGGATGAATGCGACCGTTTGTTCGCACCAATGCGAATATGACCGGACAAACCGGCGCGCATCGGGTCGCACGACGCTCGCCCGCACCGAATTGTCTGCGTCCCCTTGTAATTTACGGGCCGGCCTCCACCTGCAGGGCACAACGGTCGAACGGCGCGTCGTACCCCTACTCGCGTAGCGGCTACTATCGCCGCCCGCAGCAGATAGCAATTTAGGCTAATATGACGCCCGAACGACCCGCGAGCCGCGGCATGCAGCGCTTACACCCCTCCTGTCCGGAGAGCGGAGTGACCTGCCGCAGCGGCCGGCAGCCAACGGCGGCCGGTACGCCGCAACGCGCAAGCAGGCAGTCCCCGAACCGTAAGAGGTATTGACCCAATGAGCGAACAGATCAAACACATCAGCGACGCATCGTTCGAACAGGACGTCGTCAAGTCCGACAAGCCCGTGCTCGTCGATTTCTGGGCCGAATGGTGCGGCCCGTGCAAGATGATCGCCCCGATCCTCGACGAAGTCGCGAAGGACTACGGCGACAAGCTGCAGATCGCGAAGATCAACGTCGACGACAACCAAGCAACGCCCGCCAAGTTCGGCGTGCGCGGCATCCCGACGCTGATCCTGTTCAAGAATGGCGCGGCCGCCGCGCAGAAGGTCGGCGCGCTGTCGAAGTCGCAGCTCACCGCATTCCTGGACAGCCACCTGTAATACCGGCAGTTCCGCGGACGTGTTGTCAACCGGCAACACGTCCGCCGTCAAGCCGCCGTTCGCTCGCTCAAGCGCGAATCGGCCTATGCTAGAATCAAAAAACGTCTACAAGACGCATTTAAGTCTCTGAGCGCTTCCGCTCGCCCTCCTCCCTTTATTTCTTTCGTCGTCTCCTCCCTGGCGGGTTCTCCGTATGCATTTATCCGAGCTCAAGTCTCTGCACGTGTCCGAACTGATCGAAATGGCCAATGGCCTCGAGATCGAAAACGCGAACCGCCTGCGCAAGCAGGAGTTGATGTTTGCCATTCTTAAAAAGCGCGCCAAGACGGGAGAGACGATCTTCGGTGACGGTACGCTCGAAGTGCTGCCGGACGGTTTCGGCTTCCTGCGCTCGCCGGAAATGTCGTACCTCGCGAGCACCGACGACATCTACATCAGCCCGTCGCAGATCCGCCGCTTCAACCTGCACACCGGCGACACCATCGAAGGTGAAGTCCGCACGCCGAAGGACGGCGAACGCTACTTCGCGCTGGTGAAGGTCGACAAAGTCAACGGGCAGCCGCCCGAGGCCTCGAAACACAAGATCATGTTCGAGAACCTCACGCCGCTGCACCCGAACAAGCCGCTCTCGCTCGAACGCGAAATGCGCGGCGAAGAGAACGTCACGGGCCGCATCATCGACATGATCGCGCCGATCGGCAAAGGCCAGCGCGGCCTGCTCGTCGCATCGCCGAAGTCGGGCAAGACCGTGATGCTCCAGCACATCGCGCACGCGATCAAGCAGAACCACCCGGACGTGATCCTGTTCGTGCTGCTGATCGACGAGCGCCCTGAAGAAGTGACCGAAATGCAGCGCTCGGTCGCGGGCGAAGTGATCGCCTCGACGTTCGACGAACCGGCCACACGCCACGTCCAGGTCGCCGAAATGGTGATCGAGAAGGCCAAGCGCCTCGTCGAAATGAAGCACGACGTCGTGATCCTGCTCGACTCGATCACGCGTCTCGCACGCGCATACAACACCGTGATCCCGGCATCGGGCAAGGTGCTGACGGGCGGTGTCGACGCGAACGCACTGCAGCGTCCGAAGCGCTTCTTCGGCGCGGCACGCAACATCGAGGAAGGCGGCTCGCTGACGATCATCGGCACCGCACTGATCGAAACCGGCAGCCGCATGGACGACGTGATCTACGAAGAGTTCAAGGGCACCGGCAACATGGAAGTGCACCTCGAGCGCCGCCTCGCGGAAAAGCGCGTCTATCCGTCGATCAACCTGAACAAGTCGGGCACGCGCCGCGAAGAAATGCTGATCAAGCCCGAGATCCTCCAGAAGATCTGGGTGCTGCGCAAGTTCATCCACGACATGGACGAAGTCGAGGCAATGGAATTCCTGCTCGACAAGATCCGCCAGACGAAGAGCAACTCCGAGTTCTTCGACCTGATGCGCCGCGGCGGCTAAGCGCCCCCGCACCGCACCGAACGGCCGCCCGCGCATCCTGCCCGGCGGCCGTTTTTCGGTGCCAACCTGAACGTGAACGTACAGGTTGATCTATAATCGCGCCATCGCCCGGATCGAATTCCCTCCACGCCCCATGCCGAACGACACCTCCAACCCGTTGCTGACCGTGAGCGATGCCGCGTCGCGACTCGGCGTCACGCCGCGCACGCTGAAGTATTACGAGGAGCGCGGGCTCGTCACGCCGTCGCGCAGCGAGGGCCGCTACCGCCTCTACGACGAAGCCGACCTCGAGCGCTTCGCGCGCATCCTGCGGCTGCGCGCGCTCGGCTTCTCGCTGCACGGCATCACCGAAATGCTGAAGCGCCCGCTCGAAGAAACGGCCGACGGCCGGCGCCGCTACTCGGAAGCGTCGCTGCGCGACATCCGTACCGGCCTCGCCGAGCAGATCGATACGCTCGACCGGCGGATCGCGGCCGTCCAGCGCGAGCTGAAGGAAGCCGTCGCGCTGCGCAAGGAACTGCAGCACGACATCGACTACGTCGAGCGGCGTCTTGCCGGCGAAAACGCCGACGCGCTGATCGCGCAGCGGCAGGCCGAAAGCGGCACGCGGCGCGCGCGCAAGGCTCGCGAATGAACGCGATGCCCGGTCGCCCGCCGCTATGGAGCCGCGCGAACCTGCGCGCGGACCTGTTCCCGTGGGCGCTCGCGCTCGTCACCGGCATCGACTATTTCGACAACGCGGCCTTCTCGTTCTTCGCGAGCTACATCGCGGGCGGCATCAACGCTTCGCCCGACGAACTCGTGTGGTCGTCGAGCGCTTACGCGGTCACGGCCGTGCTCGGCATCCTGCAGCAGCAATGGTGGGTCGACCGGCTCGGCCATCGCCGCTACGTCGCCGGCTGCATGCTGATGTTCTCGTTCGGCGCGATCGCGGCCGCGCTCGCCGACACATCGCTCGAACTCGCGTTCGCGCGCGGTTTCCAGGGATATTTCATCGGCCCGATGATGGGCGCGTGCCGGATACTGATCCAGATCAGTTTCAAGCCGCAGGAACGGCCGCCCGCGACACGCGCGTTCCTCATCATGATCCTGCTCGGCAGCGCGCTCGCGCCGATCGTGGGCGGCCTGCTCGTCGCGCATTCGACATGGCGCGCATTGTTTGCATGCAC
>Ga0209566_100268_pt1 | contig 48824 bp, 46 predicted proteins | sample Araplavi_mTSA_r2_2_FD_184287 | JGI IMG/M metagenome (GOLD analysis project Ga0209566, IMG submission 184287) | Arabidopsis root microbial communities from North Carolina, USA - plate scrape CL_Cvi_mTSA_r2 (SPAdes) (version 2) | ecosystem: Host-associated > Plants > Roots > Endosphere | place...
CTTCTGGGGCTTGCCGGTCAACATCCTCGTGTTCGCGACGATCAGCTTCGTGCTCGCGGGCGCGCAGTTCAAGCTGAACGGCCACATCATCCACAGCCCGACGGAAATCATCGCGACGGTGCCGAACAAGCTGTTCCTCGTGCTCGGCTGCCTCGCGTTCCTGATCGTCACGGTCGCCGTGAACATCATGGCGAACTTCGTCGCGCCGGCCTTCGTGCTGACGAGCCTTGCGCCGCATCGCCTGTCGTTCCGCCGCGCGGGCCTGATCAGCGCGACGGTCGCCGTGCTGATCCTGCCGTGGAACCTGTACAACAGTCCGATCGTGATCGTCTATTTCCTGTCCGGCCTCGGCGCGCTGCTCGGCCCGCTGTACGGGATCATCACGGTCGACTACTGGCTCGTGCGCAAGCAGCGCGTGAACGTGCCCGACCTCTACACCGAAGCGCCGACCGGCGCCTACTTCTACACGCGCGGCGTGAACCGCAAGGCACTTGCGGCGCTCCTGCCGTCCGCGCTGATCTCGATCACGCTCGCCGTCGTGCCGGCCTTCAGCGCGATGACGCCGTTCTCGTGGCTGCTCGGCGCGGCCATCGCGGGCAGCGTGTACTGGCTGCTGGCCGATCGCAAACGGCAATACGAGGAGCGCTCGGGCGAGCCCATCGCGGTCGCCTGCGCGCAACACTGAACACACGCATACGGAGTCAGCAATGAGGATCCTGGTAGTCAACGTCAACACGACCGAGTCGATCACCGACGCGATCGCCGCGCAGGCGCAGGCCGCCGCATCGCCGGGCACGGAGATCGTCGGGCTGACGCCGCGCTTCGGCGCGGAGTCGATCGAAGGCAACTTCGAGAGCTACCTCGCGGCGATCGCCGTGATGGATCGCGTGCTGAGCTATGACGAGCCGTATGACGCGGTGATCCAGGCCGGCTACGGCGAACACGGCCGCGAAGGCCTGCAGGAACTGCTGACGGTGCCCGTCGTCGACATCACCGAAGCGGCCGCGAGCGTCGCGATGCTGCTCGGCCATCGCTACTCGGTCGTCACGACGCTCGACCGCACGGTGCCGCTGATCGAGGATCGCCTGAAGCTCGCCGGGCTCGACGCGCGCTGCGCGTCGGTGCGCGCAAGCGGCCTCGCGGTGCTCGAACTCGAGGAGAACCCGGCGCGCGCGATCGAGTCGATCGTCGGCCAGGCGCAGCGCGCGGTGAAGGACGATCACGCGGAAGTGATCTGCCTCGGCTGCGGCGGGATGGCCGGCCTCGACCGGCAGATCGAGGAATGCACGGGCGTGCCGGTCGTCGACGGCGTATCGGCCGCAGTCGCGCTCGCCGAGTCGCTGGTGCGCCTGAAGCTGAAGACGTCGAAGGTCCGCACGTACGCACCGCCGCGCCCGAAACGGATCGTCGGCTGGCCGGGCACCTTCGCGAAATGACGCGCCGCCGGCCGGCTGCTGCGTCGCGCTCGGGCATCGTGTCGCCGGGAGACGTATCGGCATGCGGGACACGCTAGAACCGGACGCACTGCCCCGCCGCGCGTCCGACGCCGCGGGTGCGCTCGACGTGCTCGATGCGCGGCTGATGCGCATCCTGCTCGTGCTGCTCACCGAGCGCACCGTGTCGCGCGCGGCCGTGCGGCTGAACATGTCACAGCCGGCGACGAGCGCCGCGCTCAAGCGCCTGCGCACGCTGCTCGGCGATCCGTTGCTGGTGCGCAGCCGCTACGGGATGGTGCCGACCGAGTTCGGCGCGCGGCTGATCGAACCGCTGCGCAACGCGCTGCGCGTGATCGACTTCATCCGCATCCAGCAGCCGACGTTCGACGCGCGCACGTCGGTGCGCACCTACCGGATCGGCTGCCCCGACTACCTGAACGTGCTGTTCGTGCCGAAGCTCGTCGCGCTGTTCCGCGAACGCGCGCCGAACGCGCAGCTCGTGTTCCATCCGCTCGGCGACGGCTTCGACGACGAGCGCGCGCTGGCCGACGGCGAACTCGACGTCGTGATCGACAATCGCCCGGCGCGCGCGTCGCGGTTCCGGCAGGACGACCTGTTCGACGATCGCGTCGTATGCCTGATGCGCGCGACGCATCCGCTCGCGCGGCACGGCGCGATGACGGCCGCCGATTTTGCCGACGCGCCGCAGCTGTGCCCGACACCGTCGTGGCTCGAGGCGTCCGGCGCGATCGACCGGCAGCTCGAACGCGTGGGCCTGCAGCGGCGGATCGTCGTCACGCTGCCCCACTTCGAACTTGCCGCGCATGCGCTCGTGCGCACCGACATGCTCCTGACCACCACGTACCGGCTCGCGCGGCATTATGCGAAGCTGCTGCCGCTCGCCGCCGTCGCGCTGCCGGCGGAGCCGCCGGACATCGTGTACCGGATGACGTGGAACGAATCGGGCGCGTGCGTGGACGGCGTGCGCTGGCTGCGCGGGCTGATCGCGGAAGCGACACGCGCGTGGCTCGACGCCGAGGCGATGCTGCCGGCGGTTGCCGCGGTTCCCGCCGGCGCAGCTGCGGACGCAGGGAACAGCGTGACGGCTGCGGGCGATACGGCCGAACCGGTTCGACGCACGCGCCGCCGGCAGCCGACGCATTGCCGTGCATCGCACCCGCCGCGCGTCGCCCATGCGGCACGCATCCACCGTCACGCGACGAAGTCGCATTGACCGGCGCGACCGACAGGCGCGACAACACGCCGCTACGTACGTCACACACTTTCACGCACCGTCACGCAGCATCGCGCATCGGTTGCGCAAGCAGCTTGCATACAACGACGGCCACGACGAGCGCGAGCACGCCGCTCACCGTCAGCGCGTCGGCAAACCCGCTCGCGAACGCGACGGGCGCCGCCTTCGCGAGCGCGCCGGCGGCCGACGGCGGCACACGCTCGAGCGCCCGCGCCAGGTCGCCGGCCAGCAGGCTCGACATGAACGGCGCATCGGCGAACGCGCGCAGGCCGGGCGCGGCCGACAGCAGCCGGTCGAGCCGCGCCTGCGTGCTCGCCGCCAGCACCGCGCCGAGCACGCCGACGGCCGTCACGATCGCCGAGAAGCGCGTCGTCGTGCTGATGCCCGACGCCATGCCGGTGCGATTCGACGGCACGCACGCCATGATCGCCTTCTGCGTGTCGCCGTTCATGATGCCCGCGCCGCAGCCCGTCACGAACATGCCGATCGCGACGAGCCGGTAGTCGCCGGCGGCCGTCAGCGCCGCGGTCGCGAGGTTGCCCGCGCCGATCAGCGCGAGCCCGCCCGCCAGCACGCCGCCGGACGACACGCGCGCGGCCAGCGCCGCGCCGAGCGACGGCCCGGCGATCATCGCGAACGCGAACGGCAGCATCCCGAGCCCCGCGTCGATCGCCGACATCCCGAACGCGTTCTGCAGGTACAGCGGCAGGAACGTCATCATCACCTGCGCGCACGCCGCATAACCGAACATCGCAAGCACGGCGCCGACGAAGCGCGGCTGGCTAAACAGCGCGAGATCGATCATCGGCCGCGCCTGCCAGCGCTCCGCGCCGATGAACGCCGCGAACAGCGCGGCGGCGAGCGCGAGCCGGCCGAGCGTCGCGGCCGACAGCCAGCCGTGCGACGGTGCGCCGATCAGGGCCGCGATCGCGCACGCGAGCGCCGCGCCGAACAACAGGCTGCCGGCCGCATCTACGCGCTTCGCGTGCGGATCGCGCGACTCGTCGATCGCGACGCGCGCGCCGGCCGCGAGCAGCATGCAGACGGGCAGGTTCAGCAGGAACACCCAGCGCCACCCGATCCATTGCGTGATCGCGCCGCCGACGAGCGGTGCGACGGCCGTCGCGATCCCCATGCACATGCCCCAGATCGCCCACGCGCGCGCCCGCTCGCGCCCCTCCGGAAAACGGTTCGCGATCACGGCGAGCGCGGCCGTCAGCAACAGCGCGGCGCCGCCGCCCTTCACCGCACGCGCGGCGATCAGCCAGCCGGCCGACGGCGCGACGCCGCAGCCGAGCGACGCGAGAAAGAACAGCGCGAGCCCCGCGCCGAGCATCCGCTTGCGTCCGAAGCGGTCGGCGAGCCCGCCGGCCGGCAGCAGGCAGGCGGCGAACGCGGTCATGTACGCGCTCACGACCCATTCGATATCGGCAAAGCTCGCGTGGAAACTGCGCGCGATGCTCGGCAGCGACACGGCGACGACGTTCGTGTCGAGCACGATCAGCGAGCAGGTCGCGGACGCGACGGCGAGCGTCGCGGCGGCGGGCATGCGGCCGCCCGTGCGCGGGGCGGCAGCCGCGCCCGCGCGCGACGCCGGTGAAGACTGGGACATCGGACACTCCGGAACAGGTTGAACGAACCGTATGCTAGGCTTGCCCGGTATTGCCCGTCATTGACACTCAGACGCTTTTTTATTGACGAAAACTGCAATCATGGATCGGCTCGAATTCCGTCACGTGCGCGCGTTCCTGAGCGTCGCGCAGCACCTGCACTTCGCCCGCGCGGCCGAGGCGCTCGACATGGCGCCGCCCGCGCTCACGCGGCAGATCCAGGAAGCCGAACGCGTGCTCGGCGTGCGTCTCTTTCACCGGTCGCGCCGCGCGGTCACGCTGAGCGCGGCCGGCGAGGCCTATCTCGCCGAAGCGCGCGCCGCGGTCGAGCACCTGCAGCGCGGCCGCGAACTCGCGGCGCTGGCCGAGCGCGGCGAGCTCGGCCGGATCGAGATCGGCTACGTGTCGTCGGCTGTCTATTCAGGCACGCTGCAGCGCACGGTCGGCGCGTTTCGCGACGCGCATCCGCGCATCGAACTGAACCTGCGCGAAGTGCCGATGGACGACGTCGCGAACCAGCTCGACGCCGGCCGTCTCGACCTCGCGTACGTCCGCCCGCCGCTGCCGCTGCCCGGCGGCCTGCGGATCGTCACGCTGCAACGAGACGTGTTCGTCGCGGCCGTGCCGGCCGGGTCGCGCTACGCGTCGATGGCCGCCGTTCGCGCGGCCGACCTCGCCGACGCGCGCTTCGCGGTGCCCGAACAGGAGCGCGGCACGCTCGAAGTCGCGCGCCGCGGCCGCTTCGCGCCGCTGGTCGCCGCCCGCCCGGGCGGCTTGCTCGCGGTGCTCGCGTGCGTGTCCGTGAACGGCTGGGTCGCGGTGATTCCCGATGCGCTCGCCGGCTGCGTGTCGCTGCCGGGTGTCGTGTACCGGCCGATCGCCGGCAAGCCGATCACGTCGGAACTCGCACTCGCGCACCGGCGCTTCGAAAAGGCGCCGGCGGTGCGCGCGTTCCTGCGGACGGTTCCGTCGACCGCGCAAGACGCTGGATGAAACGCCCGCGTGCGGCGACGGCGGCGATGGCGGCCGCCGCGGCGCGAATATGCATTGCACGATTCGATGTTTGTCGGCTGGAAACCGATTCCGTAACCTGCCCGGCAACCGCGCCACCTGCGCGCGGGTAACCGAGGACACTCCGCCGATGAACCCAACTTCCGCCCCGGCGCGCCGCCGCGTGCTGCAGCGTCTTGTCGCCCTCGCCGCCGCGCCGCTCGCCGGCGGCGTCGCACTGCCCGCCCATGCGTCGGGCGCCGACCCGTCGGGCGTCACGCTCGTGCTCGGCGACCAGGCCGGCGGCCTGCGCGCGCTCGCCGAAGCCGCGCGCGTGCTCGACGGCACGCCTTACCGGTTCCGCTGGGCCAACTTCCAGGGTGCCGCGCCGCTGTTCGAGGCGCAGCGCGCGGGGGCGATCGATCTCGCGCCGGCCGGCGACCTGCCCGTGCTGACGGCCGCGCTCGGCGATCCGTCGTTGCGGATCGTCGCGACGCGCGTCGGCTCGGCGACATCGCTCGGCATCGTCGTGCAGCCCGATTCGCCGATCCGCACCGTCGCCGACCTGAAAGGACAGACCGTCGTCGTGTCGTCCGCGCGCGGCAGCATTTCGCAGTACCAGCTGTACGGGGCGCTGCGCGAACACGGCCTCGCGCCGCGTGACGTCGACGTGCGCTTCGTGCTGCCCGTCGACGCGTTCGCCGCGTTCGAGGCGAAGCGGATCGGCATCTGGGCGACGTTCGACCCGTACTACGGGCATGCGGTACGACGCGGCGCGCGCGTCGTCCGTGACGGCAGCGGCATCAATTCCGGGCTGGCGTTCCTCACGTCGCCGGTCGAAACGCTCGACGATCGCGCGAAGCGCGCGGCGCTCGCGGACGTGCTGGCGCGGCTCGCCCGCGCGGGCCAGTGGGCGCTCGCGCATCCCGCCGACTACGCGACCGTCTATGCGTCGCTCACGCGCCTGCCGCCCGACGCAGCCACCGACATCGCGCGCCGGGCCGCGCTCGCACAGCGCAGCCTCAGCGGTGCCGACATCGATGTGCTGCAGCGTGTCGCCGACCGCGCGGCGGCCGATGCGATCCTGCCGCGGCGCGTCGACGTCGCCTCGATCGCGATCCGCAACGTGTCCGCCTGAACGATGACGCGCGTGGCGGCGTTCAGCGTTCTGCGCGGCCGCGGCATGTCGAGCGGCGCGCCTGTCAGATCCTGCACTTGCATGCCCGTCACCGTCGTCATCGAATCGACATGCTGACCGTTGTATCTGCGGCGGTTGCGGTTCCCCCCCACCACCACACCCGCATCAATTCGTGTTATGAATCCCCGATTCCTGCCTACAATGATCAGAACGCCTGTCGTCCGGCCTGCAGCGGACGACGACCTGATCCATACGGCGCAGCACGAGCCGGATCTCTCGGGGGACGTATGTCCGCGCACGCCAGAAGGCCGCTGGTATCGCTCGTCGTACCGTTCCACGACGAGGCGGAAGCGATCGACGCATTCTTTGCGACTGCCCTTCCCATCCTCGAATCGATCGACACCACGCGCTTCGAAATCGTTTGCGTGAACGACGGCAGCCGCGACGACACGCTGGACAGGCTCATCGACATCGCCGCCGGCGACCCGCGCGTGCGCATCGTCGATCTCACCCGGCGCTTCGGCAAGGAAGCCGCGCTCACCGCCGGCATCGACGAAGCCGCCGGCACCGCCGTGATCCTGATCGATGCCGACCTGCAGGATCCGCCCGCTCTGATCCCCGCGATGGTCGAACGCTGGCTCGCCGGCGCCGAGGTCGTCGCCGCGAAACGCACCGACCGCATGTGCGATCCGCTGATGCAGCGCGTGGCCGCCGCGCTCTACTACCGCGTGCACAACCGCCTCTCCGAAGTCGAAATGCCCGAGAACGTCGGCGATTTCCGGCTGATGGACCGCCAGGTCGTCGACGCGCTGCGCGCGCTGCCCGAGCGGCGGCGTTTCATGAAAGGCCTGTTCGCATGGGTCGGCTATCGCACCGAGATCATCGAATACACGCGTGCCCCGCGCAGCGGCGGCCGCTCGAAATTCTCCGGATGGCGGCGCTGGAACTTCGCGCTCGAAGGCATCACGAGCTTCAGCACCGTGCCGCTGCGCGTATGGACCTACATCGGCCTCGCGTTCGCCGCCCTCTCGTTCATCTACGGCGCCTTCATCGTCATGCGCACGCTGCTGTTCGGCAACCCCGTGCACGGCTACGCGTCGCTCATCTCCGTGATGCTGTTCGTCGGCGGCATCCAGTTGATCGGCATCGGCGTCATCGGCGAATACCTCGGCCGCATCTATCACGAGTCGAAGCAGCGCCCCGTCTATCTCGTGCGCCGCCGTTACCGCGCGCAGCGGGACGCCGCCGCGCATCCTGCGTCGAAGCTGCTGCAGTTCCCGCTCAAGCGCACGCACGCGGCCCGCCGCCGGACGCCGCTCCCCGCGACTGCCGCCGGCCACGGCGCGCGCAAAGTCTCCGTCAAGTAACCGCGTACACGCCGCATGGATCTCGCCCGGCAAACGATGCGATCGGCGGACCATCCCGTCCGCGCATGGCTGACACCGCGGCGCGTCGTTGCGTACAGCGCGGTCGCGCTCGCGTGCTACGCGCTGTTCGTCGCGATCTGGGTATCCGTCGTCCGTCATGCGCCGGCCACCGCCTTGTCGCGCCCGGGCCCCGACTACGCGGTGTTCTGGACGGCGTCGTACGTGATGCTGCACGGCTCGCCGTGGCAAGCGTACGATGTGCCGACCTTCTCGCGGCTGGCCGCCGAGCTGTTCCCGCAGTTCCGCCGCGACGACTTCGTCGCGTGGCTGTACCCGCCCACCAACCTGCTGCTCGTGACGCCGCTCGCGCTGCTGCCTTTTGCGATCGGCTATCCGCTGTTCGTCGCGTTCGGTGTCGCCGTGTTCGGTTTCGCCGCATCGCGCGTATCGGGCCTCGGCGCGATCCCCGGCGCAAGGCATGTCGGCGGGTTCGCGCTGATCGCCGCCCCGTGCGTGTTCGTCACCGGGATGTTCGGGCAAAACGCGTTCCTGACCGCGTCGTGCGCGGCGCTGGCCGTCTGCTGGGCGGACCGCCGGCCGATGTGGGCCGGCCTCTGCATCGGCCTGCTGTCGGCCAAGCCACAGCTGGCGCTGCTGTTCCCGTTCGTGCTGGTCGCCACGCGCGCATGGCGCACGATCGCGTGGGCCGCGCTCGCCACCGCCGCGTTCGCCGCATTGAGCGTCCTCGTCTGCGGCGTCGAGTCGCTCCATCGGTTCGTCGCCGGCACCGCGCTCGCGCGGTCGCTCCTCCTCGAGCAAGGTGTCGTGTTCTGGCTCGCGTCGCCGGCGCCGTTCGCCGCCTTCCGGCTCGCGGACCTGACGCCCGGGCTCGCGTATGCCGCGCAGGCATGCATCGCGGCGCTGGCGATCGCAGCCGCCTGCATCGTGTGGACGCGCTCGCGCGACCTCCGCTTGCGTGCCGCCGTGCTGGCGGTCGCGACGCTCGCGGCGAACCCGTACGTGTGGCACTACGAGCTCGCGTGGCTCGGCATCGCGATCGCGTGCATGCTGGCGACCGGCTGGCAGGACGGCTGGCTGCGCGGCGAGCAGACGGCAATCGCGCTCATGTGGCTGCTGCCGATCGTCGAATACCTGAACCCGTGGCTGCAATGGCCGCAGATCGGCCCGGCCGTGACGCTGTTCGCGCTCCTCGTGCTGCTGCGCCGCGCCGGCCCGCGTGCTCACAACGCGAGCCGCGGCGGCACGTAGACGCCGTAGTACGGCCCGACGCCGGTCCCGACGCCCGTCATCTTCACGCCGGCGACGAAGTGGCCCTGGATGTACTTGTACGAGCCGCCGAGCGATACGTCGACATGGAACGGCGCGAACGCGACGATCGGCACGGTGGTGCTGGTCACGGTCTGCGTGACGACCGGCAGCACCACCGTCGCGCCGACCGGCACCGACGTATAGAGCGTCGCCTTCACGCCGGTCGCGAGATTGATGCTGTCGCCGATGTTGAGCGCCGTCGGGTTGCCGGTCGCCATCAGGTTGCCCATCGTCGTCGTGTCGGTCGCGGTCGACTGGAACGAGGTCCACTGCCCGCCCATGCAGAGCAGGCCGTAGACCTGGCCGTTCGTGATCGAGAACTCGTACGGCTGGCCGGTCAGCGGATTGATCAGCGGCTGGTTGGTCGCGGCGTTCCAGTACAGGTTGTACACGCACTGGTCGATCGCAACCGGAAACAGCGCGCCGGCCGCCACCCCGCCCGGCGCCGCCAGCACCGCCACCGCGGTCGCGCTGCCGGAGGCGCCGGGAATCCCGAGCAGCCCGCCGAGCAGCAGCGGAATCGAGCCGCCGTTCACGCCGGGCGCGCGCGACACGGTGACCTGCACCGCCGGCACGTCGTAGGTGCCGGGCGTGATGGTCGTTGGCTGCATGGACGCGGGATTGCGCGTCACGTTCCAGTATCCGGTGGTGACCGTGCCGGTCGACAGCGTCGCACCGGCCGCCGAGTTCCGCGCGATCACGCCGTTCGCCGCCGGCGCGGCCTGCGACCAGTTCACCGCGCCGCCGCTCGGCGACATCATCGCATCGGCCCCCGCGAGCGCGGCCGCATCGGCCGCGTTCTGCAACTGGTTGTTCACCGTGACCACCCACGCGATGTCGATCGCCAGCGCGCCGAACGACAGCAGCGGAATCAGGAACATCAGGAAGAACAACGCGACCGAACCGCGCTGCCGCGCGGAGCCGGCGGGTTGCGTCGCGCACACGTCATTCATAGAGCATCACCGAAGTCGCCGAGACCGTCACCGGGCCGGTGAGCGCGCTGAACGCGGAACCCAGCACGAGCCCCGTATACGTGTAGGTCACGGTCACCGTCAGCGCGGTGCCCGACGTCGTGCCGTTCGCCTGCGTCACGGTCACCGCCGGGGTGGTCGCGGTGCCGCCGGTGATCAGGCTGTTCTGCATCGCGTTCTGCGCGATGCCCGCGATCTGCGTCGTGGTCAGCATCGGCACGCGCAGCACGACGCCGGCCCGCGCCGCCTCGCGGCTCGCGTTCGTGATGACGGCCTTGTCGCACAGGATCAGGCTCGTGTCGATGATGCCGATCAGCACCATCAGCAGGAACGGCAGCATCAGCACGAATTCGAGAGACACGACGCCGCGCGCGCGGCGGGCGCCGGTCGCCCCGCGTGTCATTTTGCGGCCCCCGCACCCGGCGGTGCGACGCCCGGCTCCAGCGCCGCGCCGGACATCGGCGGCGCGGCGGCGGCACCGCCGCCTCCCCCGCGCGACGCGAGCCGCGCGCGCACCGCCTGGTAGAAGCGCAGGTTGTCGGCCACCGCCGACGCGGGCAAATCCGCGGACAGCAGCTTCTTCGCCGAATCGGTATTGCCGAGCACGCCGTACGCGAACGCGAGGTTCTGGCGCGCCTGCCACGGCGCGGACGGCAGCCCGGCGACGTCGAGCAGCACGTTCACGCCTTCGCGCGGCCGGTTGCTCAGCACGAGCGACAACCCGAGATCGACGCGCAGCCCCTGCGCGTCCGGGTGCACACGCAGCGCGTCGCGATAGACGACCTGCGCATCCGCATGACGCCCCTGCAGGTCGAGCACGGTGCCGAGCCCTTCCGCCGCGAGCGGATGGTTCGGCTGCGCGGCCAGCAGGTCGCGATAGCGCTGCGCGGCTTCGTCCAGACGCCGCTGCCGCAACGCGACGCGCGCGAGCCCGAGCCGCGGGCCGAGCTCCGCGGGCGCCTGCCGCTGCGCCTCGTCGTAGAGGATCCACGCGCGCTCCAGGTCGCCCGCGCGATAGTTGACGTCGCCGAGCCCCAGGCGCGCCGCGAGCGATTCGGGATGCTTCGCGAGCACCTTCTCGTACAGCGTCGAAGCGAGATCGACGTTGCCGCCGGCGAGCGCGCTGTCCGCGATGCGCAGCTCGGCCTGCGGGTCGTCGCTCTTGTGCGACAGCACCGGCCGCGTCTGGATGCCCGGCGTGCAGCCGCCGGCCAGCACCGGCAGCACGGCCGCGAGCACGAACGCACGTACGACGGATCGTGTCATCTGAATACCTCGAGCAGGCGAATCGCCGCCGGGCCCGCCGCGATCAGGCACACCGTCGGCAGGATGAACAGCATCATCGGCAACGTGATCTTCGGCGCCAGCTTCGCGGCCCGTTCCTCGAGCGCGACGATCTGCTCGGTGCGCTCGGTGCGCGACAGGGTGCGCAGCGCCTGCGTGATCGGCGTGCCGAAGCGCTGCGACTGGGTGAGCGTCGTCGCGAGCGAACGCGCCGACGTGAAATCGACGCGCGTCGCGAAATGCGCGAGCGTCGCGGACACGTCGCCGCTCAGCGTGAGCTCGTCCGCGCACACCGTCAGCTCGTCGGCGAGCGGCGGGCAGATGCGCGACAGTTCGTGCGCGACGCGCCGGATGCCCGACGCGAGGCTGTTGCCGGCCATCGTGCAGATCACCAGCAGGTCGAGCGCGTCCGGAAAGCACGCGGCGATGAGCCGCCGCCGCCGCCGGATCATCGCGCCGAGCACGTATTCCGGCACGATCACGCCGATCACGAACGCGGCGACCATCGCCAGCGCCCGGATCACGAAGTATTCGCCGAAGCGCGGAATCAGCGGGCTGAACACGATCGCGCCGCATGCGAACAGCACGCCGCAGCTCAGCTTGATCCCGATCATCGACGACACCGCGCGGCGCTCGCGAAAACCCGCGCGCGTCAGTTGCAGGCCGAGCTTCACGCGCTGCATCGGGTCGAGCACCGGCAGCCGTTCGCCCAGCTGCGCGAGCCGGCGCGTCAGGTCCTGGCGAACGCCGCCCGGCTGCAGCCACCCCGTCACGGGTGCCGGCGGGTGCTGCCCGGCAGCCTGCCGCACACGCGCGGCGATCCGCTGGCGGGTGCCGCCGCCGGGGCTGCCGAGCGCCGCCGCGACACAGGCGAGCAACAGCAGCAATTCGAAGCCGCGGGCGGCCAGTATCGACATCGTCATCGCGCGGTATCCAGTTTCGAGATCTTGCGGATCACCAGCAGGCCGACCGTCAGCAACCCGGCCGCGATCGTCAGCATCGTGTTCCCTGCGTGCGTCGAGAACAGCAGCATCACGTAGTCGCGGTTCACGAGGAACAGCGCGCCGATCATCACGAACGGCACCGCCGAAATGATGTTCGTCGTGATGCGCCCCTCGGCGGTCAGCGCGCGGGTCTTCAGGCGGATGTCGCGGCGCGTGCGGATGATGCTCGACAGCTCGTCGAGCGTTTCGCCGAGGCTGCCGCCGGTCTCGCGCTGCAGCAGCAGGTAGACGGTGAAGAACGAGAAGTCCGCGATCATCAGCCGGTCCGCCGCCTGCGTCAGCACGTCCTTGAGATCCGCGCCGACGCGCAGGCTGTCGCCCATCGAACGGAACGTCGCGCGCACCGGTTCGGCCGCGCCGTCGCCGACCATGCCGATCGCCTGCGTGACCGGAATGCCCGCGCGCACGGCCCGCACGATCACGTCGATCGCGTCCGGGAACGCTTCGAGAAAGCGCACCCGGAAGCGGTCGACCAGCGCACGGTAGCTGGCGCGCATCGCGACCAGCGGCAACCCGGCATAGATCAGCGGACGCAGGAAGTCCGGCGGCCCGATCAGCTTCACCGCGACGATCGCCGCGATCGCACCGGCGATCGTGCTCGCGACGACGATCCTCACCCCGCCCTTGCCGCCTACCGCGCGCACCCGCGTCACGCGGCGTTGCAGCCATGCGCGCAGGCGCCCTTGCCGGCGCTCGAGGTTGAACAGCGCGACGCCGGGTGCGGCGGACGCGTGCCCGGCGTGCCCGGCGAGCGACGGCGACAGCTTGCGCATCCGTGCGCGGATGCGCTGCGCCGGGTGATGGCTCGCGCGATCGAACAGCGACGACAGCACGAGCCCGATCGCGAGAATCGTCACGAACCCGCCCACCGCGAACAGGTCGGCGGCCCTCATTGCCGGAAGACCTCGGCGAGCGCATCCTCGACGCCGTAATACGCAGCACGCGCCGCGAATCCCGGCCGCAACGGCGATGCCTCGAACACGCCCTTCACCGCATCGCGCGTCGTGTCGCCTTCCTGGCGGAACACGAACAGGTCCTGCGTGATGACCACCTCGCCTTCCATCCCGACGATCTCGGTGATCCGCGTCACGCGCCGCACCCCGTCGCGCATCCGCTCGATCTGCACGAACAGGTGCACGGCGCTCGCGATCTGGCGGCGGATCGACAGCAGCTGCAGGTTCGCATTCGCCATCATGACCATGCTCTCGAGCCGGCTGATCGCATCGCGCGGCGAATTCGCGTGAATCGTCGTCATCGAGCCGTCGTGCCCCGTGTTCATCGCCTGGAGCACGTCGAACGCCTCGGGGCCGCGAATCTCGCCGAGGATGATGCGGTCGGGCCGCATCCGCAGCGCGTTGCGCACGAGATCGCGCTGCGAGATCCCGCCGAGCCCCTCGGTATTTTCCGGGCGCGTCTCGAGGCTCACGACGTGCGGCTGCAGCAACTGCAGCTCGGCGGCATCCTCGATCGTCACGATCCGTTCGTGCTGCTCGATATGCTGCGACAGCGCGTTGAGCAGCGTCGTCTTGCCCGAGCCGGTGCCGCCCGAGATCACGATGTTCAGCCGGCACGCGCACGCGACCTTCAGCACCTGCAGCATCGGATGCGAGATGTTGCCCTGCTGCGCCATCCGCGCGAGCGTGATGTCGCGCTTCGCGAACTTGCGGATCGAGATCGACGGGCCGCGCATCGCGATCGGCGGCAGCACGACGTTCACGCGGCTGCCGTCGGCGAGCCGCGCATCGACCATCGGGCTGCTCTCGTCGACGCGCCGCCCCACCGCCGCCGCGATCCGCTGCGCGACGCTTGCCACGTGCGCGTCGTCGCGGAACTTCAGCGACGTGAGCTCGAGCCGGCCCGCGCGCTCCACGTACACCTGGTCGGGCCCGTTGACGAGGATGTCGGTGACCGTGTCGTCGGCCAGCAGCGGCTCGATCGGCCCGACGCCGAACATGTCGTTCAGGATCGCATCGACGATCAGCACCTGCTCGCCGGCCGTGATCTTCAGGCGCTCGCGCTCGACCGTGTGCGCGGCCACCTGCTCGATGCCCGCGCGCACCTCATCGCGCGTCTTCATCAGCGCCGCCGACATGTTCATCGACGTGAACACCGCGTGGCGGATCGCATCGAACTTGCTCGACCGGATCAGCGCCTCGTGGGTATCGGCCGCCACGGGCGCACGGGCCGATGCCGACGCGGGCGCAGGTGCTTCCGCCGGAGCCGGAGCCGGTGCCGGCTCGTGCGCCACGGCGGGCGTCGCGGCCGGCACGGGGTTCGCCGGCGGCCGGTTGCGGGTACCGAACGTCACGATCCCTTCCTCCACTTGACGAGCCGCGCATACCACGGCTCGGCGACGACCACCGGCTCGCCGGTGATGCCGTTCGCGAGCTGCCGGATCTGATCCACGAAGCCGTGCCGCTTCGCGCCTTCGATCGGCTCGCCGAGATTCTCGGCGACGGCGAGCGTCTGCGGCTCGTGCGGCAGTTCGTGCAGCGGCGCGCCGCCGAACGCCTCCTCGAAATCGACCGGCTCGACGCGGCCCGCGACGGGCGCGAGCGGGTTGTTCAGCACCATCGACAGCAGCCGCTCGCCGGGCAGTTCCCGCACGAAGCGCACGAGCCGCGCGGCCTCGTATGCGGCATGCACCGAGCGGTCGACCACGACATGGACGAGATCGGACGCGACGAGCGCGTCCTCGAGCAGCTTGCCGGCGCCGCTCCCGACGTCGAACAGCACGTAGTGGAAGCGGTCCTTCAGCATGTCGACCAGGCGCGCGACGGCCTCGTCGCCCACCGGGGTGTCGGCGCCATACGCCAGCTCGGCGGACAGCACGTGCAGCCGGTCGCCCTTCGTGACGAACATGCGCTCGAACAACGCGTCGTCGGGGCGCTGCCCCATGTTCAGCAGTTCGATCAGCCCGTTGTTGCTGGACAGCCCGAACATCGAGTTCGCGCCGCCGCCGTGCAGGTTCAGGTCGACATAGGCCACGCGGCGGCGCTTCTCGCCCGCCAGGAAGCGCGCGAGGCTCACCGTGATCGTGGTCGCGCCGACGCCGCCGCGGGCGCCGACGAAGCTGACGACCTTGCCGGTACGCGCCTGGACGACCGACTCCGTGGCCGTCAGCGCGCGCCGCATCAACTCAACGGTCAGCGGCTTGACGATGTAGTCCTGCACGCCGATGCCGAGCAGGTTGCGAAACAGCCCGACGTCGTTCTGCGTACCGATCGCGATGACGCGCACCGACGGGTCGCACACGTCGGCGAGCCGCATCAGGTCCGACACCGGCAGCACCGAATCCGACACGTCGATGACGAGCTGGCGCGGCGAACGCTCGTACTGCTGCAGCAGCCGGATCGCATCGTCGCAGGTGCCCGCCTGCAGATGGGTGCGCGTGATCGACAGCTCCTGCGCGACGCGGCGTATCACGTCCTCGCTGCCCGGATCGGCGACGACCGCGACGAGATCGGCCGCCCCCGCGGACGCGGTGCGCCGGGTGTGCTGGCGATCGAGGAGGTTCATGGGCGGCATCGTGATGGCATCCGGGTCGGTTCAATGGCCGGGCGAGCCGGTCGTCAGCGTCTTGCCGGGCGTCGGCTGCTTCACGCGATCCTCGACGTAGCGGCGCACCGCGTCGGCCGCGGCCTGCGCGTCCGCGCCGCCGTACGGCACGGGCGCGACGAGATCCTCCGGCCGCGCGAGCATCGCCGCGAGGTTCGAGTAGGTCGCGCAGCCGAACGGCACACCGGGCCGCGCGTACCCCGCGTCGACGAGATGCGACGGCTGCATCAGCGTCGCGCAATCGGGCGGCACCGCGCGCGCGCCGTCGAAGCCGATCGTCCGCGCATCGGGCAGGTTGACCGGCGGCGGCGCCGACAGACAGCCCGCGAGCCCCAGCGGCAGCAGTGCGGCAACGATCGATCGGGTTCGCATGGGCGCGCCTCCGGTTCAGTACACGAAGCCCGCGGCGCCGACGAGGCGCGGCGTATCGCCCGACAGCAGGTCGAGCCCCAGGTTGCGCTGCACCGCGAACTCCAGGTCGCTGCTCGGCCGCGCGACCGTGTCGATCGCCTGCTCGAGCTGGCCGGGCCCGGCCGGCTGCACGATGTACGGCGTGACGATGACGACCACCTCGGTCTTGTTGTCCTGGAAGTTCTTCGACGAAAACAGCCGGCCGATGATCGGCAGCCGGCCGAGCCCCGGGATCTGCGACACGGTGTCGGCCGTCTGGCTCTGCAGGAGCCCGCCGATCGCGAAGCTCTGCCCGCTCGACAGCTCGACCGTCGTCTCGACGCGCCGCACCGTGAGCCCCGGCACCTTGACGCCGCCGGTCGTCACGCTGTTGTTCGCATCGACCTCGCTCACTTCCGGCCGCACCTTCAGGCTGATCCGGTTGTCGGCGAGCACGGTCGGCGTGAAATCGAGCGACACGCCGAACGGCTTGAACTCGACCGTGATCGCGCCGGTCGACGAGCCGGCCTGCGCAACCGGGATCGGAATCTCGCCGCCCGCGAGGAAGCTCGCGGTCTCGCCGGACATCGCGGTGAGGTTCGGTTCGGCGAGCATCGTGATCAGGCCCTCCTGGTCGAGTGCGTCGAGCACCACGTCGATCGACCAGCGCCCCGCGCGGAACCCGCCGAGCACCGAGAACGCGCCCGTCGGCGACAGGTTGAACAGGCTGGTCGTCGGATCGAACAGCGTGCGCCCGTTGAACAGCCCGCCGACGAAGTTGCCGGCCCCGCCCAGCGAGCTCCAGTTGATGCCGAGCTGCTGCGTGATGTTGCGGCTCACCTCCGTCACGCGCACGCGCAGGTTCACCTGGATCGGGCGCGACAGCGTGAGCCGGTTGACGATCTTTTCCTTGTCGTGCAGGTACGGCGTGAGCGACTGCATCACGGCGTCGGCGTCGGCCGCGCTCGGCACCTTGCCCGACACCATCAGCGAGCCCGGCGCACCGGACACCGACAGCTTCAGTTGCGGAAAGCGGCTGTCGAGCACGCCCTGCAGCGACGCCGTGTCGACCTGCACGATCACCGTCTTGCGCAGGATCGGACGATGGTTCGCGCCGAGCGCGATCAGCGTGGTCGTGCCCGCCTTCTTGCCGAACACGAATACGGTACGCGGCGACGGCACCTGGATGTCCGCGATGGCCGGATCGGCGACGAACATCGCGGTTGCGGGCTCGGGCAGCGACAGCAGTTCCCCCTTGCCGGTCGCGATCGACAGCGCCGCGCCCGCGTCCGGCGCCCGCGCGACCTGCGCGGCGGCGCCCCCGGACGCGATGCCGCAGGCCAGGCCCAGGAAAGCGATCCAACGAACCATGCGCACCATGCGTGTTCCCGTCAAATGCCGGCCGCCGGACGGACGGCCCGAATCGTCAATCCGTCACTGCACCGTCGCTCCCGGCGGCGGCGCACCCGCCTGCGCCGCGACATTGGCACCGCCCGGTGCCGCGGTCATCGCCGGCCACGACGGCAGCCCGGACGGCAGCGGCGGCAGGCCCGGCGTGCCGGTTCCGCCGCCGTGCGATCCGTCGTCGACCGACGAACCGCGATAGATCACGACGGCGTTGTTCCGCCACGCCGGCCGCGCGCCCGCATCCGTCCCGGCGGACGGCTCGCGTGCGGTCTCGCGCGCCGCGCGCGACACGTCGCCGGCCCATACCGGCTGGGTATCGGCGTCCCGCTCGTCGCCGCCCGCCGGCTGCCGCCGGTCGCTCGTCGCGAAGCTGCGCAGCGCGAGCGACAGCGAGCCGAGGCGGGTCGCCACCAGCACGACCTGCGCGGTGCGCGGCGCGACCTCGAGCGTGACCGTGCGCGCACGCGCCGTCGCGTCCGGCGCGCTCGCGGGCGCCTTCGCGCGCTGGAATTCGGAACCGACCGCGAGCACGCGCGCGCGCCGCACCACCGTCTCCGCTTCGAACGTGCCCGGCGACGTCGCCGAGCCGGCGATCTGCTGCGTCAGCAACACGTCGACGAAGTCGCCCGGCTGGATCAGCCCCGCGTTGCCCGACACGTCGTCGACCGGCACCGAGATCGCGCGCATGCCGGGTTGCAGCGCGGCCGCGAGAAAATCCGGCGCGCCGGCCGGAATCACGTTCTCGACGCGAATCGGCGCGCCCGCGCCCACGTGGTTGCGCAGCAGCGCGCCCTTCAGGTCCGCGCCCGGCTGCGACTCGACGAACGCGCCGGCCGGCACCTGCGCGCGCGGCATGCGTTTCCACGCGAGATCGTTGTCGCGCAGCAGCAGCCCTTCCGGCAGGTCGGCGGCGGCGACCCGCACGCGCGCCTGATCCGTTTCGGCGGGCACCGACGGCGTCGACGCGGCGACGTACAGTTCGCGCAGGATGAACGCACCGATGCCGGCGGCAACGACGAGCACGGCCATTCTCAGCGGTTTGGGCATGGCGGCGTGCGTCCCCCGGGCTAGGTAAGCGAAATCGTGTGTGGAAACGACGCCCAGACGGCCAGCGTGCCGCCGAGCGCGAGCGCCACGCCGTACGGCACGCCGCGCGCGTCGATCGCGTGCACCGGCGTGGCGCGCCGCGACCGCGATACCAGCAACGCGACGCCGCACAGGGCACCGCCCGCGCCGACACTCGCCAGCACCGGAAACACCAGTGCCGGCCCGGCCCACAGGCATACCGCCGCCGCGAGCTTGACGTCGCCGCCGCCGATCCAGCCCGCGTGACGCATCGCGCCGAACAGCAGCAGCGTCGCCGCGCCGATCGCGACATGCCCGGCCAGCGGCGCGAAGCCGTCGCGCGCCAGCGCCGCCGCGACGAAATACAGCGCCGCGAACGCGAGCACCACGCGATTGGACAGCCGCCGGTCGCGCAGATCCTGCGCGGCGAGCGAAGCCAGCAAGACCGTGGCCACCGACTGCACGAGCGTGAGCATGGGAGAGCCGTCCGTCGACACGCACCGGCCGCGGATACGTTCTACCGCTGCGGATTCCGGTGTTCGTCGGTGGCGCGCGGGTTCAGCGGATCAGATCAGGCTCGTCACCTTGTTGATCAGCGTCGTGAATATGCTCGGCAAGCCGCCGGTGTTGCTGCTGAGGATCACGCCGACCGCCGCCAGCGCGACCACGACGATGCCGGCCAGCACTGCGTATTCGAGCGAGCTGACGCCGCGTTCGTCACGCAGCAGGGACTTGACGTATTGCAGCATGGCAACCTCCGTGTAACGGGTCGGTGACCGACCGTTGAACGCAAAGACGCACCCTTGCTCCGGCGGTTGCGCAGGACCTTCGCCCATTGCGATGCGTGCGGGCGACCCTGGCACTGGGTCGTTCGCATCCCCCGGAATACTCTCGATCACGACAACACGCGGTGCGCAACGATGACTTCGACCGTTGCATGCCCGCATCCATGGTGCGGTCTTCCCGCACGATGCAACCACGCTGATTCGTCTAGGGTATAGACAATTTTTCAGGCGAATTCAAATGATTTGGCGTCGGAGTGCATTTATGGATTTCATGCTGCAACGATGAATGCCATATCGCTCATTTGCCTTCATTTTTCTCGCGGCATTTCGCATGGTTCTCATATCGGAACAGGCATTGCCACTGTTGCGGCGCATGATTTTCCGGCCGGCCGCCGAACCGTTTCCATTCGATTTATCAGCATGCCGGATCGATCGACAGCGGCTCGCTTCTCCTTATCCGGCCTGACTTCCCGGCAAAATTGACCGGCCCGCATCGCATTTCCCCGATTACCGGCCTCCGTCTTTCCACCCGGATTCGGCCAGCGATCCTTACGCGAATCCACGCGCGTCGCCATTGCGATTTTCAAATCGACGATTGCCCGATTCGGCATCCGGCCGCAATCGACATGATGGGAATCCTGAATGAATCTCCAATGCATGTGAATGCGGTTCTCCGCCGCAAAGAACGGAACGCGCGGCGCGGCATCCCGCAAGGCGGCGATAAGCATAGTTCAAATCGTTTCTTGTCCGGCCCCGGCACGTCATCGAGAATGCCCCGACGGGCTGCGGCCCGGCCTTGTTCCTCAACGTTCCGGACCCGTCGATTCATGCTTCCACTGCGCCTGCTGCGATCGCTGTTCATTGCGTCCCTCATTGCGTTGCCGGCCGCCGCCGCGCACGCCGACAAGCCCGCCACCATCCGCATCGGCGTCGCCCAGCAAGGCGCCGGCGATCCGCCGACGTTCGGCGGCTCGAGCGCCGCCACCGCGCAGTTGCAGCAACAGGTCGAAAAGGAGTTCGCGGCAGACGGCATCAAGGTGGAATGGCTGTTCTTCAAGGGCGCGGGGCCTGCCGTCAACGAGGCGATCGCCAACAAGGCGCTCGACTTCGCGTACCAGGGCGACCTGCCCGCCGTGCTCGCGCGTGCGAACGGAATCAAGACGCGCCTGCTGCTCGCCGCGAGCGTGCGCTCGGGCGTCAAGATCGCGGTGCCGCCCGACTCCACGATCCGCTCGATCAAGGACCTGAAGGACCGCCGCGTGTCGATCTTCCGCGGCACCAACCTGCAGCTCGTCGCCGACAATGCACTCGCGAAAAACGGCCTCGGCGAACGCGACCTGCGCGTGATCAACCTCGATGCCGCGAGCTCGCTCGCCGCGCTCGCGTCGAAAGGCATCGACGCGTCGGTGGGCGACTACCAGCTGTACAAGCTGCGCGACGCGGGGCTCGCGAAGATCATCTACGAATCGCAGAACGACGGCCCGCAGTTCACGCGCCAGACGCACCTGCTCGTGCTCGACGATTTCGACCGCGCGCATCCGGACATCGTGCAGCGTGTCGTCACCGCGATCGTGAAGAGCGCGCAATGGTCGTCCGACGAGGCGAACCGCGATGCACTGTTCAAGCTGTGGGCGAAGAGCGGCGTGCCGGTTTCGTCGTGGCAGGCCGACTACGCGAACCAGCGCCTGAAGGACCGGTTGTCGCCGCTGATCGATCCGTTCTTCGTCGCGCGCTACAAGTCCGTCGCGCAGGATGCGCTCGCATTGAAACTGATTCGCCAGCCGGTCGACGTCGACGGCTGGTTCGAGCCGAAGTATCTCGACAACGCGCTGCGCACGCTGAAGCTCGAAAACTACTGGCAACGATACGACGCGGCCGGCAAGCCCCTTTCCTGACCCGGACTTCCCCGATGAGCGACACCGCGTTTTCCGTCCCGTCATCCGACACTCGCCCGCTCGCCGCGCAGCCGCACCCGGCGGCACACGTGAAACGGTGGTCGTGGCGGCTCGCGCCGTGGCTGCTGCCCGCGCTGCTGTTCGCGCTGTGGAGCGTTGGCAGCGCGCGCGGCTGGATCGCGCCGCAGATCCTGCCGCCGCCGGAACGCGTGTTCGACGCGCTCGCGGATCTCGCGACGAGCGGCGATCTCGTGCGCCACACGCTGATCAGCCTGCAGCGCGTGCTGGTCGGGTTCGCCGCCGGCACGCTGCTCGGCTTCGCGACCGGCGTCGCGCTCGGCCTGTCGCGCACGCTGGAAGCCTACGTGCTGCCGAGCTTCAACGCGCTCGTGCAGATTCCGGTGCTCGGCTGGCTGCCGTTCCTGCTGCTGCTCGTCGGCGTCGGCGAACCGCTCAAGTACCTGCTGATCGCGCATGCGGCGCTCGTTCCCGTCACGCTGAGCACGCTGCAAGGGTTTCGCCAGACACCGCCCGCGCTCGACGAAGTCGCGCGCGTATTCGGCTACACGCGCCGCCAGCGCATCGTGCACGTCGTGCTGCCCGCCGCGATCCCGACGCTCGCGACCGGCGTGCGGCTCGCGTTCACGAAGTCGTGGCTCGCGCTCGTCGTCGTGGAGCTCGTCGCGTCGTCCGAAGGGCTCGGCTACCTGATCGTGTACGGGCGGCAGCTGTTCCAGCTCGATCTCGTGATGGCCGCCGTGATCGTCGTCGGGGCGGTCGGCCTGCTGATCAACCGGCTGCTCGACGCGCTCGAGGCGCGCCTGCGCCGCGGCGTGCCGTCCGCCTTCCGGGGCTGAGCCACACACGATGCCCGCACTGCCCGCGCAACCGAAGGAGATTCTCCCGTGACGCATTCCGCTTCGCCGGACGCCGCACCGCCGGCCGCCACGGCCACCCGCCGCCTGCGTGCGCCCGACTGGCGCGGCTTCGTCCTGCCGCTCGTCGCGCTCGCGCTGTGGTGGGTCATCGCGTCCGCGCACCTCGTGAACAGCGGCCTGCTCGTCGGCCCGGCCGACGTGTTGCGCACCGCATGGGCGCAAGCCTCGAGCGGCGCGCTCGGCCGCGCGCTGTCCGCGTCGCTTGCGCGCGAAGCCTGCGGTTTCGCGATCGGCGCGGCCGGCGGGCTGCTGCTCGGCACCGCGCTCGGGTTGTCGCGCATCGCCGCGCGGATAGTCGGCCCGAGCTTCGACACGTTCAAGCAGATCTCGTTGTTCGCGTGGATTCCGCTGATTTCCGTATGGTTCGGCCTCGGCGACGTCGCCAAGGTCGTATTCCTGTCGCTCGCCGCGCTGCTGCCCGTTGCCGCGCACACCTGCGACGGCATTCATGCGGTGCCGCGCGCGTATGTCGACGTCGCCCGCGCGCTGCGCTACTCGCGGCTCCAGCTCGTGCGCCACGTGATCCTGCCGGCCGCGCTGCCGTCGATCTTCACCGGGCTGTATCTCGGCCTGATCTATTCGTGGCTCGCGACGCTCGGCGCCGAATACCTGCTGGTCGCCGGCAGCGGGATCGGCAACACGCTGATCGACGGCAGCGAGCAGTTCCGGATGGATCTCGTGCTGTTCGGGATCATCGTCGTCGGCGTGACCGGCTGGGCCCTGAACGCGATCGCACGCGCGATCGAGCGCAAGGTGCTGGCCCGGCGCGGCGACCTGCCGCGCTGATCGCCCCTTCCTTTCCCCCTTCCTCACACCGCCATGACGACCCTCGCCTCCGATTCGCTCGACATCCTCCACGTGAGCAAGCACTACGCGCAACGCGGCGCCGCGCTCGCCGTGCTCGCCGTGCTCGACGACGTGTCGCTGCACGTGCGCGCCGGCGAGTTCGTCACGATCGTCGGCGCGAGCGGCTGCGGCAAGTCGACGCTGCTGCGCCTGATCGCCGGGCTCGACACCGACTACGCGGGCGAGATCCGTGCCGGCGCCGAGCGCGTACGCGACACGTCGCTGCAACGCGGGATCGTGTTCCAGGATCACCGGCTGTTCCCGTGGCTGACCGTCGCGCAGAACATCGAGGCCGCGCTGCGCAACGCGCCGCTCGACGCGGCCGCGAAGCGCCGCGCGGTCGCCGATCACGTCGCGCTCGTCGGGCTGAACGGCTTCGAGCATGCGTATCCGAACCAGTTGTCGGGCGGGATGGCGCAGCGCGTCGCGATCGCACGCGGCCTCGTGAACCGCCCGCGCGTACTGCTGCTCGACGAGCCGTTCGGCGCGCTCGACGCGCAGACGCGCGCGCGGATGCAGAACGAGCTGCTGCGCATCTGGGAACAGGAGCGCATCACGATGATCCTCGTCACGCACGACGTCGACGAAGCCGTGTATCTCGGCGACCGTGTCGTGACGATGGCGCCGCGCCCGGGCCGCATCGAGCGCATCGTCGACGTCGCGCTGCCGCGCCCGCGCCGGCGCGATTCACCGGAATTCGCGCGGCTGCGCGACACCGTGCTCGCCGGTTTCGACGACGGCGAACCGCCGGGCGACGATCACCCGCGCGGCAAGCGTATCGACCCGCCGCGCCCGCACCGGATCGGCGAATGGCGGCTCGCGTGGTAGCACGCATGGCGCTTCGATTTGCTCAGCACGACGACGCATATCGATCGTCGCCGCACGCACGCTAAGGTTGTGACGATTCATCGGTTCCGGTTGCGCACGGTCCCTGCTTGAATGGAGACTCGACCGACCCGACTCCAGGAGACTCCCGATGTCCGATGTCCAGCACGCCGCTCACCCGTCTTCGCATGCTTCGCACGCCGCGCCGCGCACGGCCGCCACCCCGCTCCAGCTTCGCCAGGTCGCCGGCCGGATCGGCGCCGAGATTGCCGGCGTGCGGCTGTCGGGCACGCTCGACGACGCGACGTTCGACGCGATCCAGGCCGCGCTGCTGCGCCACAAGGTGCTGTTCTTCCGTGGCCAGCACCACCTCGACGACACCGCACAGGAAGCGTTCGCACGCCGCTTCGGCGAGACCGTCGCCCACCCGACCGTGCCGTCCGTCGACGGCAGCGCGCACCTGCTCGAACTCGATTCCGCACACGGCGCGCGCGCCAATTCGTGGCACACCGACGTGACGTTCGTCGATGCGTACCCGAAGGTCTCGATCCTGCGCGCGGTCGTGATTCCGCCGTTCGGCGGCGATACCGTGTGGGCCAACACGGCCGCCGCCTACGCGAACCTGCCCGATCCGCTGCGCGCGCTCGCCGACACGCTGTGGGCGCTGCATACGAACGCGTACGACTACGCGTCGACGCACGTGCATGCCGACGCTGCGCAACTGAAGCGCTACCGCGAAGTGTTCACGTCGACCGTCTACGAAACCGAGCACCCGGTCGTGCGCGTCCATCCGGAAACCGGCGAACGCACGCTCGTGCTCGGGCATTTCGTGCAGCGGCTCAAGGGGCTGTCGGCGCAGGATTCCGCGCACCTGCTGCAGGTATTCCACGAGCATGTGACGCGTCTCGAGAACACCGTGCGCTGGAACTGGCAGGAAGGCGACGTCGCGATCTGGGACAACCGCGCGACGCAGCACTACGCGATCAACGACTACGGCGATGCGCGCCGTGTCGTGCGCCGCGCGACCGTGCACGGCGACGTGCCGGTCGGCATCGACGGCCGCCGGAGCGTCGTGCTGAAGGGGCCGGGCGCGACGCTGCAATAACGCCCGCGTCACGCGGCGGCGCCGTTCCGTGCGCGCCGCCGCACCTGCCCCCTCCGCCACCGGACACCCGACCATGCCCTTCCCGCCACCGGACCGACGCACGCACGCGCAACGATGTCGGCCCCGCACCCCGTTCACTTCCGCCAGGAGCGTCGCATGAGCGCCTTACTCGAACCCGCCGCCGAGCCGATTGACGTGATCCCGCTGTCCGCCCATATCGGTGCGGAAATACGCGGCGTCGACCTCACGCAACCGTTGACCACGCCGCAGATCTCGGCGATTCGCGCCGCGCTGCTGAAATGGCGCGTCATCTTCTTCCGCGAGCAGTTCCTCACGCACGAGCAGCACGTCGCGTTCTCCGCGCAGTTCGGCGAGCCGACGGTCGGCCACCCGGTGTTCGGGCACGTCGACGGGCATCCCGCCGTGTATTCGATCGCGAAACACCGCAAGGCCACCCGCTTCGAAGGCGAACCGGTGCGCCGGCCGTGGACCGGCTGGCACACCGACGTGACCGCCGCCGTGAACCCGCCGTGGGCGTCGATCCTGCGCGGCGTGACGATCCCGCCTTACGGCGGCGACACGCACTGGACCAACCTCGTGCGCGCGTACGAAACGCTGTCCGCGCCGCTGCGCGGCTTCGTCGACGGCCTGCGCGGCATTCATCGCTTCACGCCGCCGGCCGGCGCGCGCGCAACCGATGCGTTCGACGACGCGGTCGAACGCCGCCCGCTCGTGACCGAGCATCCGCTCGTGCGCGTGCACCCGGAGACCGGCGAACGCGCGCTGTACGTGAGCCCGAGCTTCCTGAAATCGATCGTCGGGCTGACGCCGCGCGAGAGCCAGGCCCTGCTCGAACTGCTGTGGGAACACGTGACGCGGCCTGAATTCACGATCCGCTTCAAGTGGGAGCCGCGCAGCATCGCGTTCTGGGACAACCGCGCGACCGCCCACCTCGCGCCGGTCGACATCTTCGATCTCGACTTCGACCGCCAGCTCTATCGCACGACGCTCACCGGCGACGTGCCGGTCGGCCCCGACGGCCGGCCGTCGGTCGCGCTCGAAGGCTCGCCGGTCGAGGCCGCGGCGGCGGTCGCGCTCAACTGAACCGGCGGCAGCCGGCGCACCGCGGCGCGCCGGCCTTTCCGTCACTTCCGTCACGTCACGCCGATGAATGCGCGGGCCGCGCGTGCGCGCGGCCCGTCCGTCAATCCAGCCAGACCCCGTCGAAGCGGTGCCCGCCGAGCGGCGAGAACGTCAGCCCGTGCACGCGCTTGGACACGGGCAGCGACACGATCGACGTCGCGATCGGCGTGAACGGCACCTGGTCCTTGAACACGACCTGCGCCTGTTCGTACAGCGCCGTGCGTTTCGCGACGTCCGCATTGGAACGCGCGGCGTCCACCAGCCGTTCGAAATCCTGGTTGCACCATTTCGCGAGATTGCTGCCGTGCACCGCGTCGCAACCGAGCAGCGTGCCGAGCCAGTTGTCGGGATCGCCGTTGTCGCCCGACCAGCCGTACAGGATCGCGTCGTGCTGCCCTTCGAGCTTCGCGCGGCGGTTGTATTCGCCCCATTCGTAGCTGACGATCTTCGCGCGCACGCCGATCTTCGCCCAGTCCTGCTGGATCAACTGCGCCATCAGTTGCGCATTCGGGTTGTACGGGCGCTGCACGGGCATCGCCCACAGCGTGAGGTCGAAGCCGTTCGGGAAACCGGCCTGCGCGAGCAGCGCCTTCGCGGCCGCCGGATCGCGCGGCGCATCCTTCAGGCGCGGGTTGTACGACCATTGCGCGGGCGGCATCGGGTTCGTCGCGATCTTCGCGTCGCCGTTGAACACGGTCTTCACGATCGCCGACTTGTCGATCGCGATGTCGAGCGCGCGCCGCACGTCGACGCGATCGAGCGGCGCATGCTGCGTGTTGTACGCGACGAAGCCGACGTTGAAACCCATTCCCGAGAACAACGACAGCTTCGGGTCGCGCCGCACCGTGTCGAGGTCGGCCGGCCGCGGGAACACCGATACCTGGCATTCGCCGGACACCAGCTTCTGCAGGCGCGCGGCCGGATCGGGCGTGATCGCGAACACGAGATGGGCGAGCTTCACGTCGTCCGGCTTCCAGTAGTCCGGATTCGCGTCGTACCGGATCAGCGCGTCCTTCTGGTACGTGCGCAGCAGGAACGGCCCCGTGCCGACCGGGAACTGGTTGATGTCGGCCTCGCGGTGACGCGCCGCGAGCTGCGACGCGTACTCGGCCGACAGGATCGACGCGAACGCCATCGCGAGATTGCGCACGAACACGACGTCGGGCGTCTTCAGCACGAAGCGCACCGTGTAGTCGTCGACCTTGTCGATGCGCTCGATGTTGCGGTCGAAACCGAGGTCGCTGAAATACGGGAAGCTGACCGGATAGGCCTTGCGGAACGGATCGTCCCGATCGAGCATCCGGCGGAACGTGAACACGACATCGTCGGCCTGGAACGGCCGCGTCGGCTTGAACCACGCGGTCGTCTGGAACTTCACGCCGCGCCGCAAATGGAACGTGATCGTGCGCTGGTCGGGCGACACGTCCCAGCTCGTCGCGAGCGACGGTTCGAGATCGAGCGTGCCGCGCTTGAACTGCACGAGCCCGTTGTAGATCGTGAACGTGCTCGCGTCGAAATCGGTGCTCGTCGTATGCTGGCCCGGGTCGAAGCCGGCCGGGCTGCCTTCGGTGCAATACACGAGCGTCTTGCCGGCGGGCGCGGCCAGCGCCTGCGTGGCCGCGCCGGCGAGCAGCAGCGACGCCGCGATGCAGCGCAGGGCCGTCGCGGCGCGCGGCGGTTTCCGCACGCGAGGCGCGGCGGGCGAAACGAAAGAGGTCTTCATGGTGGCGGAATCGGTGGCTGTCATGCAAATGACGACGGCCGATCTTCGCGCGTCGTCCGCCGATCGCTTACCAATTAATTGCGCGTTGCTTATCGCTGGATCGGCATCCCGCCGCCGCGGCACGGGGATGTCCGTGCGAGCGTCGGGCACGTGGCCCGCGTGGTCTCTTCCGGCCCCGTGCAGGTTCGCCGAAATGGGCGCATCGTATCGGCTGGCCAACGCCGGCGCGCATCCCGTCGCGCCGCCGATTCCAGGAGGACACACCATGCCTGTCAGCCCCGATACGCCTGCTCGCCCGGTGAAGACGCCGGGCCCCGATCACCCGATCACGATCGAATCGCACCCGCGGCGGGTCGTGGTCAAGGCGGCCGGCCGGATCGTCGCCGACACGCGCCGCGCGCTGGCGCTGCGCGAAGCCGCCTACCCGGCCGTGCTCTACATCCCGCGCGAGGACGCCGACCTGACGCTGCTGCTGCGCACCGATCACGCGACCTACTGCCCGTACAAGGGCGACTGCGCGTACTACTCGATCCCGGTCGGCGGCGAACGCTCGGTCAATGCCGTCTGGACCTACGAGGCGCCCTATCCGGCCGTCGACGCGATCCGCGGGCACCTCGCGTTCTATCCGGATCGCGTCGATTCGATCGAGGAAAGCACGACCGGCTCCGATTGAGCGTCGCGGCAGCGGTTCAGGCAGCGGCTCGTCGCGCGTCGGGCGGCCACGCGTGCGAGGCGGCGATTTCTCCGGGGCGGCCTGCCATGCCGCCCCGTTCCGGCCGCGTTTTGGCTCGTCGCTGCGGGTTACTGATCGCCGGATCGAACGCCGGCAACGCGTCCACCGCTGATTTGCATATGCGCATTCGTTGGTTGGCCGCCAACGCAGGCGGACGTATCGTCACGAGTCCGGCGCGGGCCGGCCCGTGGCGTGCAGCGCCCGCATCCGGCCCCGCCCTGCGCCGACCGCGTCGCCTTTCGCGCGCGGCCCGCTCCTTCGCCCGCAGGACGCTTCGATGAACGACACACCGCACGCAGACGTTGAACCGACACCGGCGAACCCGCAGCGCCGCCAATGGCTGCAAGGCGCGGCCGCCGGGCTGGCCGGGCTCGCGCTCGGCCCGCTCGCCGGCCTGCCCGCGCACGCGCAAGACAGCGGCACGCGGCTGCGCGTCGGCTTCCAGAAATACGGCAACTTCGTCGTGCTCAAGGCACGCGGCACGCTGGAAAAGCGGCTCGCGAGCCAGGGCGTCACGGTGCAATGGCTCGAATTTCCGGCCGGCCCGCAATTGCTCGAGGGCCTGAACGCCGGCGCGATCGACGTCGGCACGGTCGGCGAGACGCCACCGATCTTCGCGCAGGCGGGCGGCGTCGATTTCGTCTACATCGGCAACGAGCCGCCCGCGCCGCAGGGCGAGGCGATCGTCGTGCTGCCCGATTCGCCGATCCGCAACGTCGCGCAGCTGCGCGGCAAGAAGGTGGCATTCAACAAAGGTTCGAACGTCCACTACCTGCTCGTGAAGGCGCTCGAACACGCGGGCCTGACGTATGCCGACATCCAGCCGATCTACCTGACGCCCGCCGACGCGCGCGCCGCGTTCGTGCAGCGCAACGTCGATGCGTGGGTGATCTGGGATCCGTACCTGGCCGCCGCCGAGCGGCAGATCGGCGCGCGCGTGATCGCGAACGGCGAAGGGCTCGTGCGCAATACGCAGTACTACCTCGCCGCACGAAAATACGCGGCCGCTCATCCGCAGGTGCTGCGCGCGCTGCTCGACGAAGTCGACGCGGTCGACCGCTGGGCACGCGACCACGTGGCGGAAGTCGCCGCGCAACTGTCGCCGCTCGTCGGCCTCGACGCGCCGACGCTCGAAGTCGCGCTCAAGCGCGCCGGTTATGGCGTGCAGCCGATCAGCGACGCGACGCTCGCGTATCAGCAGAACATCGCCGACGCGTTCAGCGCGCTGAAGCTGATTCCCGGCAAGCTGTCGGTGGCCAGCGCACGCTGATGCACTGCCGCCGACGCACGGCGCGGCACGCGTGCATCAGCGCGCGGGAGCCGCGCCGATGCGCCGCCATTCGTCGTAGTCGGTGACGAGGCCCGCTTCGTCGACCGCGATATCGGCCGCATACGTGCCGCTTTCGTAGCGGTACACGTGTTCCGCCGTGCGGGTATAACGCTGCTCGCCGCGCACGAACTCGAATTCGGGGAAGCGCAGCCACGCGGTATGGATCACGGCCGCCTCGCCGACGGCCAGCCCGAGCCGCCGGATCGGCAACGTGTTCGTCGACGGGCTGAAACCGAGATCGATATCGGTCGCGCCCGCGAGCGCCGGTACGTCGACGCCGTCGATCGTCCAGCGCCCTGCGTCGCACGCGATATCCCGCTGCCGTGGCGGCTGCGTGCCGCCCCACTGCGTGATGCGCGCCGCGCGCGTGAGCCAGTCGGCGCCGCACGAGACCGCGTAATCGACACGAAACGGCGCGCCGTCGATCGCGCCCGACACCGACCCCGACAAGCCGATACCCGTTCGCGACTCGACGAGCCTGCACCATTCGGCCGCCTGCCAGGTCTGCACGATCTGCCATGCGACGCAGCGCGTGCGCACCGCTTCATCCTGTCGCGTCATGTCATCGTCTCCAGTCGATCGCACGGTAGCCGATTGTCGCCCATCGCACCGGCGAACACACGCGGCTTGCGCAACCGATGGTCAGTATCGGGTCGCTCCACACCTTCAGTCAGCCGTGCTTTGGTACCATCCGTCGATCGGCATCAACCGGAACCGGACAAGGGGCGCAACTTCATGGATTTGCTGGCGACGATGCGCATCTACGTCAGGGTCGTCGAGCGCGGCACGATGTCCGGCGCGGCGCGCGATCTCGACATGGGCCAGCCGGCCGTCAGCGAGCGCATCGAACGGCTCGAGAAGCATCTCGGCACACGGCTCCTGATGCGCAGTGCGCGCACCCTCGTGTGCACGGAAGAAGGCCGGATCTTCTACGACCGCAGCAAGGCGCTGCTCGAAGCGGCCGACGATGCGGTCGCATCGGTCTCGAAGACGGAAACCGCGCTCGACGGCACGATCCGGCTCGCGGCGCCGCAATGCTTCGGCGAGGTCGTGCTGCCGGGCGTGCTGATGCATGTCCGCACCGCGTATCCGGGCCTGCACATCGATCTGGTCCTGAACGACGACATCGTCGATCCGGTCACGGAAGGCGTCGACATCTCGATCCGCGCCGGACAGCTCGGCGACGGCGGGTTCGTCGCGCACCCGGTCGGCACGGTGGGCCGCCGGCTCGTCGCCGCGCCGTCGTATCTCGACCGGTGCGGCCCGATCGACACGGCGGCCGATCTGGCCAACCATCCGTTCATCCGCGTGAAAGGCGTCTTCGCGAGCGAACGGCTGCCCGTGCAGCACGACGGCGGCCCGCTCGAATACGCGCGCATCCGCACGATCATGACGACGAGCCACTGGCGGCCGATGTTCGACACGATCGCGGCGGGCGGCGGCATCGGCGTGGTCCAGCACCCGGCCTGCGCCGACGCGCTCGCGGCCGGCACGCTCGTCGAGCTCCTGCCGCGCTACGCGATTCCCGACTTCGCGCTCAACGTGCTCGTCCACGCGCAGCGGCCGCTGCCGCCGCGCGTGCGGGCCGTCGTCGACCTGCTGAAGCAGGACATCCCGCCGCTGCTGGCCCGCCCTGCCCGCTGACGACGGCAGCCGCTGACGACGGCAGCCGCCGTCAAGCCTGACGCGACTTCCCCGGTTCCTTCACGTGAGCGTCGAACGCGACGCATTGCTCGTCACGCCCGCGGGCCGGATGCGGGCTCGCGGCCGTTGCGCTCGCATGCGCACGCGGCGCGGCACGGCTCGCGCGGCGGGCGGCGCGCGCATCGCGACGTAAATGCATGGCGGGCGGCGCGACGCGCACGCCCGCCCCGTCACCACGCCTGCCGGTAAATCTCCAGCGCATCGGCCTCCGTCACCTCGCGCGGATTGTTCACGAGCAAGCGCGTCTGCAGCATCGCGTCCGATGCCATCCTCGGCAAGTCTGCCTCGCCGATACCGACCTCGCGCAGCGTGCGCGGAATGCCCGTCGCGGCGATCAGCCGGTCGATCTCGCCGATCAGCGCGTGCGTACGCGCTTCGTCGCTGCCCGTCGCCGACGGCGCGACGATCGCCGCGAGTTCCGCATACAGCGGTGCGGCGGCCGGTGCGTTGAAACGCAGCACGTGCGGCAGCACGAGCGCATTCGACAGCCCGTGCGGCACATGGAAGATCCCGCCGACCGGATAGGCCAGCGCGTGCACGGCCGCGACCGGCGCATTCGCGAACGCCTGCCCCGCGAACATCGCGCCGACCAGCATCGCCTCGCGCGCGTGGCGGTCGTGGCCGTCGTCGCACGCCGCGAGCAGGTTGCGCGACAGCAGCGTCAGCGCGTGCACGGCCAGCATGTCGGACACCGGGTTCTTCAGCCGCGCGGACGTGTAGGCCTCGATCGCATGCACCATCGCGTCGATGCCCGTCGCGGCCGTCGCCGCGCGCGGCAGGCCGAGCGTCAGTTCGGCGTCGAGGATCGCGACATCCGCGAACAGGTGCGGCGACACGACGCCCATCTTGCGCGCCTCGCCGACCGTGACGATCGACACGGCCGTCACTTCGGAGCCCGTGCCGGCCGTCGTCGGCATCTGCACGAGCGGCAGCCGCGCGCTCGTGACCTTGTCGACGCCGTACATGTCGGCCAGCGCCTGCTGCCCGGGCACGAGCACCGCGATCAGCTTCGCGACGTCCATCGACGATCCGCCGCCCAGGCCGAGCACGATCTCGGCATCGGCCGCGACGGCCCGCTCGGTCGCGTCGAGCACCACGTGCTCGGGCGGATCGGCGATCACGTCGTCGATCACGGTGACCTGCCAGCCGTGCGCGGCGAGGCTCTCCAGCGCCGGCGCGAGCACGCCGCTGCGATGCAGGAACGCATCGGTGACGACGCACAGCCGCACGAGCGCCGGAAAGCGTTCGCGCAACAACGCGCCGAGCCTGCGTGCGGCGCCGAATTCGACGACCTGCGTCGGCACGGTGCGGAATTGAAACGGGTTCATCAGGCACCTCCCGGCGACGTCGCCGTTCCGGTGTCCGGCTGCACCATGAAGCGCAACACGTCGCGGCGATCGAGCAACGGAAAGATCGCGCCGACACCGATCCGCTGGAAATGCGGCGTATCCCGATGCACGTCGAGGCCGTCCGCATAGCGGTAGCGTTCGAGGATCACGATATGGTCGGGGTCCTCCGCCGACCGGAAATACGCGTAGTCGAGGTTCTGCGGCTCGGTGCGCGTCGCCGGCGCGAGTTCCGCGAGCAGTTCGAGCACGCGGTCGCCGTTGCCCGGTTTGGCGAAGAAATGCGCGATGACCTGAAGGTAGGGTTCGTTCATGTTGCGCTCCGTGTTCGACTGGGGGCCGTCACGACGGGGACGCACACGATGCGCGGCGAACCGGGGGATTCGAACGCGACGGCGCAACGCCGTGTCACTGGCTTGTCGTCGCATTGTATTGAATCCGCACGGTCTTCGCAGAGCCGGCATCGGGCCGCAAAAAGCCCGGCGAAACCCGTGCCCCGTTCACGGCACGGCGGATCGCAACGGGCCGCCACCCGCGCGCTGCATCGCCGCAACGATTACCACGGCACCGTCCGCCCCAGATAGTCGAGATACTCGAGCCCCGGGCGCGTCCGCTTGGCGACCAGCACGTCGACGAGGCTCGGCACGCTTTCCTCGATCGTCAGGCGCGCATCCGGCCCGCCCAGCTCCGTGCGGACCCAGCCGGGTGCCATCAGCACCATCGCACGCCGCGTATCGGCCTGGCGCGCCGCGAAGCTGCGCATGAACTGGTTCAGCGCGGCCTTGCTGCCGCGATAGACCTCGCGCATCCCGCTGACGTTGTTCGCGACGCTGCCCTGCCCCGACGACATCGCACCGATCAGGCCGTCCGCGGTCACGCGATCCTGCAGCGTCTCGATCACGCGCATCGGCGCCAGCGCATTCGTGACCATCACGCGCACGAACTCGTCGGTCGTCACTTCGCCGATCGTTTCGGTCGGCTCGTTCGTCGTTCCCGCATTCACGAACAGCATGTCGAAGCGCCGGCCCGACAGCCGCTCGCGCAGCGCCGCCAGTTGCGCCGGCTCGCAGATGTCGAGCGTCTCGATGTCGAGCCGGCCGTCGAACCGGTCGGCGAGATCGTGCAGCCGCGTGCGCCCCGATCCTTCGCGCACGGTGCCCGTGACGCTCCAGCCCTTGCTCAGGAATTGCTCCGCCATCGCGAGCCCGAGGCCGCGCGAGGCCGCGACGAGCAGGATCGTCGGTGCGTTTTTACTCGATACAGTCGATTGCATGGTGTCCGCCTTTGCCGGGTTGCGTCATGCAGCCACTATAGGTGCGCATCCCGACAGGCGCCAGACGCATCCGACTCAAACCATAGTTGCATCAAACACCATGTCACATCGTGCCGTGGCGTATCCTGTCGCCATGGAAGACATCGACCTGAACCTCGTCACCGCGCTCGACGTGCTGCTGTCGGAAGGCAGCGTGACCGGCGCCGCGCGCCGGCTCGGCCTGAGCACGTCCGCGATGAGCCGCACGCTCACGCGGCTGCGGGTGTCCACCGGCGATCAGCTGCTCGTGCGCGCCGGGCGCAAGCTCGTGCCGACGCCGCACGCAGCCGCGTTGCGCGACCGCGTGCACGCGATCGCAACCGATGCGCGCGCGGTGCTGCGGCCGGCAACGGCCGACGTGGATCTGGCGACGCATACGTCCACGTTCACCATCCGCGCGGCCGCATCGTTCATGGAAATGCTGTCCGGCCCGGTGGTCGCCGCACTCGGCGAAATCGCGCCGCAGGTGCGCATCCGCTTCGTCCCGAAACCCGACCGCGATCCGCAAGCGCTGCGCGACGGCGCCGTCGATCTGGAAATCGGCAAACGCGGCGACGATGCCCCCGAACTGCACACACGCATGCTGTTCCACGACTGGCACGTCGCGGTGGCACGCGCCGGGCATCCGCTGTTCGCATCGGGCAGGATCACGCCCGCGCGTTATGCGGCCTGCCGTCACGTAATCGCGTCGCAGCTCGGCGATTTCGGCGGGCCGGCCGACGACCCGGCCGACAGGGCCGGCCAGGGCGACGCCGTGCGCGTCGTCGTACCGGGCTACCCGGATGCGATGCGTGTCGCGGCCAGCACCGACCTGATCGCGCTCGTGCCGCGCTCGAGCCTCGGCAACGCATTCTCGCCGGGGCTCACGGACGCCCTCGGGCTGCGCAGCTTCGAGATCCCGGTGCGCCTGCCCGGGATCCTCGTTTCCGCGCTGTGGCATCCGCGCATGCACGGCGACCCCGTGCATCGCCGCCTGCGCGATGCGGTCATCGCCGTCTGCCAGCGCGCGTATCCGGATACCCGCACACCGCACACATCACGCCCGCCGGCGCGCCGCACCGGCCCGCGCGCCGCAGGCTGACACGCGGCTCAGACCAGCCGGCCGCCGCCGTCGATGTGCAGGATCTCGCCGTTCATGAAGCCGTTGCCCAGCAGGAACGCGATCGCCTCCCCCACTTCATCGGCGCGCCCGACCCGGCCGACGGGCAAAGCCGACGCCGCACCCGCGAGAATCGTGTCGCGCGCTTCCGCGCCGAACGCGTCGTACAGCGGTGTCTCGACGAATCCGGGCGCGACGACGTTCACGCGAATCGGCTTCAGTTCCAGCGCGAGCGACTGCGCCAGCGCCTCGACGCCGCGCACGGCGGCGGCTATGACGGACGTGCCGTGCGCGGCCGGACGATCCGACAGTTGCCCGCCGGTCAGCACGATCGAGCCGGTCGCCGACATCAGCGGCAACGCGGCACGGATCGCGTAGACCGGCCCGGCGATACGTTCCTGCAGCGCGGCGAGCAGCTGATCGGGATCGGTCTCGTTCAGCTTGCCCGCAATGAACCGGCCGGCCGTGACGACCAGGTGATCGACGCGCGTGAGCGAGTCGAATACGGCCTGCACCGCCTGCCGGTCCGCGATGTCGGCCACCGCGATGCGCGCGCCGCCGATCGCTTGCGCGGCGGCCTCGAGCTTCGCGCGGGTCCGGCCGACCAACGTGACGCCCGCGCCTTTCGCCTTCGCGGCGGCCGCGGCCTCGAGGCCGATTCCGGAGCTTCCGCCGAATACCACGACGTGCGCACCGTCCAGTGCCGAAGATTGCGTTGCCTCGTTCATGTCGACTCCTCGTCAGGGATTGAAGGTTCGCGAACGTTAGGTCATTCTCCATTGCGCAGGAACGTGGGAGACTTGAATAAGGTTCATTCCCCGAAGGAATAAGATGGAATCGCTGCGATCCATGCGCGTGTTCGTCCGCGCCATCGAGCTCGGCAATTTCTCGGCGGTCGCGCGCGAGGAAGGCACCGGCCAGCCGACGATCAGCAAGATCGTCGCCGCGTTCGAAAAGGAACTGGGCGTCCGCCTGCTCGAACGCTCGACCACGAGCCTCGCGCCCACCGACGAAGGCCGCCGGTTCTACGACCGCTGCAAGCGCGTGATCGACGAATACGCGAGCGCGGTGGCCGAGGTGCGCGGGCAAACGGTGCGGCCGGTCGGCAAGCTGGTCGTCAATGCACCGATGGGGCTGGGCGAGCTGAGGCTGAACGCGCTCGTGCTCGAATTCCTCGCCGCATGGCCGGAGATCGAGGTCGAGCTGCAATTGACCGACCGTGTGATCGACCTGGTCGAAGAAGGCGTCGACGTCGCCATCCGCCTCGGCCATCTGCTGCCGCCGGATGCCGTGGCGCGCCCCATCGCGTCGTCGCCCCGCCTGCTGGTCGCCACGCCGAAGTACGTCGCGCAGGCACCGAGGCTCCGGCGGCCGGAAGACCTGGCGCGGCACGAGTACGTCGGCTACGCACGCGCAGACATCGGCAACGAACTGGCATTCGCCCGCGGCGACGAGCAGGTCGTCGTTCCGGTGCGCGGCCGGTATCGCGTGAACAGCTCGATGGCGCTGCGGGAATGCTTTCTCGCCGGGAACGCGGTGGGCAGCGGGCCGGCGTGGCTGATTCAGGACCTGATCGACAGCGGGCAGCTCGTCCGGTTGCTGCCGAAGTGGGACATGGTGCCGCCGCATGCGCTGCACCTCGTGTATGCGTCGCGCCGGTATCTGCCGCTCAGGACCCGCACGTTCCTGCAGTTCATGGAGCAGCGGATTCCCGGGCTGCCGGGGTTCCATGCGACGACCGCCGCGACCGCCAACCCGGCCGCGCGCGCATCGCGGCAGCCCCGCTGACCGACGGGCGTCGCGGTCACGGCCGGCCGGGCGCCGATCCGCCACCGTTTTCCCGATCCGCCGAATTCCCGCTATTGCGGCGCCCCCGGCGGCGGCGGCAGGCCGTTCGGCTAAAATGCCGCACTTTCCACCTTGTCCGGCCCGCTCGCCATGCAACCCGCCTCCTCCGCCCAACCCGCCGCCCATGGCGCCGACGCCGCAGATGCGGCCCGCGACCTCGTCTACGGCCCGAACGACCGGCCGGCGCCGATGGTCGCCTTCGTCGCAGCGCTGCAGCACCTGCTGGCGATCATCGTGCCGATCGTCACGCCCGGCCTGCTGATCTGCCAGGCGCTCGGCGTGTCCAGCCGCGATACGACCCTCATCGTGTCGATGTCGCTGGTGATTTCCGGCATCGCCACCTTCGTCCAGTGCAAGCGCTTCGGCCCGCTGGGCGCCGGCCTGCTGATCGTCCAGGGCACGAGCTTCAACTTCGTCGGCCCGCTGATCGCCGGCGGCAGCCTGATGGTCAAGCAAGGCACGCCGGTCGAAACCGTGATGGCCGCGATCTTCGGCGTCGTGATTGCGGGGTCGTTCGTCGAAATGGGCGTGTCGCGCATCCTGCCGTTCGTGAAGCGCCTGATCACGCCGCTCGTCACCGGCATCGTCGTGCTGCTGATCGGCCTCACGCTGATCAAGGTCGGCCTCATCAGCATGGGCGGGGGCTTCGGCGCGATGGCCAACGGCACCTTCGCGAGCGCGGAGAACCTGACGCTCTCGGGCCTCGTGCTCGGCACGATCATCCTGCTGAACCGCGTGCCGATCGTGTGGGTGCGCAGCACCGCGCTGGTCATCGCGCTCGTCATCGGTTATCTCGCGGCCGCATTCCTCGGCCGCCTCGACTTCACCGGCATGCACCAGGCCGCGCTGTTCCAGGTCCCGACGCCGCTGCACTTCGGCATCGGTTTCTCGTGGTCGCTGTTCGTGCCGATGCTGATCATCTACCTCGTCACGTCGCTCGAAGCGATCGGCGACGTCACGGCCACCAGCAAGATCTCGAACGAGCCGGTCGAGGGCCCGGTGTGGATGCAGCGGATCAAGGGCGGCGTGCTCGTCAACGGCGCGAACTCGCTGCTGGCCGGTGTGTTCAACACGTTCCCGAGCTCGGTGTTCGCGCAGAACAACGGCGTGATCCAGATCACCGGCGTCGCCAGCCGCCACGTCGGCATCTGGATCGCGGGGATGCTCGTGGTGCTCGGCCTGTTCCCGGTCGTCGCCGGCGTGCTGCAGGCCGTGCCGGAACCCGTGCTCGGCGGCGCGGCGATGGTGATGTTCGGCGCGGTGGCCGCATCGGGCATCAACATCCTCGCGGGCGTCCAGCTCGATCGCCGCGCGCTGCTGATCATCGCGGTGTCGCTCGCGCTCGGCCTCGGCGTGTCGCAGGTGCCGGACATCCTCAACAGCCTGCCGCACGCGCTGAAGAACGTGCTGGAATCGGGCGTGGCGACGGGCGGCATCTGCGCGCTCGTGATGAACTGGTTCCTGCCGGAAAAGAAGTAAGCGGATGATCCGCACGATGCGCGGTGCGCCAGACGGGCTGCACCGCGCGTCGTGCCGGCCGGCGCCCGCGGCTCTCGTTGCGGGCAACGCGATCGGCGTATCGCCAACCGGCCGATTCCGCTCGCGCCACCCGTTGCCCCGATTCCACGCGGCGCCGCGTCACACCTGGAACCGCCCGTCCGCTATCGCCAGCATCACCGGTTCCCGTACGAACGCGGCATCGGACAATTGCAGCAGCGTACGCACGACAGCCACCACGTCCTGAACCGGCACCAGCCCGCCATCGCAAGGGCGTCCGGCGCGGTACAAGCCACACGTCACACGCCACGAGACGCGCACGCCGAACTACGCTTTCGACATGCCCCGGGGTTATCGACCCCGTGTCGGCGGCGATCAAAGGTCAAACCCGGTCATGCCGCCTTGGCCGATCGATTTGTGCTGGTTAGAATCACGACATGCCCCGAGTTCCCGCCCCCAACAACACCCCCGAGACGCCCGCCGTCCCCGTCAAGGAACGCGCGACCGTCGTCTGCTACCGCGGTGAACGCGTCCTGCTCGTCGCCCGCGCGGCGTCGCGCTGGGCCCTTCCCGGCGGCACGATCAAGCGCGGGGAATCGCCGCTCGAAGCCGCGCATCGCGAGTTGTCCGAAGAAACCGGCATAACCGGCCAGACGCTCGTCTATTCGATGCAGTTCACCGGGCTCGCAAAGATCCATCACGTGTTCTTCGCGGAAGTCGGCCCGGACCAGACGCCGCAAGCGAACAACGAGATCGAGAAATGCAAGTGGTTTCCGATCGACGGCGTCGACGGATTGCGCGCAAGCATTCCGACGAAGCGAATCGTCGAACTCGTCCATCAACACGAAATCCGCAAGGCGTAGCGCGCGACGGACGAGCGCATGCCCCGGCCGGCGGCCGGCTCGCGTCGCTGTTCGTGAACCCGCGACGCGCGACCGCTCAGTGCATGCGCTTCCTGCGCAATTCGCGCGTGGAATAGACGACGAGGAAGATGCCCAGCATCGCGGCACCGGACGCCATGAAGTCGTTTGCGCTACCCGAACCGTGCAGGGACGTCGGGAATATGCCGAGACTCAATCCTGCGGCCGCGAGAAGCAATCCTGCAGCCACGCCCCAGATCGGCCCGGCGGTCTTGTCGATGTTATTTTTCATGCAGCACCCGTCTACAGTCATTACCTGAACGGTATCGGCAAAGCACGCCGCGTCTACCTTCAGTGATTCCACTATAGCCCGGAAAAAAATCATTGAAGCTTTAGTGCTTCTACCGATCAAGTTTTATCGATCGCGGCCGCCTGGGTGGGCCGATCAGCAATCCGGCTCGGCCGAGGCGACACCGGCCACCGAAGAACGCATATGCCGCACGCCCATATGCATTCCACGATCGCTTGTTTTACCGCGCAACGTCGCGGCGCTAAGCTCGGAACCCGCCGTCGACTTCCCAATGGCTTTCCCGCCTTCGCCCACCATGCCGAACTCCGCCGAACAGGCCGCCGACTGGCTGCTCTCCGGACTCGAACTGCGCAGCACGCTGTTTCACGTGGGCCGGTATTGCGGCGTCTATCGCGCATCGACGGCCGGCCATCAGCGCGCGAGCTTCCACCTCGTGCTCGAAGGCGCATGCTGGTTGCACCTGCCCGCCCGGAACGGCCGTGCCGCGCACAGCACGCGCCTCGTCGCCGGCGACGCGGTGTTCCTGATGCACGACATGACGCATTGCCTGACGCCCGACGCGATTGCGCCGTCCGACGACGAATACACGGTACGGATCGGCACGATGACGCCGCTTGCCGAGCCTGCGCCGTCACCGGGCGACGTCGCGCTGGCATGCGGTTTCTTCGAGTTTCGTTCCGATCTTGGCGACGCGATCGCCGGCCTGATGCCCGATCACCTCCTGGCGCGCCACGACGACGCGAAGCTGGCGGGCGCGCGCACGCTGTTCGACCTGATCCGCACCGAAGCGGCGCGTGCCCAGGATGCACCGTCGCCGCTCGTCAATCGTCTGACGGATGCGCTGTTCTTCTATGCATTGCGTGCCGTCGCGAGCAGCGACGATTTTGCGCCGGGCCTGTGGTCGGTCATGCGGCGCGCCGAATTTACGCCGCTCGTCGGCGCGATCATCGAGAAACCCGGCGACGACTGGACCACGCACACGATGGCCGCGTTTTGCCACATGTCCCGCGCGCGCTTCTGCAAGCAGTTCGCGCAGGCATGCGGACAGCCGCCTGCGCAGTTCCTTGCGCTGCTGCGCATGAAGGTCGCGGCCGAGATGCTGCGGCAGGGGGCATCCACGCTCAGCACGGCCGAGCATGTCGGCTATCAGTCGGAATCCGCCTTTGCGCAGGCATTCAAGCGCGTCACCGGCCTGCCGCCCGGCACCTGCCGCCGCGCCCCGGAGCGCACCGGCGCGACACCCGTGCATTGACGCAAGACAAACGCGCATGAAACAGAGACGGCCGCGCATTGCCGCCTCGACCGGCGCCGCCAACAATGACGGCTTTCCGATCGAGGATGCCATGAGCCGCCTGCCCCTCCAAACCGTCGAAAGCGCGCCCGAAGCCAGCCGCCCGTTTCTCCAGAAGTCGCAAGCCGCCAACGGCTTCCTGCCGAATCTTGTAGCCTCACTCGCCAATGCACCGGTTGCGCTCGAAACGTACCTGACCGTCGGTGAAATCAATTCGCGCAGCGGCCTCACGCTGGCCGAGCGCGAAATCGTTCAGATCACCGCCGCCGCCGTTCATGGCTGCGGTTTCTGCGTGGCCGGCCATACGGCCGTCGCGCTGAAGAAGGCGCAATTGCCCGCCGCGCTCGTCGACGAGGTCCGCGCCCAGCGCCCGCTGTCCGACGCGCGCCTCGATGCAGTCGCCACGTTCACACGCGACGTGATAGCAACCCGCGGCGCCGTGTCCGACGAAGCGCTCGCCGCGTTCAAGGCGGCCGGCTACAGCGATGCCGGCGCGCTTGAAGTGGTACTCGGCGTGAGCCTCGCGACGCTTTGCAACTTCGCGAACAACCTGGCGCGCAACGAACTGAATCCGCAGCTCGAAGCGTATCGCTGGGAGCCGACGGCGCGCGCAGCATGACCGCGCCGGCGAGCTCCGATGCGTTCGACGCATGGCTCGAAGCAAATGCCGACGCGCTCGACGTCGACCCGTCGCGGGCGGCGGACATCCTGCCGCAGCTGGTGCGCTCGCGCACCGTCGCCGTCGGTGTGCCGGAGGCAATGGGCGGCACGGGCGGCACGATCGCGGACGCGATCGACACGGTGGCCGCCGTCGCGCAACGCTCATTGACGGCCGCATTCGTGCTGTGGGGACATCGCACCTTCATCGAATACGTACTGCAGAGCGACAACGACGCGCTCCGTGCGCGCTGGCTGACGCCGCTGCTCGACGGCGAAGTGGCGGGCGCCACCGGTCTTTCGAACGCGATGAAGTATCTGTCCGACATCGAGCCGTTGCAGATGCACGCGGCCCGCAGCGGCAACGCGTTCGTGCTGAACGGCAGCCTGCCGTGGATCACGAACCTGCGGCGCGAAGGTTTCATCGCCGCCGCCGCGTTCGATCACGACGACGGCACGCCGCCGTCCGTCTTCGCGATTCCGCACGACGCGCGAGGCGTCGAGCGCAGCGACGATCTCGACCTGATCGGCCTGCGCGCGAGCAATACGGCTGCGCTGCGCGTGAGCGATACCGTCCTCGACGAATCGTACCGCGTCGCGGCCGACGCACCGGCCTGGCTCGCGCGCGTGCGCCCGGCGTTTCTCGGCTTGCAATGCGGGATGTCGATCGGGCTGGCGCGGCGCGCGTTGCTCGCCACGCTGGATGCCAGCGAGCCGTCGCGCGCGTCGATCGGCGCGGAAATTCGCGAACTCGAAACGACGCTCGCCGATCAGGCCGAGCAGTTGAAGCGCGGTGTGCTCGACGGCACCTTCTTCCACGCGCCTGCCGCGATGTTCGAACTGCGCATCGCGCTCGTCGAGACCGTCTCGCAGGCGGTCTCGCTCGAAGTGCAAGCCACCGGAGGGCGCGGCTATCTGCGCGGCCAGAGCGGCAGCGCGCGGCGCGTGCGCGAAGCGTCGTTCATCCCGATCGTGACGCCGAGCCTCGTGCAGTTGAAATCGCAGCTCGCGCGGCATCGACGGGCGGCGGCAGCATGACGCAAGGCGCGCACATCGTCGCGAACGGCGTCACGTTGCGGTACGGATCGCGCAGCGTGCTGAACGGCGTCGACCTGTCGGTTGCGCCCGGCGAACTCGTTGCGCTGCTCGGGCCGAGCGGTTGCGGGAAGTCGTCGCTGTTGCGGGCCATCGCCGGCCTGACGCGAACCGCATCCGGCACGATTCGCGTCGATGGCGAGCCCGTCGACGGCCCGCGCCCGGAGGTCGCCCTCGCGTTTCAGGACCCGTGCCTGCTGCCGTGGCTCACCGTCGAGCGGAACGTGGGGTTCGGGCTGACCTTCGCGCGTCAACCGCGCCTGACACGTGCAGACCGCAAGGAACGCGTGACGAACGCATTGGCCGCCGTCGGGCTCGACCATGCACGGCACGCGCTGCCGTCGCAGTTGTCGGGCGGCATGGCACAGCGCGCGGCGCTGGCGCGCTGCCTGGCGCGGGCGCCGCGCGCGCTGCTGCTCGACGAACCGTTCGGCGCGCTCGACGAAGTGACCCGCGGCGACATGCAGCAGCTCCTGGTTGCCGCGGTGCGCAACACCGGCGCTTCTGCGCTTCTCGTCACGCACGATATCGACGAAGCGCTGCTCGTCGCCGATCGGATCGTGCTGCTCGGCAAGCGCGGCACGCTGGTCGGACGCTGGGCCGTCGAACTGCCGCAGCCGCGGCACACGCAAGTGCGCTCGCTCGGCGAGCTGCGCATCTCCATTCTCCAGGCGCTGCAGAACTCGATTTCGGCAGCAGCCTGAATCCGGCCGATACCCGCGGGGAATCCTCATGTGCAACGTACCGATGTCACGACGCGAATGGCTGAAGCTCGCGTCGCTCTTTACCGTCGCGGGCGCGGCGCCGCTGCTGAAAGCATCCGGCGCGCGCGCGGCAGCCGATCCGAATGCGCCCGTGCGCATCGGCTACCTGCCGATCACCGATGCGACGCCGCTGCTCGTCGCACACAACAACGGCTACTTCGATGCGGCCGGCATCCAGGCGGAGAAGCCGACGCTGCTGCGAAGCTGGGCGCAGCTGGTCGAGGCCTTTCTGTCGGGACAGGTCAACGTCGTGCATCTGCTGTCGCCGATGACCGTGTGGGCGCGCTATGGCAGCAAGGCGCCCGCGAAGGTCGTCGCATGGAATCACGTGAACGGCTCTGCGCTGACGGTTGCGCCCGACATCAACACCGTGGCGGACCTCGCTGGCAAGACGGTTGCGGTGCCGTTCTGGTATTCGGTGCATAACGTCGTGCTGCAGGACCTGCTGCGTGCGCAGGGTCTCGCGCCCGTGCTCAAGCAGTCGGGGCAGCCGGGGCCGAAGGAAGTCAATCTGGTCGTGATGGCGCCGTCCGACATGCCGCCCGCGCTGGCGTCGAAAAAGATCGCCGGATATATCGTCGCCGAGCCGTTCAACGCGGCCGCCGAGCAGTTGAACGTCGGCAAGATTCTCCGCTTCACCGGCGACGTGTGGCGCAACCACGCGTGCTGCGTGATCTTCATGCGCGAGCAGGACCTGACGCAACGCGCGGCGTGGTCGCAGAAAGTCGTCGATGCGATCGTCAATGCCCAGCTGTGGACGCGCGCCCATCCGCAAGAGGCGGCCAGGCTGCTGTCGAAGGAAGGCCCGAACCGCTACACGCCGCATCCTTCGCAACTGCTCGCACGCGTGCTCGCGCCGCAAGCAGCCGATCAGGGGCGCTATCTCGGCGATCGCGCGATCCAGCACGCGAGCTGGGGCGTGAAGCGCATCGACTTCCAGCCGTATCCGTATCCGAGCTATACGGAAGAACTCGTGCGCCGGTTGAAGACGACCCAGGTGGAAGGCGCAAGCCAGTTCCTCGCGTCGCTCGATCCGAAACGGGTCGCCGGCGATCTGGTCGACGACCGGTTCGTGAAGAAAAGCATCGAAGCGCTGGGCGGCTTGTCGGCGTTCGGTCAGGATGGCGGTTATACACGCAAGGAGACGATCGTTGTCTAGCGTGCTCGTTCGGGAAACGTCGGCGGCGGCGCGGCGTCCGGTGCCCGCGTCCACGCATTGGCGCAGCATCGTGCTGGGCGGTGCGGGACTGGCCGCCGCCCTGGCCCTGTGGTGGCTCGCCGTCACGCTGCTCGCGGGCCACAACGCGATGGCCGCGCAGTTCGCGCCGCAGCGTGCGTTCGAAGCGCTGCCGTCGCTCGTCACCGAGGATCAGCTGCTCGTGCATGCGGCGACCAGCCTCAGGCGCATCGCCGTCGGGCTGGCGTGGGCGCTCGTGGTCGGCGTGCCGTTGGGATTCGCGATCGGCCGTCTGCGCTGGCTCGAACGGACGCTGTCGCCGACGCTGCAGTTTCTTCGCATGATCTCGCCGCTTTCGTGGATGCCGCTTGCGGTGATGTCGCTCGGCGTCGGCGATCGCGCGGTGTATTTCCTGCTCGCTTTCGCCGCGGTCTGGCCGCTGGTGATGAGCACCGCATCGGGTGTCGCGCATCTCGACCGGCGCTGGGTCCAGCTTGGCGAAAGCCTTGCCGCCACGCGCGCGGAAATGCTCTGGCATGTCTACGTGCCGGGCATCGCCGCGCATGTGCTCACCGGCGTGCGCCTCGCGATCGGCATCTTGTGGATCGTGCTGGTCCCGGCGGAAATGCTCGGCGTGAGCGCGGGGCTCGGCTACCTGATTCTCGACACGCGCGACCGGCTCGCGTATTCGGAGCTGACGGCCGTGATCCTCGTGATCGGCGTGCTCGGTTTCCTGCTCGATCTGGCCGCGCGCGCGGTCGCGGCCCGGCTGTCGAGCGATATGCCGGGGGGTGATCGGTAGGTTCCGGTGAGTCGGGGATGCGTTGAATGGCGGAAGGCAGCAGGAGTCGAACCTACCCGGGAGTGTCTGACACCCCCAACTGGATTTGAAGTCCAGCCGTACCACCGGATACGAATGCCTTCCGTCGTGGGAAAAAACAAAGAACAACGAGCGCCTACGCCTGAATACCCGCCCAACCGCTGTCAGGCCGCAGGAAGTGAAGATCGCGGTGGAAGCGAGTATACCCAACCCGGTCGAAGAACTCGAGAATCTGGATCGCACGCTTGCGGCCGAGCCCCGTCGCGTCGCGGAACGTCGCGGCATCGAGCCCGCCGTCGCGCGACGGCGCGAGATGCGCAACCAGTTCCGCGAGTTCGCGCACGACGTCCGCGTGATAGAACAGGTCGCGCACGACCTGGTGCACGTCGCCGCGCCGTGCGAGCTTGCGCAGCAAGGTACGCACCGCGTCCTCGGCCGCCCCCGTGTCGCGGGCCAGGTCGCGCACCCACGGCGGATCGAAGCGCCCGGCATGAATCAGCGGCAGCAGTTGCTGCGCCAGCGCTTCCTCGCGCGGCTCGAGGCTCACCGAATGCGACGGCAGGTGCAGCCACGGCCCGCTTCGCGCCACTTCGCCGCCGGTCACCAACGCATCGACGAGCGCGCGCCACAGCGCATCGCCGGCGAGCGGCGCCGCCATCCGCCGCAGCCGCGCGGCGTCGAGCCCCTGCTCGTCGGGCATGCGCTCATGATACGCGCGCAGCGTATCGATCGCCCGCGTCTGCAGCGCACGCCAGTGCGCATGGGCAATCACCGCTCCGTCATTCGACGCGGCGTCGCGCTGCCCGATCGCCAGCGCGTCATCCGGCAAAACCAGCGCGTTCGGCGCAAAACCCGTCAGATGCGTGAGCATCGCGCGCGGGACGCCGAGCGGCGCCTGCGCGAGCAGCGCATCGAGACGTCCTGCGTCGAGCCATTCGGCCAGCGCGTCGAGCCACGCGCGGCGCTGGGGCGTACGACGCTTGCGCGCCGGCCCGAACGGGTCGAGCACGCGGCCGCCGCCGACCGTGCGCGTCGCCTGCGGATTGCGGACGATGAACCGGTCGCCCGGCAACGCAAACACCGGCTCGTCGAATACCAGTTGCACGCGCATCCGCTGGCCGGCCGCAAGCGTATCGCCGTCGAGCAGCGCGACATGCGCGACGCGATGCAGCGTGCCGAGATGCACGTGCAGCGGTGCCCAGTGCGTGAGCGTCAGCCCCGCATCCGCGAGCAGCGTCAATTCGACGTCGAGACGCGGCGACGTCGCGACGAGCCGCGCATCGGCCACGGTATCGCCGCGCTCGACATCGGCCTTGTCGACCCCGGCCAGGTTCAGTGCGCAACGCTCGCCCGCGCGGCCGGACTCGACCGGCCGGTTCTGCGCATGGATGCTGCGCACGCGCGCCGCGCCGCCCGTGCGCACGATCGCGAGCGTATCGCCGGTCGCGACGCGGCCCGCGAACGCGGTGCCCGTCACGACGGTGCCCTGCCCCGTGAGCGTAAACACACGATCGACCGCGAGCCGGAACAGCCCGTCGTCGCGGCGGGCGCGCCACGCGATCGCCGCGTCGGCCAGGTGACGTTTCAACGCGGCGACACCCGGATCGTCCACGGCCGTCGCCCGCGTTTCGAAGATCGGCACGCCGGCCAGCGTCGAATCGTTCAGCCACGCGGCGATCTCGTCGCGCACCTCGGCCACGCGCGCGGCGTCGACGCGATCGCACTTCGTCAGCGCGACAGCGCCATGCGTGACGCCGAGCAGTTGCAGGATCGCGAGATGCTCGCGCGTCTGCGGCATCACGCCGTCGTCGGCGGCAATCACGAGCAGCGCGAAGTCGATTCCGCACGCGCCGGCCGCCATCGTGTGAATCAGCTTCTCGTGGCCCGGCACGTCGATCAGGCCGAGCACGTCGCCGTTGTCGAGCGGCGTATACGCATAACCGAGTTCGATCGAGATGCCGCGCGCCTTCTCTTCCTTCAGGCGGTCGGTATCGACGCCCGTCAGCGCGCGCACCAGCGTCGTCTTGCCGTGGTCGATGTGTCCGGCGGTACCGACGATCATGCAGCGGGCCCCGCGAGCGGCACGCATTGCGCGATGAACACCGCCTCGTCGGCCGCTTCGAGGCAGCGCAGGTCGAGCCGCAGCGCGTTGTCGGCCACGCGGCCGATCACCGGGCGCGGCCATTCGCGCAGCCGCTTCTCGAGCTGCGCGAGCGCGCGGCCACCGCGCTTGCCGTCCGCCGTGCGCACGACAAGCCCGGCGCTCGGCAGCTGGTCGACCGGCAGCGCACCGCTGCCGATCTGGCTGAACATCGGCTCGACCGCTACGTCGAAACCGCCGCCGAGCGCGGCCTGCAGCGCCGGACGCACGCGTTCGGCGGCCTCGGCGATCTCGCCGTGCGGGCGCGTCAGCAGGCGCAGTGTCGTGAGCCGATCGCGCAGGAACTCGGGGGACTGGTAGAGGCGCAGTACGGGTTCGAGCGCCGCGAGCGTCAGCTTGCCGACGCGCAGCGCGCGCTTGAGCGGATGTTTCTTGATCTTCGCGATCAGCGCGCGATCGCCGACGATCAGGCCGGCCTGCGGCCCGCCAAGCAGCTTGTCGCCGCTGAACGTGACAACGTTTGCGCCGGCGGCCACGGTTTCCTGCACGGTCGTCTCGTGCGGCAGACCCCATTGCGTCAGGTCGGCGAGCGTGCCGCTGCCGAGATCGACGGCGACCGGCAGCCCGTGCTCGCGCGCGAGCGGCGCGAGTTCGGCGAGCGACGTCTCCTTCGTGAAGCCGCTGATCGCGTAGTTGCTGCAGTGCACCTTCATCAGCAGCGCGGTGCGCGGGCCGATCGCCTCCGCGTAGTCGCGCAGATGGGTGCGGTTGGTCGTGCCGACTTCGCGCAGCCTGGCGCCCGCGCGGCTCATGATG
>Ga0209566_100269_pt1 | contig 48732 bp, 29 predicted proteins | sample Araplavi_mTSA_r2_2_FD_184287 | JGI IMG/M metagenome (GOLD analysis project Ga0209566, IMG submission 184287) | Arabidopsis root microbial communities from North Carolina, USA - plate scrape CL_Cvi_mTSA_r2 (SPAdes) (version 2) | ecosystem: Host-associated > Plants > Roots > Endosphere | place...
CCGGCACACGATCCGCAGGTTGCTGAGCAACCGGGATTTCCGGCTGATGATTCTGAACCGGGACAAGTACACCTGCTACTTCTGCGGCGAATACGGCGATACGATCGACCATCTGCTGCCGCGCTCCAAAGGCGGGCACACGACCCCGGACAACTGCGTATGCGCCTGCAACCTGTGTAACCAGACCAAGGCGAACCGGGATTTGGACGAGTTCGTGGCGGCGGGGATTCCGGTCAAACCGCAGGAGTGACGGGTATGGAGCCGTTCCGCAGAACCTTCATAGATATTCATCTTGCATCAATCCAAATAACCATCAAGCCAAATAACCGCCGGACACCCTGTCCCGGCGGTTATTGATTTGATGCGTTGCGCAGCGCAAGCTGTCGACGGAGGAGACGGCTTGCGGCGTAGGCATCGTAGCTCTTTATTTTTTATAGCAAGCTGTTCGCAAAAACGAAGAACATATCGCCCAGCCGACGTGCTCTGCGGTAGCTTGGCCTCCGGAATAGCAGCTTAATACTCGACGAGAGCCGTTTAGGCTGCAAGTTTTTTAGCCAAGGCGGCCGGCTGCTTCTGCGACCAATACTGCAGCGCCGTCGTCAGCGAAGGATCTTCATTGACCCAGCCGCCGTCGCGCTGCACGAACTTGCCTTCGCCGGCTTTTCCGGCTATGCGGTACATGTCCGTCGCCAGCGCCTGATCCGCGCGGAGCAAGAGCAGGTAGCTCTCGCCCGAGCATAGCAGGGAGCCGCCGGCGCCCGCGGACTGGACGATGCGGATATAGTGCGCTGTACCGCCCTTCAACCAGTCTCTTACCTCGAGAGTAGTCACGGCTGCGCCGCCGTCCAGGGCGTGCGCTTCGGCAATGACCGTCCCTGTGACGACGGCATCCGCCCCGTTCATGAGCCCCAGCAGGCGAGCAGCGTCGCCTTGAGCGGCGGCGGGGGCGCCCGAGCCATGTCCTTGCCCTTGCTCGTGAAGGTCCAGGTGAACGGGCGGCAGCGGCACGATCTGTTCGGACGGAGACAGTGCGAATGAAGGCGTGAGCGGGCCGTTCAGCAGCGCGATGCCGGTCAGCAATATGGCCGCGAGCAGCACGGGACCGAGCAATTTAATAGACATGGAGGCTCCCCACCATTTCCGAGTTAGTATGTCTTCTTGACGGACACGGTGCGGCAAATGTTCCACTTCGACGCAAGGATCCGGGCGTAAATTTATGGAAGCGGGAAAAGTGGTATCATTTTTGCACGGAAATTGTCGATAAGCCCCGTAAGACCGGTCTTTTCGATGATATAATGAAGGCCTGAACGGAGGTGCGGCCCCGATGACGGCCTGGTTGTTTATGTTCGGCGGACTGCTCTCGCTGATGGGAATCCTATATGCCTATACGCTGCGAAAAGCGCCTGGGGCGCTGCCGCTGCTCGCGTTGTTCGCCATGACCGGACTGATCATGTTCGCATCGGGACGGGAAGCGCTCGTCCCCGGGCTTGCGGACAAGCTGCAATGGCGCAACATCCAGCAGATCGGTTACCTGTATGCGCCGCTAGCATTCCTCTGGCTCGCGATGGTGTATACCCGCGAAGGAAACCGGCTCACCCGCCATACGCTCGCGCTGCTCCTGGCGATCCCCACCGCGAGTCTCATCCTCATTTTCACCGATCCCTATCACCACCTGATGCGTACGCGCGTGCTGCTCGACGACGATGGAATGCTCGCCATACAGCGCACGTTATTGAACCAAGCGATATTCGGATTTACAACATTGATATCGGTAGTCGGCTTGTGCATTCTCATCCGCAGCGTTTTCTATACGCGAGGCGTCCAGCGGCAGCAGCTGTTGTACCTGATCGCGGGCATGTGCCTGCCATCCGTGATCGCGATTCTGCGAAGCGCGGGCGTGATCGAGATGCACGGCTATACGTCGTCCATAGGCATTACGTACCTACCTGGGCTGCTCATTGTAGGATGGGGCGTACTGCGCTACCAGATGTTCCACTCGGTGCCCTTTCCCCGCAATCGGTTGTTCGAAATGATGAACGAGGGCATACTCGTGCTCGACCGCGAAGCGCGAATCCAGGATATGAACGGCGCGGCGCGCCGGATGCTGTCTTTGGAGGGAACAGGCTGGGTGGGCCGAGAGGTCGCCGAGACGCCGTTGCCCTCCGAGAAATGGCTCGCTGCTCACCGGGACGGGGCCGAGAGGGCCTCGTTCGACTTCACGCTGGGCTCGGACGAGGGGGCGAGGCATCTGACTGTAAAGATCATGCCGATCCTCTACCGCAACCGCACCCTGCTCGGCTCCCTGTCGGTGCTGACGGACCGTACGGAGGAGCGTCGGCGCGAGCTCGCGCTGCGCCGTGCGGCCGTCACGGACGGACTGACGGGCATCTTCAACCGCAGCGGTTTCATCGCGGAGATGGTGCGCGAGCTTCAGGCGGCGCGGACGCACGGGGTACCTTTGTCCTTGCTCGTCCTCGACATCGACAGCTTCAAAAGCGTGAACGACCGGTTCGGGCACCTGACCGGCGATCTGACGATTCGCAGGTTCGTGGAGGCGGTCCAGGCGTCTGCCGGCGCCGTCGGACCCTTCGGACGCATCGGCGGCGAGGAGTTCGCGCTGGCGCTGCCCGGAATGGCGGAGGACGAGGCCTTCGCTTGTGCGGAGCGCATCCGGGAGGCGGTAGGCAGGGTGTCGATACCGGACGGGGACGGAGGCGTCTTTGGCATCACGGCCAGCATCGGCACGGCCGCCCTGCGTCCGGAGGATCGATCGTTCGAGTCGCTGTACTCGCGGGCGGACGCCGGCTTGTACGAAGCGAAGCGGCTCGGCCGCAACGCCACGCGGCGGGGCGGGGGAATTAGGGTGCATGTATGAAAAGTGGGGGGCACGTCGGGGCTGCTGATGCGGCGGCGTTCTTGCATGTTCGTGCTTGTTCCTCCTCGCGTCTGCTCGTTCCCTTTCCCGGTCGTACAGATCGTAGCCTATGCTGCTCCAGTGGCTTCACCGGCATGAAGCAGGTCGAACGGGAAAACAAAGGCTGAATGCGTTGAATAAAAAGAGGACCGGTTTTGCAGGAAACCGATCCTCTTTTTTGTGCGACTAATGCATGTATTCGAAGAACAGCGGTGTGTGCTTGAAACGTTCGACTTCTCGTAGATCGTCGAATGATCGTCGAATGATCGTCGAATGTGCGACTAATGCATGTATTCGAAGAACAGCGGCGCGCGCATGAAACGTTCGACTTCCCGTGGATCGTCGAAGCAGGCGCAGCCGAGCACGAGCTTCATCAGCGCGGCTTCAGCCGAGATATTCTCCAGCGCGATGCCGCCGGCATCGGTCAGCAGCGAGGAAGAAGCGTACATGTCGCCCTCCGGATTGCGCATCGGCACGAGATAGACGTCGATCCCGCGCTCTTTGCAAGAGGAAACGAACGAAGCCAGCGAACGGTCTGGCGCTCCCTCCCGCGCATTGGCGGTGCCCGAGTGGTACGTGTCGTGCAGAACGGCACGTGGCTTGTGCGACGCGAATTCGTAGACACGGTAATCAAGTCCCGGAAAAGGCTTAATATAGAGCACAGCCGGCCACGCGTCATCTCCGGAAGGTGGTGTGGGCGGCGTCGCATGGCGGTCTCGCGCCTCTGCTCGTCGGGTGATCTGCTCCACGGTCGGGTTCTTCGGATGCGGATTCGGCTCGAATCGCCCGTTTCGCACATACCCAAACGGCGCTGCGTGCGGCGCGTCGAATTGATCGGTGAACGGGAGCGCCTGCGTAATGCGCGTGCCCAGATAGACGACGGATTCGCCGCGGTCGTCGCCGAATAGGGTGAAGACGCCGTGCAGGCCGGTGCCCGCGATAAAGTCTACCGAAGCCGAGAAGTTGGCGAGACCGTTGCTCCGCGGGTCATCCAACGGATAGTTGGCCGCAGTCAGGACGACGGGGATCGGCGCATCGCAGCATAGATAGGACAGCATGGCCGACGAGAAAGAGAGCGTGTCGGAGCCATGCGTAATGATCACGCCGGCATATCCGCCGCTATAGGCCTCGCGCACCGACTTGGCGAGCAGCGCCCAATCGTCGGGCACGAGATTCTCGCTGAGCAGGTTGCAGGGCTGCGCCGTATCGAAGGCGAGATCTCGAGTCTCCGATTGTTGGGCATACTGCTCCATAAGGAAGTAGGAGCCGGACGCGTCGACGTCGATGCCGTGCGCGCCGCGCCGGCTTCCGATGGTTCCGCCGGTGAAGAGGACGAGAATGTTAGCGGGCAAGTGGGAAGACATCCTTTCCGTTCTTGTGGTGAGACATGGCGCCGCCTAGACGCGTGCGCTAGGCATGCGCTAGGCATGAGCTGGACATGCGCTAGGCATGCGCTGGACATGCGCTGGCCATGTGTGGGACATGTGCTGGATATGTGCTGGACATACGCAGGAATGTTCTGCGCAAGCTTGCGCCGCAAAATCATGGGACTTGGCGTGTTCGTGATCTTCGTTAGTTGCCAAAATGCAACTAATACGGCTCATGTGTCTCGTTTGGCCCGGTTTAGTTGCTAAAGTGCAACTAAATCAGCCTTATGCAGCCGACATTCGCTTATATCGCGTGAGATAGATGCATTTGGGCAACTATTCTTTCGTAAATGGTGAATCGACGGGAAATAGTTGCATTTGAGCACCTATTTCGTTTGGCAGCCGGTACTACCAGGCGATTGGCGAGTTCATCAGCGGGTGGCGGACCCGTTATCGGGATACGTTCAAGTCTCGGCCTGATCTGAGTGTTATAAAGTAACGTTCGCCGCACAGGCCCGCCGACGTTCGGTAACATTCGTTTCTTGGCCTCATTCGGCTAATGATCGTATTTGCTTCGCAAGTCCGCCGACGTTCGGTAACGGTCCGCTGTGGCCCACTAACACATTCGTCTCCCGGCTGTCGCTCCGATCTCCTCACGATCCGCCGAGCCGTCCGAACCACCAGCCGCCAAGCTGTCCGGCCCGCCGAACCATCCGGCCTGACCCGGCCGCCAAGCTGACCGTCACGGCCCGCCAAGCCGTCCGGCCCGCCCCGCCGAGCAGATCCGTTAGAAGCTTGCCCAAATATCGGCAAGCGGAATATCGGCGCGGGCCATCACTTCGTCGGCGGCGCCATAGTACATGCGGACCGTGTCGCCTGCGAGGATCACGCCGCAGGAGAAGACGACTTTGCCGAAGAAGCCGTTGACCTCGTAGTCGGCTTCGGGCGCCAGAATCGGCACGCGCGAGCGGGCCAGCACGCGGCCGGGATCCTCCAGATCCAACAGGGCGGCGCCCATGCAGTACCGGCTGTCCGAGTCCGCGCCGTGGTAGAGCACGAGCCAGCCGCGATCGGTGCGGATCGGCACGGCGCCGCCGCCGATGCGGCCGCCGTCCCAGTGGCCGGGGCGCAGGCCCATCAAGTAGCGATGCCGGCCCCAGTGGAGCAGATCGGGCGACTCCGCGATCCACATCTCGGGGGCGCCGATCGAGCGGGGGACAGGCCGGTGAAGCATATAGTATTTGCCGCCGATCCGTTCGGGGAAGAACATGGCGTCCTTGTTTTCCGGCGGCAGGATCAGACCCTTGCGCTCAAAGGAGACGAAGTCGCGGGTCGTCGCGAGTCCGACGCCGACGCCTCGGGAGCTGACCGCACTGTAGGTAATATAGTACGTGCCTTCCATTTGCGTGATACGAGGGTCTTCGATGCCCCAAGCCTCGTCTTCGCCGGTCGGGAACAGCGCGGGCGCCTCGTCCACGACGAAGTGTTCGCCGTCCTGGCTGCGCGCGATGCGCAGATGCGACATGGAAGTCAGGTAGGCGTAGGAGCCGTCGCGCCCTTTGATCACGCGAGAATCGGCAAAGTCGTAGTTCGGATCGTCCGCCGACAGACGGACAAGCGTAAGCTGCTTCCCTTGCTCGTCGAGCATCGGCACCAGCACGGCGCCGGACTCCGGCTGCAGCGGCATCTCGGCCACGCGCAGCAGTAAAATAACTTCGCCTCCAAGCTCGGCGACGCCGGCATTGAAGGCGCCGACGACCTGAAAGTCGGGCCGGGAAGGCTTGACGTGACCGACGGTCACGATGGGACCGCCCGCCATGCGAATAACAGACATTTGACGCTCACCCCGTTTGCATCTTATTCTAACCCCATACTACTTTACAAGTACCCAATCTCCAAACGAGGGCCTCGGGCGAGGACCGCGCGCGGGATGGCGGAGACCGAGGGATACCGACTTGACACAACCATTGAACGTACGAAGCGGAGAGATCATGGAAGTCTGTCTGCTGGCCGGTAAAATCATGCTGGAAAACGGCGGCGAGACCTACCGCGTCGAAGATACGATGATGAGGATCGCATCCGCCTACGGCGCGGAAGGCTCGCAGAGCTTCGTCATGCCGACGGGCATCATGTTCGCCGTCGAAGGCGCCGAGACGTCGACGCGGCTCGTGCGCATCTCGCAGCGCTCGACCAACCTGAGCAAGGTGACCCAGGTGAACGATATCTCCCGTCGTATCGCCGGCGGACATCTGCAGCCCGGCGAAGCGCGCAAGCTGCTCAAGGACGTGGAGTGCGCGACCCCGATGTACCCGTTGAAAATACAGCTGGTCCTGGCGGCGCTCGCGAGCGGATGCTTCCTGATCCTGTACGACGGGACCTGGTCGGACATGCCGGCTGCCATGCTGTGCGGGGGGACGGGTTTCTGGCTGCTGGGACGCATGACGCGGCTCAGCTCGATCCGGCTGTTCGGCGAGTTGATCGCTGCGCTTGCCGTCGGACTGCTGTCCTATCTGGTCGTACATCTCGGTCTCGGCCAACAGCACAGCACGATCATGATCGCTTCGGTCATGCCGCTCGTGCCGGGACTGCTTATCACCAACGCGGTCCGCGACCTGATGGCGGGCCATCTCGTTTCCGGCATTTCCAAAGGGGCGGAGGCATTTTTGACCGCCTTCGCGATCGGCGCGGGCATCGGAATCGCGTTGACGCTGAACGGTTAGGGGGCGGCAGAAGATGATTGCAGATTACTTGTCCCAAGCGATCGCCAGCTTCGTCGGCACGGCCTGCTTCGGCGTTATCTTTCAGATTCCGAAGCGGAGCCTCATGCAATGCGGACTAGCGGGCATGATCGGCTGGCTCGTCTATTACGGATTCATCCGGGCCGATGCCGACCCGATCGCGGCTACTTGGGCTTCGGCTGTGCTGATCGGCCTCATCGCTCACTATCTGGCGATTCGCTTCAAGGTGCCCGTCACCGTATTCAGCGTATCCGGCATCATTCCGCTCGTGCCCGGCGGGATGGCCTACGACGCCATGCTGAACGTTGTGCAGAACGATTACCAGGGCGCGGTGCAGCTGGGCGCCAAGGCGTTCATGCTATCGGGCGCGATCGCGGTGGGCCTCGTCTTCTCCGAGGTCATCAATCAGCTGGTGAAAAGGGTGCGAACGCGCGCCTTGTAGACGGAACCGTCCCATCGTGCAAAACAGGCTTCGCCAGCGTCGGCGAGGTCTGTTTGACGTGGAAAGAGGGCCGAGTGTTAACAAAAAAAGCGCCGCAATTGAATTGCGACGCCTCTTGTTGCGATGACATAGACCAGCCATCCAGCTGGTCCATATCAATCTCCTCTATTCAATGCGATCCGACGCGTCCCTTCAGAGCGGCAGCCGGATCTCGACCCGCGTGCCCCGGCCCAGCGTGCTGCTGTATCGGATGGAACCTTTGTGGCCGGCGATAATTTGCTGGCTGACCATGAGGCCGAGCCCGTGTCCGGTCGCCTTGTTGGAGTAAAAAGGCTCGCCGAGATGCTTTAGCTCCTCTTCAGGGATACCATAGCCCTCGTCCTCGATGGCGATGAGAATATTCGCCTTAACGTCATCGATATCGGCACCTTCAATGATAGCCACAGCCTCTCCGGCCGCAGCTTCACCAGCTACCGCAACCTGCTCATTCGCGGCTGCCGTCTCTCCGGCAGCAACCTCGTCGGTGCCAGCAACCTCTTCGGTGACACCAGCCTCGCCAGCCGCAGCTCCGCCGGCAATCCCAGCCTCGCCCGTGGCCGCCGCCTCCTGAGCCGCAGTCCGGCTGGCGGCCGCCTCTTGGCCAACCCCTACATGTCCAATCTCTGCCTGGCCAACCTGCACCTCGCCAACGCCTGCCTGGCCAACCTCTGTCTGGTCAACTTCCGTCCTGCTGACCGCTTCCCCGCCGCGTTCCTCCGTGATCTCGATGCGGAGCCTGCCGCCTTCCGGCATCGCCTCCATGCCATTCTTGAGCACGTTCAGCAGCACCTGCTTCAGCTGGTTGGGCTCTCCGTTCACCAGCGGCAGGTTCGGAGATTTGAGCAGCTCGATCTGCACGTTGTTCATCAGCGCCTGCGCCTCGAGCAGGGCCTTGGTCTCCTTGGTGATGCCGACGATGTCGACGAGCTGGTAGCGCACCGCCTGCGGCTTGGACAGGACGAGGAATTCGCCGACGATAAAATTGATGCGGTCGAGCTCGGAGAGCATCGTATCCAAATGGGACGGCGTGATGCTGCCCGTCTGCTGCTGAAGCTGCACGAAGCCCCGAAGCGTCGTGAGCGGATTGCGGATCTCGTGGGCGACGCCGGCGGCCAGCTGGCCGACCATGGACAGCTTCTCCGAGCGCCGCAGCATCTCCTCCGTATGCTTGCGCTCGGTGATGTTGCGCGAGATGGAGGCGATGCCGACGACCGTGCCGCTCTCGTCGCGGACGGGCGATATCGTGATGCTGACGTCGATCGGCGAGCCGTCCTTGCGGTAGCGGGTCGTCTCGTAATCCGCGACGGCGCCGCCCCCAACGACTTTGCGGAGTATGCGCGCGAACTCGGCCTTCAGCTCTTCGGGCACCTCCGGCAGCCGCCGGCCCAGCGCTTCCGCCGCGGGCCAACCGTACATTTTTTCGAACGCGGCATTGAGCTGCATCAGGTTCCCGTCCGGATCTGCGACATGGATCGCGTCCGAGCTGTGGTGCACGAAGGATTCCAGGTACTGCTTGGTGCTCCGCAGCTCTTCTGCAGTGTCCTTCAGCCTGCTCGTGTAGGAGCTGAGATTGCCCGCCATCGTGTTCACGCGGTCGGACAGGAGGCCCAGCTCGTCGTTGCTGACGACAGGCAGCGGATCGTCGAAGTTGCCCTCGGCCACCGCGTTGACCTTGCGCAGAATCTGTCGCACCGGACGGATCATCAGACCGGAGAGCCAATAGCTGGTCACAACGGTGGCCGCGAGCAGAGCGAGACCGATGACGCAGTTGAGCAGCAGTTGGCGATGCAGGTCGCTGCTGATCGCGGAGCGGTTAAAGCTCACCGTGACAATATAGTCGCGGTCTCCGTGTATCGGAATATAGCTCTTCAACAGCTTCGCGCCTTCGGCATCGATGTTGGCGGTGACCGTTTTCCCCGTCTTGATGGCGGCGTTCACATGCTCGACGTCATCATCGTCCTTATAGGAATACGTGCCGAACACGATATCCCGCACGTCCAAGTTGTAGACGGGCTTGCCTTTCTTAATTTTAATGATAGGCGCTTTGCCGAAAAAGGCCGGGTCGATGCCTGTGATCTCGACGATGTCCGGATTGTCCTGCAGCAGCTGCTTGATGAGCTTCTCCGTGCCGATCGAATCCTTGAAGTCGATGAACACGTCCCCGCGCATATACGGGTTGATCATATAGTTTGTGGTGCCGTCGTAATAATCGCCCCACTTCAGAATCTTCTCCGGGTCCGAGGTGCTGAAGTTGAAGGGGCCGGACCAGAAATTCGGCAGCGCGCGGCCGAAGCCCACTTGGACGGGCTTCAGGGCGAAAAGCTGCTGGAACGCTCTGTACCAGTAATCCATCGTGTTCGAACCCAGGTTGATCTCGCCCGGGTCGGAGGAGCGCTTCACGACGATGTCGTTCGGGGTTTTGACCCATAGCGAGATGCCTTCCAGCTGCAGCTTGGCGGTCAGTCGGACGAGCTCCTCGTTGGTGACGTTAGCGATGTCCGGATCAAGCGAGCTTTGGATAGCGACCGACGCGGCTCGCAGCTTTTCCTCCTGTGCCTTTTCCAGCCGGGTGAGGGCGTCCTGGTACGAGTTGATCGACTCCCCGATCTGCTTGGAGATGATCTCCATGCGCCCGATCACGTCCTCCTGCATGTCCGACTTGGACCAAAAATACGTGATCGACACGTTCAGCATCAGGATGGCAGCGACCAACAGGGACAGGAACACCGTGAGTTTAAGCTTTATGGACAAGGCGGGATGCCTCCTAATGGATCGAGAAACTGGGTGAGAGCCGTGCAAGGCGTAGGACGAGTCGAATGCCCAAGTGCGGCCGGACAGATCGGCAAGAGGCCGATCGCATCAACGAACCTCCGTTGCCTTCAGTCGACATCAGCCTGCTTGCAGAAGCCAGAATTAATAATTCTGTGCGTCGGCGACATAATCCTGCAACATTCCGACGCCAAATATAACCGATCCATTCCTGACAAAAATTAAAACGCTTAAACTTTGGGGCTTGAAGGGAAGGGATAGAATGGAGTAAAATGTGTCCATGAAAGTTAAAGCGGTTTAACTTTGTTGACGATATGCAATCGGAAGCACCGACTGCCGGGTTCACCCTGACCGAAATCGGAGGAGGAGCGCCAAGGCGTGAAAATCAGCATTTTCGACGTAGCGAAAAAATCCGGGCTGTCCGTGGTTACCGTATCCCGCGTCCTTAACAACGCGCCCTCGGTCAGAGCGAAAAATCGCGAAAAGGTCGTTCAGGCGATGAAGGAGCTCGGTTACCATCCCAGCGCAGCAGCGCGCAGCCTGGCCAGGGGGCGAACGGGCGTCATCGGGCTCACGCTGGCGACGCTGCAGGACTCGTTTTTCGACGCGGTCGTCAAGGAAATCAGCGAAAGGCTGGCGGAGCACGGCTACTTCCTCGCTCTGTCCGTCGACACGGGCGGAAGCGGCGGCGCGGGCAGGCTCATTTACGAGGAGGATCGCGTGGATGGAGTCATCGTGCTGTCGCCGATGCAGGAGGACGGCTATGAGCTGGAGCTGCTGCAAAAGCGGATTCCCTATATTCTGCTGGACAACCAGCAGCCCTCGCCATCCGCGCCGTCCGTCGTGGTGAACAACTATAAGGGCGGTTATGAAGCCGCCCGGCACCTGATCGGGCTTGGGCACCGGGAGATCGCGCATATCGCCGGACCGAAGCCTTATCTGAGCAGCCAGGATCGGGAGCGCGGATTCCTGCAGGCGCTCGCCGAGGCAGGGCTTAAGCCGTGGAGCGTCGAGCTCGGCGGATTCGATATCGAGACGGGCTACCGGATCGCCTCGGCTTGGATCGTCGCAGGGAAGCTCCCGGGTGCCGTCTTCGCGGCGGACGACCATATCGCGATCGGCGTCATCGACGCCTGCAAAAACGCGGGACTGCGCGTGCCGCGCGACCTGTCGGTCGTCGGCTTCGACGACCAGATCCTCGCGTCGACGCTGCGCCCCGCGCTGACGACGGTCCGCCAGCCGGCGGACAAGATCGCCCGCCGGGGCGTGGAGCTGCTGCTCTCGGCCATCGGCGGGGAGACGCGACGCCATGTCACCATACAGATCGACCCGGAGCTCATCGTCAGAGATTCGACAGCGGCGCCCGGAGGCAACTAAGAGAGCCAGACAGGAGGAGAGACGGCGTTGAAATATTATTTGGGCGTGGACGGCGGCGGCAGCAAGACGTATGTGCTGGTCGCAGACGAGCATGGAAAAGTCGTCGGAAAAGGGCGCAGCGGGAACGGCAATCATCAAATCGACCGCGAAGGCGCGCGGCGCAATATTGGCGAAGCCGTGGAAATGGCGCTGGCGTCGGCCGGGATCGGCCTGGAGCAGGTTGCGTTCGCCTGCTTCGGGCTGGCCGGAGCGGACCGCGAGGCGGATTACCGCATACTGCGCCCCATGATCGGGGAGCTGGGCTTCGCAAGGCACGACATTCACTGCGACACGATCATCGCGATGCGGGCGGGTACCAGCAGGCCTTACGGCGTCGTGCTCATCTGCGGCAGCGGCACGAACAGCGCGGGTCTCAACCCGGCCGGGCAAAGTCTTCAGGTCGGCGGCTTCACGTACGCCACCGGAGATTTCGGCGGGGGAACCGCGCTGGCCGTGGAAGCTTATCGTGCGGTCATTCGCGCCTGGGACGGCCGCGAGCCGGAGACCGCGCTGACGCCGCTCGTGCTGGCGGAGATGGGTTACGCGTCCGTCGAGGAGATGTTCCACGACGGCCTGGATCACGACCGGCAGCCGCCGCTCAGCCTGGCGAAGCTGCTGTTCGAAGCGGCGGGAAGCGGGGACGCGACCGCGCGCGACATTTTGCGCAGACAGGGCGAAGAGCTCGGCAAGCAGGCGTCCGCGGTCATACGCCGCCTGGGCATGGAGCGCGAGACGTTCGACGTCGTGCTGGCGGGCAGCATTTTGACGCGGGGTCAAGGAGATTACGTGCATGCCGAGATCCGGCAGGCCGTGGCGGCGGTCGCGCCGAACGCTTCGGTCGCGAAGCTTGCGGTCGAGCCGGTCGTGGGCGCGCTGTGGCTGGCGTTCGAAGCGGACGGCCCGCTGCCGGCCGCGGCTCGCGAGACGTTGAAGGACGCGGCGGAATTCGAAGCGATCTGATTCATAACCAGGAGGATGATAAGCATGGCGCAAGGATTGAAGGTAGCCGTCATCGGCGGCGGTTCCTCGTACACGCCGGAGATCGTGGAAGGCTTTATCAAGCGGTACGACCAGCTGCCGATCCGGGAGCTGTGGCTCGTGGACATCGAAGCCGGACGCCACAAGCTGGAGATCGTCGGCGCGCTCGCGCAGCGCATGGTCCAGCGTTCGGGCCTGCCGATCAGCGTGCATCTGACGTTGAACCGGCGCGAAGCGATCGAGGGCGCGGACTTCGTCTCCACGCAGATGCGCGTGGGCTTGCTCGAAGCGCGCAAATGGGACGAACATATCCCGAACCAGTACGGTGTCATCGGCCAGGAGACGACCGGCCCCGGCGGCATGATGAAGGCGCTGCGCACGATTCCCGCGCTGCTCGACATCTGCCGGGACATCGAGGAGTTGGCGCCGAACGCCTGGCTGCTGAACTTCACTAACCCGGCGGGCATGGTGACGGAGGCGATCCGCCGCTATTCCAAGGTACGCAGCATCGGGTTGTGCAATGCGCCGATCGGTCTCACCAAATGGCTCAGCGCGAAGTACGAGGCGCCGGCCTCGCGCATTTACACGGAGTTCGTAGGACTGAACCACCTGCACTGGGTGACGCGGATCGAAGTCGAAGGGGTCGACAGGCTCCCCGAGCTGCTGGACAAACGGGAGGAATATTCGGGCAAGAATGTTCCCCCGAGCGAGTGGGACCCGGACTTTCTCCGATCGCTGGGCGGACTGCCCTCGTATTATCTCAAGTACTTCTACATGACGGACGTGATGCTCCAGGAGCAGCTGGAGTCGCTGAAGAGCGGCGGCACGCGGGCCGAGGTCGTGAAGAAGGTCGAAGACGAGCTGTTCGAGCTGTACAAGGATCCGGATCTGCAGGAGAAGCCCAAGCAGCTCGAGAAGCGCGGGGGCGCCTTCTACTCCGAGGCCGCCGTCAACTTAATGGAATCCCTCTACGGCGACAAACGGGATATTCAGACGTTGAACGTGCCGAACGGAAACACGCTCGACTTTTTGCCGCCGGACGCCTGCATCGAGGTGAACTGCGTGGTCACAGGGCAAGGGCCGCTGGCACTGCCCGTCACCAAGGTGCCGGAGCAAGCCAAGGGACTCATACACGCGGTGAAAACGTACGAGCGCCTCACGATCCGCGCCGCGGTCGAAGGGGATCGCGACCTAGCGCTGCAAGCGATGGCCTCCCATCCGCTCGTGCCGTCGGTGGGCGTCGCCAAGAAGCTGCTCGGCGAGATGCTGGAAAAGAATCGCCCGTACCTTCCCGCATTTTTCAAATCTTAATAGGCGCCGTCGGTGAAGTAAACCATTTAAAGCAAGCCATCTGACGCAAACCACCTAACGCAAGCCTCCTGTCGCAGCTTCACTGCGCAGGAGGTTTTTCAACATAATAGAGCTTATAACTTATCGGCAGTGGGGGGCAGGCGAGGGTTGAAGGAAGGGTATTTACTGAGCTGGATATGTTTGATGGCGTCTCGGGAGTGTTGGAGGTGTCAGCTATGGGGGTTAGTGCCAGCGCATCGTACAGTGACACGGCCAGAGGACGGGAGTTCAATGGTTTAAAGGTTTGTTTGGAGGTTCGATGGTCCGAAGGTTCGATGGTCAGAAGGTTCGGAGGGAGGTTCGGAGGTTTGAAGGCTCGGAGGGCTGAAAGTTTGAAGGCTTGAAGGAGATAAGTGCTAAAGTGCAACTAACTGAGCCCAAATTGACCCGCCAGTGACCGATAAGTGCTAAAGTACAACTAATCTTTTCCCAATGATACAAAAGCGACTTCTGAACGTGAATTAGTTGTACTTTAGCACTTGTTGACCCAAACATAGATCGTTTAAGGGAAATTAGATGCAGAATAGCAACAATTACGTTCACCCATCGTCCGCGGCACGAATGGCGGTTTAGCAACAATTACGTTCACCCATCGTCCGCGGCATGAATGGCGGTTTAGCTACAATTCCACTTCACCCATCGTTCGCGGCACGAATAGCGGTCTAGCTACAATGCGATCCACCCTAGCGAGGCACGAAAGGGGACAGGTAAAGGACTTTCAAGGTGGTCTGTCCCTGGTGGTTTTCTTGCGTTGTTTCAGTCTGGTTAGTTATAAATTTGTTATCCTAACAAACTTTAATTAATCATATAAATATAAATAACAAGACAAAAATCGTTATATAAAAGCAATTTGGGAACCTATTTTTGATTCAGTAAGCGCTTTATAATCTAAATCGTGATTTGTTGTCGTTAACCTAATATTGTGGTTATGTGTGTTGTTAGCGATAACGTTTTTGTCTGAAGCTCATAATTGTGAAGGAGGCTCGTAAATGAAGGCTTCTAAAAAATGGCTCTCGGGCGCGTTGACGACGGCACTGGCGGCATCCGCGGTCCTGTCAGGCACGGCAGCGCCGGGATCGGCATCCGCGGCAGAGCCGACGGCCGCATCGAACCAGACCACCGCAACGAATCTGATGAACGCAACGAATCTGACGGCTGCTTCGAACCAGACTGCCACATCGAACCAGACCGCCGCATCGCATCTGACGGCTGCATCGAACCAGACTGCCGCATCGAATCTGACGACTGCATCGAACCAGACTGCCGCATCGAATCTGACGACTGCATCGAATGCAGCCGCCGCGCCGGTCCTGACGGATACGCTGCAGCACTGGGCGAAGGACAGCATCGCGAAATGGGGAGCGAGCGGCGTGTTGAGCGGGTACCCTGACAGCACGTTCCATCCGGACCAGCACCTTACGCGCGCGGAATTCGTCACGATTTTGAACCGCGTGTTCGGTTTTTATGCCAAGTCCGACGCTTCCTTCTCCGACGTCAAGCCTTCGAGCTGGTATGCGGACGCCCTGTCGATCGCGCGGGAAGCGGGCTATTATGAAGGCTTTCCGGGCAACGAAGCGCACGCGGGCGATGCGATCAGCCGCCAGGATGCGGTAACGCTGCTGGCCCGAATCTTTTCCCTTGCTGCTTCTGAAAGCGCTTCGAGTACGCCAAACTTCAGCGACGGCGCGCAGATCCGGGCGTATGCGAAGACGGCCGTCGACGCTTTGTCCGGGATCTTAAGCGGCTATGAGGACGGCAGCTTCCGCCCGCAGAACAGCCTTACGCGCGCGGAATTCGTGACGCTGATCAACAAGCTCGTCGCCGGCTATTATGCTGCCGCAGGCCAAACGGACGGCGGCGAGGCGGCGGGCAACGTTGTCGTTAATCATGAGGGCGTCACGCTAAAGAACGCTGTCGTGAACGGCAACTTGTATTTGACCGCGGGCATCGCCGACGGAGAGGTGAAGCTGGACGGCGTCACGGTCAAAGGCAAGACGTTTATCGCGGGCGGAGGCCCGAACACCGTCATTCTGAACAATTCGACGCTGGGCGAAGTCGTGGTGAATCGCAAGGAAGGCCAAGTGCGCGTTAAAGCGACGGGCTCGACCCGAATCGCGCAGATCACCGTAGACAGCGCGTCGAAGCTCGAGCTCGGCGAGGGCGTCAAGATCGAATCCGCGACGCTGAACCGACCGGTAACGCTGCAGATAGCGGCGGGTGCATCGATCGACGCCCTGCAGGTGGCGGCCGGCGCCACCGGTACGACGATATCAGGCGACGGCACGGTCGCGACGGCGGTCATTCAGGGGGCCGGGGTCACCGTAGGCGGCAAGGCTGTCGAAGCGGGAACGGTCAGCATCGCGAACGGCGCAGCATCGCCGTCCACGACGGCACCGTCTACGAATTCGCCAGTCACGACGAACCCGAGCAATCCGGCGGTCACCGTGAATCTGGTAGATCGCGACGCATCGGCGGCGACCCGGTCGTTGTTCGCCTATCTGAACGAGATCCGCGGCCAGAACATTTTGTTCGGCCAACAGCATGCGACGACCGAAGGCTTGTCGGCCAATCGCAAGGCCGATTCGACCGAAGCCGGCACGCAGTCCGACGCCTTCGACGCCGTCGGCGAGTATCCGGCGCTGTTCGGCTGGGACACGCTCACGCTGGAAGGCAAAGAAAAGCCTGGCGTGGCCGGAGACTTCGCGCAGAGCCGCGACAAGCTGGTCGACGTCATGCGCAAAGCCTACAACTACGGCGGCGTGCTGACGCTCAGCTCGCACCTGCCGAACTTTGTGACCGGCGGCGACTTCTACGACCTGAAGGGCAACGTCGTCTCTCATATCCTGCCGGGCGGAGACAAGAATGCCGAGTACAATGCGTTCCTCGATAATATCGCCGACTTCGCCCACCATCTGAAGGACGATGCCGGCAATCCGATCCCGGTCATCTACCGTCCGTTCCACGAGCAGAGCGGCAGCTGGTTCTGGTGGGGCGCGGCGTTCACGACGAAGGACGAGTACCGGGAGATCTTCCGCTATACGGTCGAGTATTTGCGGGATATCAAGGGCGTGCGCAACTTCCTGTACGCCTACTCGCCGGGCGGCGGCTTCGGCAGCAGCGAGGAGCGCTACCTGGAAACGTATCCGGGGGATGACTACGTCGATATCCTCGGTTTTGACAGCTATTATAACGGCGAAGGCCAGACCTGGTTCGACGGCGTCAAGACCGAGGCGGCTCTCGTCTCCCGCGTCGCGGACAGCCGTCACAAGGTAGCCGCGCTGACGGAGTTCGGCTATCAAAAGATGAAGGTCAGCGGCAACTCGACGCCGGACTTCTATACGAAGCTCTCGCAGACGCTGCAGTCCGACCCGGACGCGAGGAAGATGGCATATATGCTGACCTGGGCCAACTTCGGACCGGACGCTTACGTCCCGTATCCGACGGGCGAAGGCAAGCCTGAACATCAGATGCTGCCCGACTTCGTGAAGTTTTTCCAGGAGTCCTATACGCTGTTCAACAAGGAAGTGAGCCATGCCTACGATCGCAGCGTGGCGACGGAGAGCGAGCAGCCATTCATGCACATCGCCTCGCCGACGGATCAGAGCACGGTGCGGACGAATACGACGCAGATCCGCGCGCGCATTCTGAACGAGACGCCGGCCCGCGTTGTCTATGCGACGGACGCCGACGCTGCCGAGCATGCCATGACGCTCGATCAGGCGACCGGGTTCTACGTAGCGGATTGGTCTCCCAAGGCGAGCCAGAACGGCAAGACGGCGACCGTCACGGTCAAGGCGTACGATGCCGACGGCAAGGTGCTGCAGGAACTGACGAACACGGTGTTCGTCAAGATTCCGGAGGTGCTCATCGGATCGTATACATTCGAAGACGGCATCGAGGGCGTTCAGAACAACGGCGGCTACCAGGCCGGCATCGAGAGCCTCGCGCACGCGACGGTGAACGGCAACGGCATGCTGAAGCTGAGCGTGACAAATACGGTCTACGATCAGACCTGGCAGGAGATGAAGCTCGAGCTCAAAAATGCGAAGAGCGTCGCGAGCGCCGATTCGCTCTCTGGGGTGAAGCGCGTCAAGTACGAGGCGTGGGTGCCGGTCGCGGCAGGCGCGAAGAGCGGCGCGGCTTCGCTGCGCAGCGTCGTTCAATTGCCGCCGGACTGGACGAACAAGTACGGCATGGACACGACGCAAGTGTCGTTCGACAACTTGCCGAAGGTCGAGATGAACGGCGAATCCTATGTTCACTATACGGCCTCGATCGACCTGACGAATGCCGACGCGCTTGCGGCGGCGGACGACCTGGCGCTCTCGATCGTCGGCAGCGGACTGGATAATACGGCCGGCACGTTCCCCGTCTACGTCGACAACATCCGTCTGTACAGCACGTATCAGGATGCAGCTGCCGATCCGGCGGCGGTCGACGACTTCGAAGGCTATCTCGGCAGCAACGAAGCGCTGGGTGCTAAGTTCGTCCACGCGGGCGGCGACGATACTGCAGCGGCGCTCGACGCGGGCAACAAGCATGGCGGCAGCTACGGCCTCAAGTACACTTACACGCTCGGGAACAGCGGCTATGCGGGCATCACGAAGGTGCTCGGCGGCGTCGACTGGTCCGGCTACAACGCGCTGCAGTTCTGGTACAAGCCGGACGGCAAAGGCCAGAAGCTCGTCATGCAGATCAATGCGGACGGCAAGACGTACGAGTACTATCCGGACACAACGACGGAAAATGCGCAGTTCGTGACGGCGCCGTTCAGCGAATTTAAGCCGGCCAACGGCGCGACGGGGACGCTGACGAAGCTGAACCTTTCCAAGGTCAATGCGTTCTCGATCTACACGAACGCGAAGCCGGACGGCACCAAGCTAACGTCCTCCATGTACTTCGACGACATCCGTGCGGTCAAAGATCCGGACGCAGGCACCGTGCCGAGCGGCAGCGAGGGAGGCGGTCTGCCGGCAGGTACGCTGTTCGGGTTCGACAGCTCGACCGAAGGGTGGGCACTGAACGACAGCCAGAACACGCTTGGTGCAGGAAACGTACGCCAGACGTCGGACGGCAGCCTGAAGGTGCTGGCGACCGACTTCAATGCGAGCGGCACGGGTACTTCTCCTCAGCTTGAGCTTGGAGCGGTCTCCGACAAGGACCTGAGCAACGGCGCATCGGTCAAAATGAAAGTCCGGCTCGCCGCAGGCACGGCCAAGGCGAAGCTGTTCATCAAGCACGGCAGCAATTGGACTTGGGTAAGCTCGGACGAGGTGACACTGGATACGGATTATCGGACGATTGCGCTGAATCTGAATGCCGGCGGCATCGACAAGACGGCCATCCGGACGATCGGCCTGCAAGTGTATTCCCCGGCCGGCACCGGCACGATGACGCTCTACGTGGACGAAGTCGTGCTTGAGTAGCGTATCGAACGGGGCAACGCTACAGAACAAAGAAGCCTCCCTGCCGTATGTTGGCGGGGAGGCTTCTTTGCGTGCGCGCATGCGCGAATCCGAAGAGACGAACGGTCGAATGCGGGGCCGGAGCCTGCGCGAGGGCAGGGCGGCTATGCGGGTGTGGTGGATGTGGGGTTCGTCTCCCGCAGGCGGCATTGCTACCGTGATACGCGCGATTCTCGTACAAGCATCACGACTCGGATTACTCACTACTTAAACGCGTTTTTGCGAGGTCAAACGATGAATCGCGTTTTTTGGGAACCCAAGACGCTTGTTCATGCGATCCCCGGTCGGCGTTCAGGAACCGGATTCCCGCGTGACGATGGAGACGAGCCGATCCTCGGCATCCCGGAAGCGTACGGTCACATAGACGCCGAACTCGCGGTTGTCCTGGCGCAGCCAGAGCTTGAACTTCTCCTCGCTCAGACCGTTCCCCAGCTGCGTCCTGCCGATATGCAAATAATCGATCAGCGCCGCCTTGGGATACTTGTGCTTCGTCTCCTCGATCGCCAGCAGGCTCCATTTGTGATAAGTCGTATCCGCAGCCTGAGCGGCCCCTACGGCAGTTGGTGCGGACGCCGCGGACGCGTGTCCGAAGCTAACCGGTTCTGCCGCCATTCCGGCGGCGAGCAGCAGAACGACCGTAAGCCCCGCCCGGATGGCACCGATCGCCGGAATTCCGCCTGGCCTCTTCATTGCAGCATCGGGCCCTCCTTTTACTGGTGGCTACCGTTTCCATTATGCCCCGATCCTGCCGGATGATGCCTGCTTAGTTCGACGGCGGCATTCTTCGGTTCTCCTTCGCCATGCGCACCGCGTCCAGACGATCCGCGGCATGCAGCTTGTTTAGGATATTGGTCACGTAGTTCGCCACCGTCTTGCCGCTGATTCCCAGACGGCGGGCGATATCGGCATTGCTCGAGCCTTCCGCCATCAGATACAGCACCTCGCGCTCCCGGCTTCCGAGCTCGGGGAAGGCCTCCTCGGCGGCCGCGGGACGCGCGGCGGCGAAGTAATCCATCATGCGGGCGGCGATGCCCGGACTGAATATCGCCTCGCCGGCCGCCGCTGCGCGAATCGCGCGCAGCAGCACCTCCTGGCTGGCGTCCTTCAGCAGGTAGCCCATGGCGCCGTTTCGCATCGCAGTGAAGACGGAGGCGTCGTCCTCGAACATCGACAGGATCAGGATCCGGATGCCCGGTCTGGACGCGAGGATCCGCCGCATGGCCTCGAGCCCGCTTATGCCCGGCATCCTGACGTCCAGCAGCATGACGTCGGGCTCATCGCGTACGGCCAGCGCCAGCGCTTCCTCGGCATCTCCCGCTTCGCCCACGACCTCGATGTCCGTCGTCGTATCCAGCAATGTCCGCACGCCGTAGCGGAACAGCGGATGATCGTCCGCGATGGCGATCCTCAGCTTGGTCACGCGGGCTCACGCTCCTCTGTCGTTGGATGAAGGGGCAAAAACGCGGTTAATGCCATGCCACGCGGTTCTGCGGGCGCGAGGCGGCAGTAACCGCCGAGCTCCTCGGCACGCGCCCGCATCGACGAGAGCCCGATGCCCGAAGCGTCGGCTCGGGGTGCCTGCCTCGACGGGGCGCCCTGTCTTCCGTCGTCCCTTACTTCCAGGTAGAGGCCTTCCCGGGCGCGCTCCGCCGCTTCGTCCTCATCCCGGACGAGCCGGATCGATACGATGCAGAGGCTCGCTTCGGGCGCATGCCGGCATACGTTGACGATCGCCTCGGTCAAGATGCGAAACGCCGCGACCTCGACCGCGGCCGGCAGCGGGGGAAGCGTCTCGGGAGCCTCCAGCCGGAACTGGAGCCGGGGGGCGCCGGGTTCCGCTTCGCCTATCGCAAGGGGGAAGCCGCTGTCCGCCATGCGGCGGCCGTCCGGATTGGCCGCCGCCTCCGTCCGCAGCGGGCGGCTTAGATCGTCGATACGCTCGCGGACGGCGCCGACGAGGCCAAGTTCGTCCAAGGCCGGCGGGCGCAGATCGTGCACCAGTCGCCGGATGTCGGACACGGTCGTCCGGATGACCGACTGCAGTTCGACGAGAATATGCTTCGTCTTGGCCGGATCGGAGGCGATCAGCGCTTCGCCTGCCGATGCGGTAAAGGCGAGCGCGGCCAGCCTCGGCGCCAGATCGTCGTGCAGATTGTTCCGCAGTCGGCGACGCTCTTCTTCGCGGGCCAGCACGAGGCGCTCCCGCGATTCGCGCAGATCCGAGGCGATACGGTCGACCTCCAGCGAGGCGGCGGCTCCCCAGGCGACGACGGCCGCCTGCTGCGCCAGCATGCCGAGAAAGCGGAGGTCCGACGCGGTGAACGATTCCTCCGGCTGCCGGGGCGACACCGAGAGCGCGCCGACCGGCTCGCCTTGGTGCGCGAGCTCGAACCGGTGCACATGTGTTTGCCGAATGCCGGCTTCCGCGGCCGTTCGTTCTCCGTCGGGGCCTATAAGCGACAGGGCCGCATACGGGAGACGAAGCGCGTCCTTCACCGTACGCACGACCAGGTCGGGCGCCGCGTTCGGCGATTCGGGATGCGACAGGCGATCCCCGAGCCTCGAGAGGACCGAGAGCGGATCGTCGACCTCGCCGTAGACGAGCCGGTTCACGCCTCGCTGCAGCCGTTCCTTGAGCGGAGCGAACAAGACGGCGACCAGCCCGGCCGCGAGCACGGACGGGACGAACGGCACGGCGCCCCTGAACAGGGCGTTTAGGTACCAGACCGCCGCCACGTACAGGGCGATCACGACGAGGCTGAGCGTACCATAGACGATCGTCCGGTTCACGATCGGATCGATATCCCACAGTCTGCGCCTTAGCATGGCGAATACGAGCGAGACGGGGAGCAACGACATCGCGAGCAGCAGCAGTACTTCCGCGCCGAAGAGGCGGTACGGATCGGCCTGGAGCCAGTCGTCCTCGGTCATGTAGACGACGGTGACGCCGAGCAAGCCGGCGATCGCGCCGGACATGCCGAATACCGCCCACTTGGTCTGCTGCCGCTCGAGCGGCCTCATTACTCGCCGGTAGCGATAAACCTGAATGGCGATGAGCGAGATCATCCACAGAAGGACCCAACCGTTAAAGAGAGCGGGCGACAGCGTCTTGATATCGAATCGGGTGCCGGGAAAGAGCGAGCGCGCAAGTCCGGGCAGCAGAATCGCGGCCAGCAGCCAGCGCGTCCACCGCGGCTCGAAGCGGCCGCTTGGGAACGTGTAAAAAAACAGCAGCAGCGCAAGCAAGTATATGCTCTCGACGAAGGAGACTAGCGGTCCGAGCTCCGGACGGAACGCAGTCAAGCCGTTGGGCAGGGAAGCGAAGGTCGGCCCCAGGTAGACAAGCGCCACGGCGGCCAAATGGCCGGAATAGTCTGTCGAGCGCTTCGCGAAGATGACGAGCCCCGCCGAGATGCAGACGAGCGCAAAAGCGCCGTACAGAACCGTATAGGCAGCAGCGAACACGGTGGCGTTCAACCCGTGCTGCTCAAGCCAGGCGGGCGTCGGAGGCGTGTCGTAAAAAGCGGGACACGGCTGGCCGATGCAATGGTCGCGGAGCTCCAGATAAAAGGCCGGCAGCGAGCTGACGAAGAGAAGTACGCCCGCTGTGCAGGCGAGCAGCGCGAGGAACCGGGAGATTTTCAGCAAAAAGGACACGCCCCTTGAATTTGAAAGAAGCATACGGCTGCCCCCAGTATATCAGCCGATCCGATGCCGGGTAACCCCCGGGGAGGTCGGAAGCATGACTGCAAGCGACTTTCCCGTTCACAATCCCGAAGATTGGGAAGGTCCGCCTCTGTGGTCCGGGAACGAAGAGGGGGTACGATGGATTCAACTAATTCACAGAGGTGAGCGAAATGAACATTGCAGTACCGAGAGGCTACTTGAAGTTCGGCGGGTTCGCGCTGCTGATCGGAGGGTTTATGGGGTTCCTTGGACAGCTGCTGCACATCGGAGATACGCCGGACACGCTGGCGGATATTCCGGGTTTTTTGAATACGGCCGTTAGCACCCATGTCCTGCTGGCTTGGGCCTCGATTCTGATCCTGCTAGGCATGCCGGCCATTTATTTGCGGCAAGCGGGGAGCCTGCGGATATGGGGCTGGATCGGCTTTCCTTTGTTGTTCATCGCGATGATGCTGGAGATCTTCCACGGGCCGGTGCAGATTTTGGCCTACCCGATTCTGTTCGGCAACATTCACGATGCCGAGACGCTTGCCCTCGTATCGAAGCAGGTCAACGAACTGCTCGTCGATCAATACCCGGTGTCTCTGCTCGTGCTCATTCCCTTAATGCCGGCGCTTATCCTGGGGCTTCTTCTGCTCGGAATCTCCGCGATCCGCGCCCGGACGTATCCGAAGTGGATCGGCTGGTTGACGATCGCCGCGCTCCTCATTCTGATTCTGCCGCTGCAGAAGCAGATTCCTATCTTGAATTATGCCTTCTCGCTCGTACATGTCGTATACATGTGCTTCGGAGCTGCGCTTGTCTTCGATTGGCTGCGGCGGGATGCGACGGCGGGCGTCGGCGGGCTGAGTGCGTCGCAAGCCGCCGAGTGAGGCCTTCGGCGCGGGTGGGATGTGCGGTGCGTGAAGGCGTCCGCGCACGGTTTAGGAATGGTAATGAGACGCATGCATGGGAATAGCCTCGCCAAAGCCGCGAAAGAAACGCGGTTCTGGCGAGGCTCTTTTTTGTGCGAATGAAGCGGATGCCGTCATTGGGGCGACCCGGCGACTCCCTTCACGCGGCAGGCTGCGGTCACTCTACGCGGAAGCCTGCGTAGGTCGACGGCGCGAGCCGGATCTCGTACAGCGCGGAGCCGTCCTTCGCATCCGTGGACAAGTGCTCGGCATGGGCGGCTCCTGTGAGGCCGGAGACCGAGCCGCCTGCGGGCAAGCGCAGCCGCCACTTTTGCGGCTGCGGCGCGAAGTTCTCGAGCGCGAACGTGCCGTTGTCGTAGGCGAACAGACCGGCGTTCGCGGGACCGGCCAGCTCGTACGGAAGCGCCAGCCGGCGCGCGAACAAGCCGCGCAGCTGCGTGACGACCGGCTCCGGCAGCTTCCATAGGTCCGGCGCATGGTCCGGTACGATCAGCGTATGGATCTTGCCTTTGCCGTAGTTGTCGTACATCAGAACGGGGATGTTGTTGTGGCCTTTCAGCGCGACGATCTGCTGCCACGTGCCGTTCGTGCTGTAGTCAAAGACCGGATAGACGAGCGGTTCGGCCGACAGCGTGAAGTCGTCGAACGTACAGCTGTGCGTATGCTGGGCAAATTGCTGCACGGAGAGGCGCTTGCCGGTCGGCCGGAGCGTCGTGAAGTCCTCCGCGCCGCGGCCGGTCATTCGCTCGACGAAGCCCGACGTCATGACGATCTGGCCGCCTTGCGCCAGGAATCGTTTCATTTTCCCAACGATGCCTTCGTCCGCCGCGGCGCCGGCTGTAATGAGCAGCGGGGCTTCCGGCGTCTCCGGGAAGTTCGGCGTGAGCTCGAACGGAATGCCGAGCATGCCGAGATAATCGTACAGATGGTCTTCGCCCTTGGCGCGATGCGGCAGGTAGACGGTAGCGCCTACCGGATCGCCCAGCTGTCCGGCGAGCATATCCAGCTTGTCCAGCTGGAAGCCGAGCGCCGGAACGTAGTAGCTGTCCCGCAGCAGGGAATAGCAGAACAGCGTCATTTCCTTCGCTTTTCCGAACGCCGTGAGATAAGCCTGCTCCAGGTAATAATCGGCGTAGGTGCAGTCGAGGCTGTCGAACCAGCCGCCGCCGTTGCGCCCCGGCGCCAGATTGTCCATCCACCGGAGCAGCGAATACGAGGCGTAGCGCGGAATATGCTGCTGGCTGATCGCGGGATCGCGCGTTTCCGTACCCGTATAGACACCGTCGAACAGCTTCGGCTGCGTCTCGGTATTGTATCCGGAGGCCGGGTACGCTTCGTTCCAGTTCGGATACTTGATAATCATCCGCGCCTTCGGGTTGACCTCGCGGGCGGTCTTCATGATGAGCTGCTCCGATACTTCGGTCATCAGCTCTAGCCGGAATTCCTCCCACGAGCGCTCGCCTTTGCGCGCGAGACAGTCGTCGCAGCCGCAGTTCGTGAAGAAAAAGTCGTCGAAGATGACTTCGTCGAACACGGCAGCCGCGTTGGCGACGGCTTCCCTGAATTTCGTTCTGGAAGCTTCGTCCGTATAGCAGATGCCGCCGAACAGACGCTCATATCCCGGGCGGTAGGCTTCGCCGAGCGTCGGCGTGATGCCGCCGGCAGTCTCGATGCCGCGCGCTTCGAAGAACGCCTTGAGCTCATTCAGCCGATCGCGGCTCAGGCTGACGTCGCCGCGGTGATTTTCGATATAAACCTTCGACAAACGCAGATGACGCTGGAGAAAGTCCACATCCGAAGCAATCTCGGACAGGGGCTTGTCGAGGCATCCTGCGGTGCAGTATACGGCGAGCTTAAAAGACGAGTAGGATCTGGATTCTATGGTCATCGGCGCGGCGGCCTCCTTGAAAACGTATTCCCTTCCCGATTGATTATAAGGGCTGCCTGGAGGCGGGAGTTGCGCGCGTTCAACCAATACTATCAGAATACAAACCTCTCAGGATGAAAAAATGAGACAGCGAGGCTTGTTCGCACGGACCCGGATTGCGTAAACTAAGCCTAACGAGCAACAGGAAACGGCCGGAGGGCCGAAAGGAGAATCGGCATGTCCGTACTGCGGTTCGAATGCCCGCCGCTTCCCGGCTACATTCGGAGCGGATACAGCCTGGCCGGGCCCGGACGCAGACACCCGGAGCGCACCGCGATCGGCGAGTTCGATCTATTGGTCGTCAAGCAAGGCTGTCTGTACGTCGGCGAAGAAGAGCGACATTACGAGGTGGCGGAGGGGCACGCGCTCATCCTGCGGCCGGACCTGCATCATTATCCGACGGCGGGCACGAAGGCGCTCACGGCTTCGTTTTGGCTGCATTTCGGTACGGCGGGCGCATGGTGGCCGGTTGCGGAAGAAGACGAGGCGGCGGAATGCGACATGCGGGCAGAGAAGGAAGTGCCGGCGGAATGCGGCATGCGGGCAGAGAGGGGCGTGCCGGTAGGGAGCGACGTACGGGCGGAAAGGGAGGTGCCGGTTGAGCGCGATACGCCGGCCGAAATCGGCATCGGGCTCCGCGTGCAGCCCTTCGCGATCCGGCTGCCGCAGTTCACGCGTCTGGCTGAGCCGGGCCGGATGTACGGGCTGCTGGAGCTTCTGACGCAGCTGGAATCAAGCTCGCATCTGGACGACGTGCGCTGGCGGCAGCAGCGGCTTTTTCAAGAGGTGCTGGCGCTGCTCGCCGATTCGCTGGCCGCCCGCGGGCCCAAGCCGGGCGACGAGGTGGCGGATCGCGCGGCCTCGTACCTTCGCCTTCACTACGCCGAGCCGGTGACCGCGCAGCAGCTCGGCGCCGAGCTGCGGTTTCATCCCGTCTACATCGCCAGGTGCATGCGCCGGCGGTTCGGCTGCGCGCCGATGGAATACTTGCTGCGCTACCGTCTGGAACAGGCGAAGCGCCTGCTGCTGCAGACGGATCTGCCTATTCTTCAGATCGCCCGGGAGACCGGGTTCCAGCAGGCGGCCTACTTCACCTCTTGCTTCCGCGCCAGAGAAAGCTTGACGCCTCGGGCGTACCGGAACGTATTCCACGGCAGACGCTAGAGTCCCAGGCTGATGCCGAAGTTTTCACCGCCCAGGCTGGCGGAGTCAGCGTGTAATTCAGATTGCTCTTGTCCGTCGCGGGCTTCGTCAGATCGACCAGACGCCATATGCCCTCCAGCGGCCGCCGCTTTTTGACGCCAATATTCGGCACTTCCGGTGACAACCGTGTGTCGGCGGCCAAAAGACTTCGGGCTTGCCGGCTGCCGGGTGCTGGACAATGTCGAGTCGCGCTCGGTACACTTGATGGACGAGGCAATCGAGCCGGAACATTCGAACCGAGAGCAGGGAGTGCGATCCTATGAGGTTTTCTATACAATACTTGTCCTTCTTCGTCATCCAGTCGGAGAGCGGCAAGGAGACGGACACGAACAAGCGGTACAAGCACTACAAGACGCTAGATCACTACGACTACGAGGACAGCGAGGTCAAGTCGTTTCTCGACGAAGAGTTCTCGCGGATCGCGAAGCGCAAGGCCGACGTGAACCCCGACACCGCCGCGGCGCCGACCAAGATCGGCCGCTTCATCGTCGAGCCGGGCCAGGAGCCGGAGAGCAATCCGAACTACAACCTTTTCCAGCGCCTGCGCGTGGCGACGACGAAGGAGCAGTTCCACTACGCCTGCGACGACGTGCTGCGGAGCTATATGGACACGAGCGCGGTGAGAGGCGGCGCGTTCATCGTGGCGGCGGCGAAGATCAACGAGCTGTTCGACGAGCCGTTCGTGTTCGTGCTGAAGTGCGACTTCGAGTCGAAGATCGCCCGCATCTCGGACGAGCGCAGTCTCATCTCGAAGGTCGACATGGCGATCAGCGCGCGCAACATCAAGTCGATCCAGTATCCGCACATGCCGGAGGAAGGCATGCTCGAGCCTTACGAGCTCAAGATTCACCAGGCGTCGCACGCGCGCTACTTCGAGGACTTCCTGAAGTACGTGTCGTACGAGAAGTCGAAGCCGGAGATCGTCAACGACCAAGTGATGGGCCTGGTGCAGGAATATATGGAGCGGAAATGGTCCGGAGGCGACGCGGAAGGCGAGAGCGGCTATGCGGCGGACGGCGGTGCGGGAGCGCTGGCGGGCATGTCCGCCGGTCCGGAGGCCGGATGGCCCGCGGATTACGGTGCCGGCGCCGATGCTGCCGGCGGACCGGGCGCGTACGAGGCGATCCGCGAACGCGATCCGTCGGCGGCGGGCATGGGCTTCGGCGCGCCCGGTTATGACGACGCCGGGCAGGGGGCAGGCGCATATAGCGGCAGTTACGGCGGCGATTATGGCGGCGGAGGTGCCGGCGGCGGCTATGGGGGCGGCGTATCGCGGGCTGCGCGCGGCAACGGCGGCTGGGCGCAGGAAGCGCGGGAGTTCGAGATGTGGGCGGCCGGCGAAAAGCGGCAGCTACAGGAAAAATGGACGCACGAGGATGTGCTGGGCGCGACGGCGCATATCGTCGAATACCAGCCGGACTTGGAGCTCAAGTTCAAAGCCGACGACATCTCCGTGCGCGCCAAGATGAGCGACTACGGCGAGTCGATCCACATCGCCCGCATGAACGGCCGGTATGTGCTGCTGATCGAAGCGGACAACTTTCAGTTCGAGAAGGGCATGTCCCCGATCGAGCTGCTCCACCCCGACGATATCGAACAGGTGTTGGCCCGCATGCGCGGACGTCCGCGCGCAGGACATTGAGCCGGTTAACTTTCGGCAATAGACGCGTTCCTTCCGAAGGTCTAAGCTAAACTATCTAATTTGAACGACAGATCGAGGTATGAACGTGAACATAGCCGATATCGCGCTTTTTAAAGGACTGTCCAACGTGGACCTCGCCAAAGTGCTCGGACGCCTGGAGAGACGGACGCTGCCCTCTGACGAGGTGCTGTTCCGCGCGGGGGATCCCGGGAACAGCATGTACATTGTGCTGCAGGGCCAAGTGGCCTTGTACGTAGAGACGGAGGGCGGCGTCCGGCGGGCGCTCACGGTCCTGCGCGAGGGGGATATGCTGGGGGAGATGGCGCTGCTGACGGGCGAGCCCCGCAGCGCGACCGCCGTGACGGCCGCCGAGACCGAGGTGTTCGAGCTTGGCGAAGAGACGTTCCGGCAGCTCATCGAGGAGCATGCCGCGCTGTCCGCCTACTTTATCCGGCTGCTGTCGGGGAGGCTGACGCAGACGAACGCCCAGCTGACGGCGACGCGCGAGGCGGAGACGGCCCGGATCCGGCACCAGGCGGAGCAGTGGCCGCCGGCTCTACGGGAGGCGGTGTGCGCCGCAGCCGTGCTGCCGTTCGCAGACAAGCCGCTGCTCGAGCGGACGGCGGGGCTCGCGTCCCTCGAGGCCGCGCTGGACGCGCATCCGGAGGCGCGCGGCCTGCTGCGGAAGGATCAGGCGCACGAGGGCCGGATCTTCGTGCTGCCGGCCGTGCGCGCCGTGCTGACGGAGCTGTACGTCGAGCGCCATGGTCACGCGGCGCGTGCACGCTGGACAGGCCAGGCCGCGCGGTATTACGCGGAGGCGGGCGACCGCGCGGCCGCGGCGGCCGTCCTGGCCGACGGCGGCGCGTGGGAGGAACTGCTGGCGCTGCTCGAAGCGACGCCGGATATCGGAGCTGTTCGGGCGGGAGCGGCGTTCGAGGCGCCGGCCGAGGCGGGGATCGGGCAGGTCGCAGCGGGGCGGGAGGCGATACAGGCACCGGCGGCCGTTCGGCAAGCGCGGGCGGGAGGGCAGGACAAGGCGGTCGTTCGGCAAGCGACAGCGGCGGGACAGGGCCATGTCCGGGCCGCAGCGACCCCGGAGGGAGTGACGCGAAGCCGTGAGTCAGCGGCAGCGGGAAATAAAGCTGCCGGAGCGAACCTTGAAGCGGGTCGCGCGGACCGCGTCTCGCCGGAATCCGGGAGGCTTCCGCTCGCAGACCTGCTGGCACGGTGCCCGGACGAGCTGCTCTACGACCGTCCGGGGCTGTTTGCCGTCTATTTGGACGATTGTCTCGCGCACGGGCGCGAGGAGGGCTTCGCCCGCTTCGAGGCGGCGCTCGAGACAGCGTCCGGACGCTTCACGCCCGCGGAGACCGCCGCCCTGTACGCATGGGGAGCCGAATGGTGCAGGCGCGCGAACCGCCCGCACAAAGCCCTCGAGTACGTGCGTCTGGCCGAGTCGCTGCCCGGCACGGAGGCGGAGAGTGCGGAGCGGGGCCTCCGCATGGCGAGGCAGAAGCTCCGCGAGGAGCAGAACAAGCGGCTGGTCGAGCAAGCGGGCGCGCTGCTCGGCGGAGGTCGGCTGCTCCGGCTCGCCGGCATTCTGCTTGCGCTGGGAGCTTTGCTATATTTCCACTTCGCCCCGCCGCTCGCGGGTTTGTCCCGGCAGGGCATGGACTTCATCGGCATCGGCGTCGCGGCGGTCGTCATGTGGATCGTGCGGATCGTGCCCGACTATCTCGTCGCGCTGTTCATGGCCATGCTGTGGGTGGCCGGAGGCGTCATAGAGCCGTCGGTCGCATTATCCGGCTTCGCTTCGCCGAGCTGGCTCTACATGCTGTTCATCTTGGCGCTGGGCGCGGCCATCACGAAGTCGGGCCTGCTCTACCGCTTTTCCCTGCTCGCCTTGAAATTGTTCCCGGCGAGCTACCGCGGACAATTCTGGGGCATCATCGCGAGCGGCGCGCTGCTGAACCCGCTCATCCCTTCTTCGTCGGCGAAGGTCGGGCTCGGCGTGCCGATCGCCCGCACGCTGTCCGAAGCGATGGGCTTCGCCGACCGCTCGCGCGGCATGGCCGGGCTGTCCCTCACGGCGATGGTGTTCTACGGCTTCACCGCGCCGTTCGTGCTGACCGGCTCCTATACGAACGTCATGGCGCTCGGCATGGCCGGCGGAACGGAGGGCGTGAGCTGGTTCCAATGGTTCATCTACGCGCTGCCCGCATTTTTGGTTTTTGGCGGCGCGATGGCAGCCTACATGGCCTGGACGTTCCGCAAGCGCGAGCCGGGCAAGCCGATCCGCACCGAGGTGCTGGACGACCAGCTCAAGCTCATCGGCAGCTGGACGCGAAGCGAGCGCGTGACCGCGGCGGCGGCGCTCGGCTCGATCGCCCTTCTCATTATGCAGCCGCTTCACGGACTGGATTACGCCTGGGTGATGCTGCTCGGCTTCGCGGCGCTCGTCATCTTCGGCGTGCTCGACGGCCAGACGCTGAAGCTTGGCATCGACTGGCCCTTTCTGCTGTTCATCGGCGTCGCCTTCAGCTTCGCCGAGGTGGCGGAGCGGGTTGGCGTCGTTGACGCGATGTCGCGCGTGCTTGGGGAGCGGATGGCGGTGTTCTCCGCTTCGCCGACGCTGTTTCTACTGGCAGTGGTGCTGCTGTCCTTTTTGGTGACGCTGCTCGTTCGGGACGACGCGGCGGTTATATTGCTTGTCGTATCGACTTCGAGCTTGGCGTCCCAGGCAGGCATTCATCCATGGGTGCTCGTCTTCGTCATTCTGCTATCGACGGACCCTTTCTTCTTCGCCTATCAATCTCCGACCTATCTGACCGGCTACTACAGCGCGGAAGGCCGTTCGTTCACGCATCGCCAAGGTCAACTGACCGCGCTCGGCTATGGGCTCGCGGTGCTGCTGCTGACAGCGGCCTGCGTGCCGTACTGGAAGTGGCTCGGCCTGATCGGTCATGGCGGGGGATGACGCCAGCGTGCGCAAGTATGCTGGATGGTGCACACACGCGCAGTTTGCGAGACTGCAACGCCGGTTGCTTGGCGGCGACGCTACCAAGAAGTCGTTCCTGAACTTGTCATAGGATCGCGGCGTACTGTGGCGCTATAATAGATGACAGCAACGAGTAGATTAGGAGGCGGGCGGGATGAGCGACATAGAAGCCGGAGCGGCGCTGTCGCAAGGCCGTACCGGCCCGCAATCGCAGGTTTCCCGGCTTAGCCGTGCGTTCGAAGGTGACCGGGGGCCTTGGCTCGGCGCCGTCGCGGGCCTCTGGCTAGCTGGCTCGGCGGCCTCGGCCGCCGGCGTGCTTGGGGCGCCGACGGGCTTCGGCGCATGGATCGATGTCGTATCCGCGGTCGCTATGCATACGACGGCGTTTGCCGTATTTGCGTTGCTGGCCGCGTGGGCGTTGACGTTCGTGCCGCGGCTGAGAGGCCCGTTCGGCACGATCGGCGGTCTGCTGTATACGGGCGCGCTCGCCTTTCTTTTATTGTACTTCAGCGGCATGGGCATCGCCCTGCCGCTTATATTGGCATGCGCTTATACGGTGCTATGCGCGGCGGCGGGGTGGCTGCTCTTCGCTGCTGTCTCCCGCGGCACCGGTCGCAAGCTGAGATCGGCAGCCGTGCTCTTGCTCGCGCTCGGCTGCGGCACGGGGGCATGGCTCTCGGCGCCTTCGATTCCCGGACCGGACTGGTTCGGCAGCTCGGCGGACGATGCCGACACGAGTGAAGCCGCCGATGCCGACGGCGCGGACGTCCTGCCGGCCTCGTCCTCTGCCGCAGCTCCTGCCTTCAAGCCGCTAAAGACGGGCGATCCGTCTCTGCCAGGCAGCTACGCCTACGATAGCTTCACGTACGGCAGCGGGACCGATCGCCATCGCGCCGAATTCGGCGCGGACGCGAAGCTCGTCTCCAGGCCGGTCGACGCCTCGGCATATCTGAAGGCGTGGCCGCTGCTGCGCAAGTGGTTCTGGGGCTTCGGTCCGAAGGCGCTGCCCCTGAACGGCAGAGTTTGGATGCCCGAAGGCGACCGCGCGTTTCCCCTGGTCATCATCGTCCACGGCAATCACGCGATGGAGGACTTCTCCGACGCAGGCTACGCCTATCTGGGCGAGCAGCTCGCGAGCCGGGGCTTCGTCGCGGTGTCGGTCGACGAGAACTTCCTGAACTATTCCACCTGGTCGGGCATCCCCGATCAGGACATGAAGCTTCGGGCCTGGCTGCTGCTGAAGCATATCGGACAGCTGCGGGACTTTAACCAGGCTTCGTCATCGCCGCTGTACGGCAAATTGGACCTGCAGCATATCGCGCTGGTCGGACACTCCCGGGGCGGGCAGGCGGTGGCCATGGCCGCGGATCGGGATTCATGGTTCGCCGAGGAAGGGACGCTGCCGCCGGCGTCGGATTATCGCATCGCATCGGTCGCCGCGATCGCTCCGACCGACACGCTGGTGGACGGCAAGCAGGCTGCGCTGCGGAACATTTCCTACCTGACGATTCAAGGCTCTTCGGATGCGGATATCAACGATTTTTTCGGGGACAGGCAGTACGGCCGCGTTTCGTTCTCGCAGACGGCGGAGGGAGTTTTTAAAGCGTCGCTCTACATAGCGGGCGCCAATCACGGGCAGTTTAATGCGAGCTGGGGCGCGCGGGACAGCTCGCTGCCGGCCGGCTTGTTCCTGCGGAAGCCCGAGCTGACAGCGCGCGAGCAGCAGCGGATCGCCGAAGTCTACCTCACGGCCTTTATGGAGACAACGCTGCACGGCGATTTGGAATACGAGCCGCTATTCGAGGATTATCGTTCGGCGCTTTCCTATCTTCCCGATACGTCGTACGTGAGCCGGTATGAAGGTTCGGACTTCCGACCGATCGCCCGGTTCGACGGCGAGGGCGCGAACGCCGAGAATCCCGGTCCAGGCTTGAACGGCAAGTACAAGTACGCAACAGTACGTGTCGAGGAAGCGCTGGACAGGCAGCGGGGCGGCAAGGGCACGCGAGGGCTCGCCTTCGAGTGGAAGACGGCCGGCGTATATACGATGAAGCTGGGCAGCGCGCTTTTGTCCGAGACGGGAGAATGGTCTTTGGGCGCATTGTCGTTTGCGCTCGCGGATCTGTCGCACGAACTGGACGAATGGGACGGCGAGGCGGCCGCCGACGAACTGCGCATCGGACTTGTCGACGCAAACGGCGCATACGCCGAGATTCCCCTCGAACGCTACGCATCCCCGGAGCCCTCATTCCGCACGTCGATCACCTGGCTAGGCCGGCTGGAGCGACTTTTCGACGAGGGCAAGTACGAGGAAAAATACGAGCCCGTCTTTCAAACGTACCGTATTCCGCTTGCGGCTTGGCGACTTGCGAATCCGAAGTTCAATCCCGCGAAGATCGCCAAGCTGTCGTTCGTGCTGGAAGACGGCCCCGGCAGAATGATGGTGGACGATATAGGAATCGCTCCGCCGTAAGCGTCTCTGTGTCTATTCTGTCCCGTCTACTCATATTCGTTAATTCCGAGTGAAAAAATATTATTTAACTGTAATTGAGGCGTTGACAGTTATCCGTGACGGCTTTATACTGTGTTTGTGATCGCACAGTTGAACGCTGCCCCGGCAACGGTGACGCCGATATACGTTTTAAACTGTGCCTTAAGTTGACATAGATGAGAATATGGGAGGAATTATTCATGAGCGAAACCCTTACGAAAGCAACCGATTATGCAACCGTCGTCCGCGAACGCCATTCCGTACGCCAGTACGACCCGAACTGGATGATCTCCGAGGCGGAATTAAAGGAGATTCTGGAAGAGGCCTCGCTGGCGCCGTCGAGCAGCAACACACAATCGTGGCGCTTCCTTGTGTTCCACGACAAGGAGCTTCGCAAGAAGCTGCTTCCGATCGCGAACAACCAACAGCAAGTCGTGGACGCGTCGGCGGTCGTCGCAGTGCTTGGCGACCACGAAGGTTTCAAGCGAATCGGCGAGATCAACGATATCGCGGTGGAAAAGGGGATCATGCCTCGCGAATTCGCCGATCAATTCACGGCGCGCACGCTCGCCGGATACGGCGCGCTCGGCAAAGAAAAGCAGACCCACATCGCCCTCGTGGACGGCGGCCTCGTGAGCATGCAGGTCATGCTGTCGGCCAAGTCGCGCGGCTATGATACAGTGCCGATGGGCGGATTCGACGCGGTTCGGCTCGTTGAAGAGTTCGGCATCCCGGGCAACCTGGTGCCGGTCATGCTGATCGCGATCGGCCGGGCGGCTAGTCCGGCCAGGGCGACGGCGCGGCTGCCGATCGACGAGATTACGTACTGGAACGGCCAGGGCTTGAAGTAAGCCACCTGCAGGGAAAAAGGGACGAAGCGGCAACTCGCCGTTTCGTCCCTTTTTTTGTGCAGATGCGAGTTGGCTCGTCGGTTAAGCGGCTGTTAAGCGGTATGATGCACAATGGTAGAGAAACGGAGCGGCCGAACCGACGCTAAGCGCGCTGCTGATCGAATTGCCGCAAAAGGCCACCTATTCAAGCTTCTGGAATTACAATAGAATAGAAACGACAAAATCGTTAATCAAAAGTTCAAAATCGACAGCGAGCGCGGTGACAGACTTGGGAGATCAGGGCGGCTTCTACAATAAGAAAGGCAGGGTCGACCGGTTCCTCATCGGTCTGGCTGTCGGGGTGCTCCTCTTGAGCGCTGCGATGTTCTGGATGAACCGATCGGTGCGGGAGGGCCCGCAGGCCGTGAACGGAACGCTCGACCTGTCCGCCTGGAACTTCCGGTCCGACGGAACGGTGACGTTGAACGGGGAGTGGGAGTTCTACCCGAATCAGCTGCTGACGCCGGCCGATTTCTCGGCAGGCAAGCAGCCGCCGGACAAGCGCTATATCCGGGTACCCGGCGTCTGGAACGGAAAAGGCATGAAGGGATACGGTTATGCGACGTATCGTCTTTCGATTCGCATACAGCCGACGGATCTGGCACTGGCCGTACATAAGCAGGTTATCCGTTTCGCCGACAAAATGTACGTGAACGGCAAGGAGCTCGGTTCGTCCGGCGTGCCCGGCCCAGCTCGAGGCAGCTACAAACCGGGTAATTTCCCATATACGGTATCGCTGGTCGTGCCCGACGATCGGGTCGAGATCATCGTCCAGGCGGCGAATTACGAATATCCTACCGGCGGTATCGCGCTTCCGCTGCGCTTCGGATTGTCGGACGACATTCAGCTGTCGCGGGCGGCGCAGACGATGTTCGAATGGTCGGGTGCCATCATTCTGCTGCTGTTCGGCATCTTCTCGCTCTTGCTGTATTTTTTCTTCCAGCGCAAGCTGCCATTCCTGGCGTTCGGGCTGTTTTTCCTGGACTTTGCCGTTCTGATCGCGATGAACGGGCAGCGCATGCTGTTTCAACTGCTGTCCGCCCTGCCGTTCGAGGTGATGTGGAAAATCAAGGATCTGTCCGTTCTGCTCGCCATTCCGTTCCTGTACACGTACACGGCGATTACCTACGCGAACGGAAAGGCCAAGCGAATGCTGCTCTACCCGGCCGCCGCGATCGGATTGTTCTGCCTGGCCGTCGTCTGGGTGCCTTACCGCATGTACATCCCTGCACTCGTGCCCGTCATGGCGCTGTATATGCTGCTGCTTGGAGCGCTCGTCTTGTTTATGCTGAACCTGTACAGGCATCCTACCGGCGCGTATTCGAAGCGGGAGGTTCAGATGTACCTGCTGGCCCTGGTCTGCCTGCTGATGATACTGATCAGCTCGGCCTTTCTGAACCAGGGAGACGGCACGTTCCTGCCTTCCATCCTGTCGGACGTGCTGGGCTTGGCGTTCGTCATCTTTATCGTTGCGATGCTCGCTCAGAATTACTTTTCCACGTATCAATCGATGGTTAAGCTCACGGCCGAGCTGCAGACGGCCAACCAGCTGAAGGACGAATTTTTGCTGCGGACGTCCTACGAGCTCAACACGCCGCTTCAAGGGATCATGAACCTGTCGCAGTCGCTGCTGGACAGCTCGGCTCATCTGCCCAAGGACCGGCGCGTCGGCAGCCGGGATAAGCTTCAGATCATACGCAACACGGCGTATCGCATGTCCAATCTGGTGAGCGACATCATCGATTTGACCCGGATCAAGGACGGACGCCTGGAGGTCGCGCTGAAGCCCGTCGATCTGGTCGCCTGCGTGGCCATCGCCTTCGAGGTGAACGGGTTCCTCGCACGGGAGAAGTCCGTGCGGCTCGAGCACAAGCTCGATCCGGAGAGCCGGTACGCGACGGCCGACGAGAACCGGCTCATGCAAGTGCTGTCCAACCTGATCGATTACAGCATGAAGTTCGACGATCTGACCGCCATTCTGGTGAGCGGCAGCAGGCGGGACGACATGTCCGTGCTCCGGATCGAGGCGATGGTCTGGGGCGCCGGCATCATGGCCGATTCCAAGTCCAGGGAACACGGCTTCTACGGGGCCAATCTGGCCGCCGCCCTCGAGCTGATCCGAATGATGGGAGGCGACATGCGGACGCTGCCCGGCGAGCAGCAGCGGGGGAGCGTCATCTTCGAGCTCAGCCTGCCGATGGCCGAGGCGCCGAGCCTCGAAGGGTACGATCTCAAGCTGCGGGAAATTCGCGAGCGAGCGGCGTCCGGGCCGACGGCACGCGGGCCGGGGAGCGGCGTCTATACGGTACTTGTGGTGGAAGAGGAGCCGCTCCATCTGGAGCTCATGGTCAATCTGCTCATCAGCGAAGGCTACCGCGTGCTGACCGCCCGGTCGGGCGAGGAAGCGATGGAGCAGCTCGAGGGGACGAATCGTCCCGACATCGTTCTGCTCGACGTGCTGCTGCACGGCGGCGGCAGCTACGAGATCAGCCGCAGTATCCGCCGGATGTATACGCCGATCGAGCTTCCGCTCTTGTTCGTCACGGCGCGGACGACGCCGGCCGACGTCGAGGCAGGCCTTGCGGCCGGCGGCAACGATTTTATTTCCAAGCCGCTCGACGCGTCGGAGGTTCGCGTGCGCATCCGCACCCAGCTGGCGATGAAACGGCTCGCCAAGGAAGCGACTGCGAGCGAAATGGCCTTCCTCCAGTCGCAGATCAAACCGCACTTTTTGTACAACGCGCTCGGTACGATCATGTCGCTCTGCTATACGGACGGGCCGCGCGCAGGCGGGCTGCTCGCCGTGCTGAGCAAGTATCTGCGCATCATTTTCCACGAGGATCACAAAGAAGAGAGCGTCCTTCTCTATAAGGAAATCGAGCTGGTCCGGGCCTATGTGGATATCGAGAAGGAACGGTTCGGCAACCGGCTGGAGGTCGAGATCGACGTGGACGAGCGGCTCATGTCCTTCAAGGTGATGCCGCTGACGATCCAGCCGCTGGTCGAGAACGCGATCCGGCACGGCGTCGCCAAGAAGCTGAGCGGCGGACGCGTGCTCTTGTCCGTACAGCGGCGCGGCGCCGAAGTGGAGATCGTCGTCGAGGACAACGGCGTAGGCATGGCGGAGCGGCAGGTCAGGGACTTGACGGAAAACGTCGGCGGCGCTTCGGACGGCGTAGGCTTCGCGAACATCGCCAAGCGCCTCAGCCATCTGAACGGCAGCCGGCCGCTCATCGAGAGCGCGCCGGGCGTCGGCACGCGGATCACGATCCGGATGCCGATCAGGGAAGACAGCGAGAGGAGGGATAAGGAATGATCACCGCATTGTTGGCGGACGATGAAGAGCATGCGCTCAGCCTGCTAGAGCTGCTGCTCCATCAGACGGGCGAAGTGCAGGTCATCGGGCGCTGCGGAAACGGCATCGACGCACTCGCGCAGATCGCGGAGCTGAAGCCGGACGTCGCGTTTCTGGACATCGAGATGCCGGGCATGAACGGGCTGGAGGTTGCCGAGCGATTAGGCTCGGCGTCGTTCGCCACGCAGGTCGTTTTCGTGACCGCATACGACCGTTATGCCGTGTCCGCATTCGAGAACGACGCGCTGGACTATCTGCTCAAGCCGATCGAGGTCGACCGGCTGAACCGGACGGTCGGCCGCGTGAAACGGGCGGTCGCCAGGCGGCGTTCGGAGGCGCAGGAGACTGCCGTCGCCGCCACGGCCGAATCGAAGCCTCCCGGGGCGCTGCACGTGCAGCTGCTCGGCGAGATTGAAGTGTCTGTCGAAGGCCGGGGAAGACTGAAGTGGCGAACCTCCAAGGAAAAGGAACTGTTCGCTTACCTGGCGGTTCATTACGGCAGCCGGATCCACCGCGACGTGCTGCTCGACGAGCTGTGGCCCGATGAGCACTATCAAAAGGCCAAGGTGTATCTGCATACGTGCGTGAGCTATTTGCGCCGCGACCTGCGCCAGCTGGGCATGGAGGAAGCGGTCAGGTACGAGGACGAGAAATATTCGCTGAGCCCGCAGCTGGAGCGGTCGGACTATCGCGAATTCGTCGAGGCTGCCGCGGCGCTCCAGAATCCGGGCGGGGGCAACGCCGAGCGGCTGGAACGCGCGGTAGCGCTGTATAGCGGCCGTCTGTTCCGCAGCGAGGACTACCAATGGGCGGACGACGAGATCCGGCATACCGAATCCGCGATCGAAGCGCAGTTGCTGAAGCTCACCGAGATCTACGAGGGCCAGCGCGATTACGGGCGCATGACCGCAGCGGGGCGGAGGCTGCTGCAGCACTCCCCGTACAATGAGGAGGCCTACCGTATCCTCATGAAGGGATATGCGGGCAGCGGAAAGCATGACGAGGTCTATCGCGTATACGAAGAGATGAGCCGCAGGCTCGATGAGCTTCAGATCCAGGCGTCGGATATGACGGTGAATTTGTATGAAGGGCTGAAAGTTCGAAAGCGGGGCTGACGGCGAGAAGGAATGCCGGCAAGACGGCATGCCGAAAAGACGAAATAACGGCGAGACGGAATAAAGGCAAGATGGAATGCCGGCCATGCGGATTCTTGCATTTTAAGCCGAACTTCAGCTTACGCTCATGAGAGATTAAGGCGAAGGGGGTAAGCTATTCTCAACCCCCCCTTTGATATAGAGCAAGAACTTGGACCCGCGGCGACGCGGGTCTCTTTTTTTGCATTATAGAACTTATAACTTTTAGGCAGTGGAGGCAGGGTAGGGTAGGGTATACTGAGCTGGACATGTCAGATGGGAATCATAGGGGAGCCGGGGGTGTCGGTTATCGGGTTACTGCCAGCGCGTCGTACAGTGACCCGGCCAGAGGACGGGAGTTCAAAGTTTTAAAGGTATATTTGAAGATTCAATGGTGGCAAGGTTCGAGGGATCGTAGGTTCACAAGGAGATAAGTGCCAAAGTGCAACTAATTAAGTCCAAATCGACTTGCCAGCGGCCGATAAGTGCTAAAGTGCAATTAATCTTTTCCCTATGATGCCATAAGAGACTTCTGAACGTGGATTAGTTGTACTTTAGCACTTGTGGACCCAAACACAGATCGTATAAGGGAAATTAGATGCAGTTTTGCAACAATTCCATTCATCCATCGCGCGAGCCACGAACGTGGACAAGCAAAGGATCGTCACTGTAGTTCCCTGACGGTTTCGTGGCGGGCGATCGTTCAAAGGCAACGGGGAAAAACCGCTGCCCGTAAGCAGTCAAGCAAGCTCAGCCTGCAATCTCGGTCTGCAAGCTCGGTCTGCAAGCTGGGTCTGCAAGCTACCAACAAGCCTATGTATGCAGCAGTCGCGTCTACAGGCCGATGCCTGCAAGTCACTTTCTACGCCAGACCAACCTTGCGCTCGTACAAACTCGCGCTCCAGCCTTCGCCGTCGTATCTGCCGCGATACTGCAAGCCTTGACTTCTGTAGTACGCGTTCAACGAAGGGTTGTCGGCCATGCAGTCCAAGCGCAGCCAGGACCTGCCCTTGCGCGAGATCTCGCGCGCTGCGTGGTGAAGCAGCAAAGCGCCGATGCCAAGCCCCCGGCAGTCGCGGGCGACGGCCAACCGATGGACATAACCCGCGTCCGAATGGTATAGCGACGTCCAAATGCCCTCTTCCTTATGCCAATTGATCGAGAAAGCGCCGGCAAGCTTCCCGTTCAAGTAAGCCGCAAACACGTCTTGCTCCCGGAAAAGCTGCTCCATTTTCGCATCCGAGAACATGTCCGCGTTCCATTGCCGGATGCCTTTGGCGTTCCTTATCCAGTCGGAGGCTTCCAGATACAGCTCGCGCAGTGCCGCCTTGTCGCTCGCGGTCGCCGGTCTGATGTCGAGATCGGCCGCAACCGCTCGCCTGTCGTCGGGAACGGCCGCAATCGCCGACATGTGATCCGAATCGGATGCCTGCCCGTCATCAAATTTGTTCGTAATCGCCTGACTAAAGCTCGGATTGATGGTAGGTTCCGCCGAGCTCTGCCGCGTATCACCCGGACTTGAACTGTCATCGTGGATGTGCGCGGACGGCTGCCAAGCATACTCGAGCAAGGATGCCGAGGTTATCGCCCTCTCCGCTCCGAACAGCCTGGACACGATATGCAGCGCCGCGTCCATGCCCGTCGTCACGCCCCCGGACATGACGATCTTGCCGTTGTCGACATAGCGGACGTCCCGCACGATCGTGGCGCTCGCCGGCGCCGCTTCCTGCAGCAGATCGAACGCACTGCGGTTGGTCGTGATGCGCAAGTCCGCCAGCAGGCCGGCCTTCGCGAGCAGCAGGGCGCCTGTGCAGACCGACAGGACGATCTCGGCGTCACGAGCGGCGTCGCGGACCCAGTCCGTTAGGGTCTCGTTGTGCATTTCTTTTCGCGATCCCAGGCCCCCGGGCACGACCAGGATATCGGGTGAAGGGCAATCTTCGAAGCTGTATCGGGGCGAGACGGTTACGCCGCTAACGGTCGTCGCGGGCGCGTTCCGTTCCCCGACCGTGTAGACGCACAGGTCTTTTCCCCACCGGCTAGAAACCGCGAACACGTCGAACGGTCCCGCCAGATCCAGCGTATCGACGCCTTCGTAGATCAATACCGCAACGTTCCTCGCACCTACCATCCTCATCCCGCTCCTTTTTTCGACAAAATAAAAAAGCATTTGACCAAGCGATCAAATACTTTTGCCCAGGCGATCGGCGGTATGAAGGACGCGCTCCCCCGCAGTGCTCTGCGTCATCGCCAGTCACGCGTCCCGTGAATCCTTAATGCCTATTATAAGCTGATGCAACGCCCAAGCAAGTTATTCTTCGTGAACGATCTCGCCCGTGCGCGATAAGTCGTAGCCCGGGATCGAGGCCAGCTCCCGCTTAAATAGGTCGGACCGAAGCGTATCGAGCAAGCTCGCGATCCATGGGAGATTGGCGGGCGTCTTCAGCGCCACCAGATCGTAGCTCTCCTGAATAAGGGGGATAAAATCGACTTGACCGACGATGGACGCGGCTTTCTCGATGCCGACGCCGAAGTCAGCGTCTCCGGCAGCCACCTTTGCGGCTACGGCCATATGGCTCGTCAGTTCGTCGGCATAACCCGCGATGCCGCTAGGGCGGATGCCGCGCACGCGGAGTTGCTCCTCGAACAGCACCCGGGCGCCTGCACCCCTTTCGCGGTTCGCCAGCCGAAGGCCCGGCCGTCCGAGATCCGCCCAGTCCGCGAGCCCAAGCGGGTTGCCCCGCGGGACGTAGAGTCCGGCCATGCGGCCGAGCAGGCGGACGACCAAATAGGGCGCGCCGATCAGGATGCGCCGGATGTAGGGGATATTATACTCGCCGGTGTCGCCGTCGTACAAATGAGTGCTAACGATGTCCGCCTCGCCCCGGTACATCGCCACGAGGCTGTCCAGGCTGCCCGCATAGGCCCGCAGTGGACGCACACTGGCGCCGGCATGGCTCTCGAGATGCTTGGCCAGCAGGTCGAGGCTCATATCCTGTCCGGTGATGACCAGCGGACGGGCGGCCGAGGCCGCGGGATGGATGATCGGAAGTGTGCCGCCCTGCGAGCTCCCTTGTGAGCCGCCTGCCGAGTGGCCTGCCGGGACTTCCAGCATGCGGCCGGTCCAGTCGCTCCGGACCGAATCCCCCGCAGGCAGGCCGAACCCGGTGCCTGAAGGGGGAGTCTGCAATGGTGCGGGCGCTGCCGTATCCGCGGGTCCGCCCGCGGGCGGGCGGGGCTGCGCCTGCGCGGTTGGCGAGCGCATGCGCTGCTTGTACGCCTCCAAGTCCGCGGCGTCGATGCGCATTTGCTTGCCTACGCGGTAGGAGGGCAGCTCGCCCTTTTTAATCAGATCGTAGACGGTCAGCTTGGATATTTTAAGCATTTGAGCGATCTCTTCGGTCGTGTACGAGACATTGGCGGTCATGTCGAACGAGCTCCTCATCGCGAAGATCCTTGATCTTTCTATTGTAGCATAAGGGCGCGGAGTGCGATGCTCCGGGGCGTTTACAGCATAAAAGGAGTTATTTATAATGATATCTAGTTATAAATAGATATAAATAAAATAGGTGTGGAGGGTCATGATGATTAAATTTATGAGATCGAATGCTATTCTGATCGTTTGTCTTGTCGCTATGCTTAGCTTGGCGGCATGCGGCGGCTCGAACTCGTCTTCGGCTTCTCCGTCCTCCTCGAGCATCGCATCGGCGACCTCGTCTTCGTCTGCAACGGCATCTCCGTCAGCGCCCGCAGTCGAGACCGAGCTCACCGTCTCCGCAGCCGCCAGCTTGACCGACGCGCTCGGCGAGCTCCAGAAGTTGTATCAGGACGCTCATCCGGAAGTGAAGATCAGCTTCAACTTCGGAGCCTCGGGCGCGCTGCAGCAGCAGATCGAGCAAGGCGCGCCGGCCGACCTCTTCTTGTCCGCCGCAGCCAAAAACATGAAGGCGCTCGCCGACAAGGGCCTGATACAGGAGCAGCGGAACCTGCTTAAAAACGAGCTTGTCGTCGTCGTGCCCTCGGACGGAGACGCGGGCATCGCCAAGCTGGAGGACCTGTCGCAGGCCTCGGTCAAGAAAATCGCAGTCGGCATTCCCGAGAGCGTACCTGCGGGCAGCTATGCCAAGGAAGCTTTGACGGCGGCCGGATCGTGGGACGGTCTGCAAGCTAAGCTGGTGCAGGGCAAGGACGTCCGGCAAGTGCTGCAATACGTGGAGACGGGCAATGCGGCCGCCGGCTTCGTCTACAAGACGGACGCACTGTCGTCGGACAAGGTCAAGGTCGCGTTTGCCGTCGATCCCGCACTTTATAAACCGATCGTATACCCGGCGGGCATCGTGAAGGAGACGAAGCATGCCGACGCGGCCGCCGGTTTTTATGCCTTTTTGCAGACGCCGGAGGCGATTAAGGTGTTCGAGAAATACGGCTTCGGCACAGCGGGCGAATAGGAGGCTCTGGCAATGGATTGGCACGCTTTTTGGCAGCCGGTTCGTCTCTCGCTGGAGGTCGCGCTCCTGGCGAGCGTCATTGCACTGGCGATGGGCACGGCGGCAGCCAGAATCGTGCCGCGGCGCCGATTTAAAGGGCGGCTGCTGACGGAGACGTTTTTCCTGCTGCCGCTCGTACTTCCGCCGACGGTCGTCGGATTTATCCTGCTCGTATTGCTCGGCAGGCGAAGCGGCGCGGGCCGTTTCATCGAATGGCTAACTGGCGCGCCGATTATCTTCTCGTGGTGGGCGGCGGTCATAGCCGCGGTGGTCGTCGCGTTTCCGCTCGTGTACCAGACGATGAAGGCGGGATTCGCTTCCGTCGACCGCGAGGTGGAGGAGGCCGCGCGATCTGCGGGCGCCGGCGAACTGCAGGTGTTCCGTTACGTCACGCTTCCGCTGGCGGGGCATGCCTTTCTGACGGCGTATGTGCTGGCGTTCGCCCGCGCGCTGGGCGAGTTCGGCGCGACGCTGATGATCGCGGGCAACATCCCGGGGCGCACGCAGACGGTGCCGACCGCGATCTATGTCGCCGTTGATGCCGGCCATACGGGGATGGCCTGGGCTTGGACGGCGGCCGTGATCGGCCTGTCGTTTTTGCTGCTGCTGTTCACGGGGCGCGCGCGGAAGTAGGGAAGCTTAGGCGTAAGAGTGTGAAAGGAAGAGGGGCGTATATCGCTGTTCGGCGTTACTGCGTGGTTGCGCGTACGGTGGGTTGGAAAGCGGCAGGATAGTGATGTTGCACATCGTTATTTCGCCGCCGTAGCCGGATTTTGGCGGGATAACGATGTCGCACATCGTTATATTGGTTCCGGAGCCGGATTTCGGCAGAATAGCGATGTCGCACATCGTTATATCGGCGCCGGAGCCGGTTTTCGGCGGAATAGCGATGTCGCACATCGTTATATCAATGCCGGAGCCGGATTTCGGCAGAATAGCGATGTGGTGCATCGTTATATCGGTGCCGGAGCTGGTTTTCGGCAGAATAACGATGTGGCGCATCGTTATAACGGCGTCGGAACCGGTTTTCTGCGTAATAACGATGTGGCGCATCGTTATTACGGCGCCGGAGCAGCCCCGTCAATGCAGCAGCCGGCTCTCCTTCGCCTTGCGTACCGAGCCGGCTGTGAGGCGGTTGATCGGGCGCTTGAGCGCGAGACCGAGCGCCAGCGCCGCCGCGGCGTAGGCGGCCATGTAGACGAAGCAGCGCTGCACGATGTCCCACAGGATGCCGCCGACCGCCTCGCGCATCATGGAGATGGCGTAGGTGAACGGCAGATACGGATGGATTTTCTGAAAGAAAGGCGGCGCCATCTGGATAGGGAACGTCCCGCCCGCCCCGCCCAGCTGCAGCACGAGCATGACGATCGCCATCGCTTTGCCGACGTTGCCGAAGACGGAGACGAGCGTGTACACGATGAGCATAAAGACTGCCGACAACAGCATCCCGAACAGGATGAACCACCCCGGGCGCGCGACATAGGTGCCCAGAATATAGATATCCCCCAACGTCACGCACAGCGATTGAAGCACCGCGAGCGTCCCCATCGTCAGATACCTTCCGAAGTAAACCTGCCAGCTTCGATAGGCGACGCCAGGCTCCTCGACGTCGACGGTCATGACCGAGACGAGCAGTACGGCGCCGACCCAGAGCGACAGCGTGGTGAAAAAGGGAGACATCGCCGACCCGTAGTTCGGGATCGGGTACAGCTTGTTCTCCTTCAGATTGACCGGCGCCGCAAAAAAGGCACTTTCTTTTTGCGCGTCGTGCCGAAGAAGCGTAATGATGTCGGCCAAGTTGTTTTCCTTCTCGAACGCGCGGATCTTGTCCGCGATCTCGGCGATCTTGCTCTCCGCCTCGGGCAGCTCCGCCTTCGCCTTGGCCAGCTCTGTGCCGCCTAAGGCAAGCGCGGATGCAGCGTCCGTGAGGACGCGCTTCACGTCGGGCATCGCGTCCGATGCATCCTTCAAGACGGACTGCGCCGTTCCGGCCACAGTGGCGGCCTTGTTTAACGCCGCGTCGATGCGCGGCGCGATCTCGCTGTCATACCGGCCGAGCAAATCGCCGAACAGGGCTTCCGCTTCGCCCGACAGCGTATTCAACCTGTCGTTCAGGGATTCCGCAGGCTTTTCGCCGCGCCCTGCAGCCTCCGCGATGCCGTCGAGCACCTTTGCCTGCCCCTGCATGTTTGCTTGGGCCTGTTTGAGCTTCGCGGCATGCGCGGACAGCCGGGAGGTTCCCGCCATGGTATCCAGCTGCGAGAGCAGATCCGCCAGCCTGCCGGCGACGTCCGCGCCGATCCGCAGCCGCTTCGCTGCGCCGGTCGCCGCTGTCTGAACCGCGCCAAGATCGGGATTCGCATCCTGAAGCAGCGCCGTCACCGTGTGAGCGGCACCCGCCAGCTGCTGCAGGTTCAACAGATCCTGCTTGACCTGCGGTCCCATCTGCGCCAGCGCCGTACGGCTTTGGGCGAGCAGACCGCCTGTCTTTTCCGCCAGCGCCTGTCCTTCCGTCGCGAGCGAGGCGACTTCCGGCAGACGCTTTTGCGCCTTGGCCACGACGCCGCTTGCGATGCCGACATCCCGCTGCGCCGTGTCCGCGGCAGCATTGATCTCGGGGAAGGCCGCCTCAAGCTTGAACAGGAGCGCCTTCACCTTTTTGATCGACGGCAAGCTGGCCTCAAGCTCGCTGCCCACCTCGTTAAAGATGCCGAAGATAATGCCGCTCGCCGTCTCCACGAAGCTCTGGCTCACCTCCTGCACGACACTGCTGGCGCCCTTGGAGGTGATTTTAGGCGCGATCGCATTGATTTTCTCATTAACATAATAGTCCAGCGTCGCCGGCGACGGCTCCGCTGCCAGAATTGTGGCCAGGCTCGCGGAAAAGTTCTCCGGAATGACGATCGCCGCGTAGTAGTCGCCGTGCTTCACGCCCCTCATCGCCTCGGCCCGATCGACGAACGTCCAGCCGACGCTATGGTTGGCGGCCAGATTGGCGGTGATCTCCTTGCCGACGTTGACGGGTTTGCCCCGGATGGTTGTACCCTTGTCCTCGCTGGCGACCGCGATCGCGATGCCGCCGGTCTGGGCGTAAGGGTCCCAGGATGCTTCGATGTTGAACCACGCATATAGGGAGGGCAGGCCGACGAGTCCCAGGATGATGACGGCTGCCGCCGGGTTCGTGATCACGCGGCGCAGGTCGCGCAGATAGATGGAAAAAACGGATCCCATGGACGCTCCCCCCTCGTTAGGCAATGTGTACTAAATATTACCCGCGGGCGTCGATTCCATCCAATTCGCTGGCTTTGGCTGAATTCGGCCGAGGCTTGCGGCCGCCGCCGCTTGCGGTAAAATGGAGGAATCAGCTTGCAGGAGGACAGAAGCCATGACGGAAACATCCAAGCGTGCGACGGCCGGCAGCCGGCGCAACGTCGGCATATTCGCGCATGTCGACGCGGGCAAGACCACGACGACCGAGCAGATGCTTTTTGCAAGCGGACGCATACGCGCAGCGGGCAGCGTGGACGAGGGGACGGCCCAGACCGATTCGCTCGAAGTCGAACGCGCGCGCGGCATCTCCGTTCGGGCGGCGGTCACACGCCTCGAGTGGAGGGGCGTCTCCGTAAACCTGGTGGACACGCCGGGGCATGTCGACTTCCTCGCGGAGGTGGAGCGGTCGCTGCGGGTGATGGACGGCGCGATTCTGATCGTCTCGGCGGCAGAGGGCGTTCAAGCGCAGACCGAGGTCGTGTGGCAGGCGCTGCGGGAGCTAGGCGTTCCGACGCTGCTGTACGTGAACAAGATGGACCGGGTCGGCGCGGATCCCGCGGCCGTCCTCGGGCAGATTCGACGTCTGCTGTCTTCGGCTGCGGTGCCGGTGCAAGCGCCGATCGGGGCGGAGGACAGCTTCGCGGGGACGTACGATCTGCTGGATGACGGTATTGACGGCGAGCGTTCGGATTGGGCTGCCGCCTTCGGTCAGCTGTTGGCCGAGGCCGCGGCGGATCGGTCGGAGGCGCTGCTTATGCGTTATTTGGAAGAGGGAAGCTTGCCGGCGGCGGAAATGCAAGCCGCACTGTGCGAAGGCGCGCTGAACGGCGAGCTGTACCCGGTTCTGTTCGGCTCATCGGCACGGGGGCTTGGCGTGAGGGAGCTGATGGACGCGATGATCGGCCTGCTGCCGGCGCCGGCAGGCGATCCTTCGGGCGATGTCTCCGGCGTCGTCTTCAAGCTCGAGCGCGATCCCGTCATGGGGCGTATCGCATACGTGCGTCTCTACGGCGGGACGATCGCGAACCGCGATGTCATCGCAGGCGGCTCGGAGGGCACGGGAGACAAAATCACGCAGATCCGAAAGGCGGACGGCAAGCGCTGGGAAGACGTCGGCGTGCTTGAAGCCGGAGATATCGCGGCGGTCTGCGGTTGGAGCCGCGCGCGGATCGGGGACATCGTCGGCTCCCCGGCCGGTGTCCCGGGCGCGAGGCAGCTGGCGGTGCCGCTGCTGACGGTGCAGGCTTTCTGGCG
>Ga0209566_100271_pt1 | contig 48394 bp, 47 predicted proteins | sample Araplavi_mTSA_r2_2_FD_184287 | JGI IMG/M metagenome (GOLD analysis project Ga0209566, IMG submission 184287) | Arabidopsis root microbial communities from North Carolina, USA - plate scrape CL_Cvi_mTSA_r2 (SPAdes) (version 2) | ecosystem: Host-associated > Plants > Roots > Endosphere | place...
GTGCGGCAGCCCCCTACATGTACATGCCGCCGTCGACGTGGATCGTCTGGCCGGTCATATAGGAGGCGCTGTCCGAAGCCAGGTAGAGCACGCTCGCGGCGATCTCCTCCGGACGTCCCATGCGCCCGAGCGGGATGTCCTTGAGCATCGCTTCCCGGATGTCCTCCGGCAGTTTATCCGTCATGTCCGTCTCGATGAAGCCCGGCGCGACGGCGTTGACCGTAATGCCGCGCGACGCGAGCTCCCTCGCGGCGGACTTCGTGAGGCCGATGACGCCTGCCTTCGCCGCCACGTAGTTCGCCTGTCCCGCGTTGCCCAGCACGCCGACGACCGACGAAATGTTGATGATGCGGCCGTAGCGCTGCTTCATCATCGGACGGGTGACGGCCTTGATACCGTTGAAAACGCCCTTGAGGTTCGTCTCGATGACGGCGTCGAAATCCTCTTCCTTCATGCGCATGATCAGGTTGTCCCGCGTGATGCCGGCGTTATTCACGAGAATGTCCAGCTTGCCGAACGCCTCGATCGTCGTCTGCACCATCGCGTCGAACTCCGCCGACTTGCCGACGTTGGCCTGCACCAGGATCGCCTTCCTGCCCAGCGCTTCGACCGCCGCGGCCGTCTCGCGCGCAGCGGCTTCGCCGCCCGCATAGTTGACGGCGACGTCGCAGCCCGCTTCGGCCAGCGCCACGGCGATCGCTCTGCCGATACCGCGCGAAGCGCCGGTCACCAGCGCGGCTTTGCCGCTAAGATCAAACTCCGCCATATTATTACCCCTCTCGCGTTAGGCATAATCACGGCGCCACGACTTGCGCCGGAGCGCGCGTATTCAACCGAGCTCGGCCTCGTTCACGGCGGCCGCGGAATTCACGGATATCGTCCGCACGGACTTGTCGATTTTTTTGATCAAACCTGCCAGCACCGTGCCCGAGCCGATCTCGACGAACGTATCGACGCCCTCTTCGATCAGGCGGCGAATGCTGTCCTCCCAGAGCACGGGAGAGACGACCTGCTCGACCAGCAGCTCGCGGAGCCGCGCGCCTTCGCTGACAGCGGACGCCGTCACGTTGGCGATGACAGGAACCTCCGCGTCGCGGAAGGCGACCTCGTCAAGCTTCACGGCGAGCTTGTCCGCGGCGGGACGCATGAGCGAGGAGTGGAACGGCCCGCTCACGTCCAGCGGAATGACCCGCTTAGCGCCGGCTTCCTTGCCTCGCTCGACGACCGCCGCCACGCCTGCGGCCGTGCCCGACACGACGATCTGGCCCGGGCAGTTGACGTTGGCGAGCTCGACTTGGGTGCCCGCTGCCGAGATGTCGCGGCACAGCGCTTCGAGCGCTTCGCGCTCCGCGCCCAGCGTCGCAGCCATCGCGCCTTGCCCGCTCGGCACGGCTTCTTCCATGTAGACGCCGCGCGCCCGCACGAGACGGACGGCGTCCTCGAAGTCCAGCACGTTCGCGGCGACCAGCGCGCTGTATTCGCCAAGACTGTGTCCGGCCACGAAGTCCGGCTTCACGCCGCGCGCCTTGAACGCCTCAAGCAGCGCTACGCTTGTCGCAAGCAGCGCGGGCTGCGTGTTCGCCGTCTGGCGGAGCGTCTCCTCCGGCCCTTCGAAGCATAGCTCCGATACGGAGAAGCCGAGCGCCCGATCGGCAGACTCGTAGACGCGCCGCGAAGCTTCGAACGCCTCGGCGGCGTCCATGCCCATGCCGACTGCCTGCGCGCCTTGTCCGGGAAATACGAATGCGATTTTGCCCATGATCGAAGTCAGCCTCCTCTATCCTTTACCAGACCAGTACCGAAGCGCCCCAGGTGAGGCCGCCGCCGAAGCCGACGAGCGCGATCGTGTCGCCTTCGCTTACGCGGCCTTCCTCGACGGCCTCTGCCAGCGCCAGCGGGATCGAAGCCGCCGACATATTGCCGTAGCGGTCGACGTTGATCACGCACTTCTCCGGCGGCAGCTCGAGCCGCTCGAGCGATGACTGAATGATGCGGATGTTCGCCTGGTGCGGCACGAGCAGGTCGATGTCGGACTTTTCCACGCCCGCCTTGCGGAGCGCCTCCTCGGCCGCGTTGCCCATGATGCGCGCCGCGAACTTGAACACTTCGCGGCCGTTCATCTCGATGAAGTGCCGCTTGCCGGCGACCGTCTCCTCCGAGGAAGGATTGCGCGAGCCGCCGCCCTGAATGCGCAGGTGCGGTCCGCCGGAGCCGTCGGCGCCGAGCTCGAACGACTTGAAGCCGCGGCCTTCGGGCACCTGTCCGATGACGACCGCGCCCGCGCCGTCGCCGAACAGCACGCAGGTGTTGCGGTCGGCGTAGTCCGTGATCCTGGACAGCGTGTCCGCGCCGATGACCAGCGCATACTTATACGTACCGAGCGCGATGAAGCCGGATGCGTTGGCGAGTCCGTAGATGAAGCCCGAGCACGCGGCGGACAGATCGAATGCGGCCGCCTTCTTCGCGCCGAGCCGATCCTGCAGAATGCATGCCGTGGACGGGAAAAACATGTCCGGCGTGATCGTCGCCACGATGATCAGATCGAGCTGATCCGCCGTGATGTTCGCCGAAGCGAGCGCCTTCACGGCCGCTTCGTAGCACAGGTCGGACGTCGCTTCATGCGAAGCCGCAATGCGGCGTTCGCGAATGCCGGTCCGGCTCACGATCCATTCGTCGTTCGTGTCGACCATTTGCTCGAGCTCCTGGTTCGTCAGCACGCGCTCCGGCGCGTACTTGCCGATGCCGAGGATGCCTACGGGGATTCCATTCATCGTTTTTCTCTCACTTTCCGCCGAATTCTTCGGCCAATGCGGGGATGAGTCCGTTGTCGATCGCCGTTACCGTATGACGAATGGCGTGCATCGTCGCGGTCGCGTCGGAGGAGCCGTGGCTCTTCACGACCAATCCGTTCACGCCGAGCAGCGGAGCGCCGTTGTACACTTTATAATCCATCATTTTGCCCACGCGTCTGAAGTTCGGACGCAGCACCGCAGCCGCCAGCTTCGAGCGGAAGCTGCTCGTCAATTCCTTCTTGAGCAGGCCGAATACGGTCTCCGCCGCGCCTTCGATCGCCTTCAGCAATATGTTGCCGGAAAAGCCGTCGCAGACGAGCACGTCGCAGCTGCGGGCGAGCACGTCGCGAGCCTCGACGTTCCCGATGAAGTTAATCGGCGCCGTCTCGAGCAGCTCGAACGCGGCCTTGCTCAGCTCGTTGCCCTTGGCCGCTTCGGTGCCGACGTTCAACAGGCCGACCTTAGGCTTCGCCAGGCCGTGCACTTTCTGCCTGTACATGCTGCCCATCAGGGCGTACTGCAGCAGATGCTCCGGCTTCGCGTCCATATTCGCGCCCAGATCGAGCGTGAGCACGCCCTGACCGTCCGTCGTCGGGAAAAGCGAGGTAAGACCCGGGCGATCGATGCCCTTGAGGCGCCCGAGCACAAGCAGGCCTGCAGCCATCAGGGCGCCGGTGTTGCCGGCCGAGATCATCGCGTCGGCCTGGCCTTCCTTCACCATCCGGGCCGCCACGTTCATGGAAGCGTCCGGCTTCCGCCGGACGGCGCGCACGGGCTCGTCGTCCGGCTCGATCACGTCGGCGGCCGGCACGACCGTTATATTCGAAGGCTTATCGCTTCCGAGCAGCGGATGAAGCGCCTCCGGACGGCCTACGAGCAGCAGCTCGGCCTTCGGCCATTGGCCGGCCGCGGCCAGCGCGCCTTCGACCGTCGAACGGGGCGCATGGTCGCCGCCCATGGCGTCAATGGCGATTTTCATGCTTGGTCCGCCCCTTCCTCGTCCGCAGCGCCTGCGGAGCGATAGATGACAAAGTTGCCCTGGAACACCATCTCATCGCCGACGTAAGTGAATACCTCCACTTTCGCCTTGCCCTTTTGCACGCCGCTCGAGCGGACGTACGCCTTCGAGATGCACTTCTCGCCGAGCCTTGCCGGACGGATGAAACGGATGTCCGCGGAGGCCGTGAGCGCGATCTCGTCGTTGATGACGGCGACCGCGAGCGAGTTGGCTTGGGCGAACACGTGGTGTCCCCGGGCGATGCCGCTGCGGGAGAAGACATGCTCGTCCCGGATCTCGAACATCGAGATGCCGCTCTTGTCTAGCTGCAGATCGAGGATGTCCCCGATGACTTCGTGCAGGGGCAGCGAGCGAACCGGATCGTACGAACGCTCCGCCATCAGCTTCAGCCGCTCCCGCAGCTCCGGGATCGCCAGCTCCAGCCGGTCGAGACGGATCGTCTGGATGCTGACCTTGAGCAGACGGGTCAATTCCCGGTCGGTCAGGAACGGGTTCTCTTCGATCAGACGGCTCAGCTGCTGATGACGTTGCTTCTTGGGCATGCGTTCCATGGGCGACACCGCCTTATATGTTCATACTGATACCTGGTGCCAATCCGGAATAAAGAAAAACGCGCCTTGACGCTAGTCACGCCGGGACGCGTTATTTCATTATTGCTTGATGATTTCGCGGGATTTGTACGTGCCGCAAACCTTGCACACGCGGTGCGAGATTTTCAATTCTCCGCATTGTTCGCACTTAACCATACCTGGAACGACCAATTTGAAGTGCGTCCGGCGCTTGTTTTTGCGGGCTTTGGATGTTTTGCCAAAAGGTACTGCCATGTTCCCACCTCCTTACCAGAGTCGAAAGCGAAAGCGGCCTCTATCGGCATTCCCATTTCGAATTCGTTATGAACGTTCGGAATCGAACCAGCCTTTGAGCGCCTCCAGCCTCGGATCGATCTTGATCGGCTGCGGCCGCTCGGGCTTGCCGTTCAGGTCTTCGCCGGTCTCCGGGTCGAGTCCCCTGCAGTCTTCGCTGCACGTGGGCGACAACGGCAGATTCAGCAGAAGTTCGTCCTGCAAATAGGGCCGAAGCTCCAGCCGGTCGCCGTGGAACGGTACGAAGTCCTCGTCGTCCTGCTCTCCGAGATCCGCCACTTCCTGCGAGACCTGCTTGAAGTTCTCGCTGTACGGAATGTGAAGCGGCTCTTCGAACGCGGTCAAGCAGCGAACGCATGTCCATTCGAGATTGCAGTCAAGATTGCCGGCCACCTTGACGAATTCGCCCGAGGGCTCGACCGTGACGTCCGCTTCAAGCGGACCGGCCGGACGAACGCCGGGTACCTGCGACAGCAGATCGGCGACGTCGATCGTCTCGTGCAGCGCGACCTTCGTCTTGGCTGCCTTCAGTTCCTGTACATTGAGCAACATGATTATCACTCCAAACAAACAAAAGTAATTATAGACGTGCCAAAGCGATTTTGTCAACAATTAACGCGCCGGACACTGCGTGCCGAGACATCGTGAAGACGGATTCCTGTTCATGGTATCATAACTTTAATTCACGCTTCAAAGGAGCGCCCCGCCCATGTCTACCGTCGGCCTCGTCGTCGAATACAATCCGCTTCACAACGGTCATCTCTATCATATACAACAGTCGCGCAAAATAACGGACTCGGATGCCGCCATCGCCGTCATGAGCGGACACTTCCTGCAGCGGGGCGAGCCCGCGATCGCGGACAAGTGGGCCCGGGCGGAAATGGCGCTGCGCGCGGGCTGCGACCTCGTGCTCGAGCTGCCCGTCGCCTACAGCGCCCAGCCTGCGCAGTGGTTCGCCTACGGCGCGATCGCCACGCTCGCGGCGACCGGCGTCTGCGACGCCGTCTGCTTCGGCAGCGAGAGCGGCGACGCCGGCACGCTGGCGCGCATCGCAGACTGCCTGGCGTCCGAGCCGGAGGCGATGCGGTTTCGGCTTGGCGCGCTGCTGAAGGAGGGGCTGCCCTATCCGACCGCATATGCCCAGGCCGCCCGCGAGCTGCTAGCCAGCGAAGGCGACGCGGATGCAGCGTTCGGCCTGTCGCAGCCGAACCATACGCTCGGCCTTCATTACATGCTTGCGCTGCGCAAGCTGGGAAGTCCAATGGCCGCCTATTCCATCAAGCGCGAAAAGTCGGACTACAACCAATCTTCCATCACCGACGCCGCGATCGCTAGCGCCACGGCGCTCCGCAAGCTGATCGGCGAAGCCGGGGGCTCAATGGACGGTCTCGCCCCGTACGTCCCGGCATCCACGCTGGACGTGCTGCGCCGTGAAGCCGCGGCGGGCCGGGCGCCGATCACGTGGGCGCACTTCGCCCGCCCGCTGTTCCATCTGCTCGGTTCGCTGCCCGCAGCCGAGCTCGCCGCGTATGCCGAAGTGACCGAAGGACTCGAGCATCGCATCAAAAGCGCCCTGCGCGAGCTGAACGCCTGGCAGGTGGACGAGCTGCTGGACGCGCTCAAAACGAAGCGCTATACGCGTACGAAGCTGCAGCGGACGCTCGCGCGCATCCTGCTCGGCCACCGCAAGGAAGAGCTCGACGCGGACAGGCTTGAGAGCGGCGTCCAATACATTCGCGTCCTCGGCTTCACCGCGCGGGGACAAGAGCTGCTGCGCCGGATGAAAAAGGCGGCATCCGTCCCCGTCATCCACTCCGCCGCGGCCGGAGATTGGCCGTACTTGGCGATGGACGTGCGCGCGACCGCCGTCTACGCCGCCGCCCTCCCTTCGGCGCGTCCTGCCGATGCTTGGCGCGATTATACGGAACCGCCGATACGGATTTAGACGGTTGAAGACAGGCCTCTGCGTTAGGGGTGCGCCACCAACCCTCTCAGGCTGCCTGTTTGGCAAACGAATGACCGGCGGGCTTCTCGCCGGCTGATTGCTTGCGATCTCGCGGCTTTCATTGCTTATCCAGCTCACAAGTCCTGGGAGAGCCGGATCATATCCAGGCACCGGATGCCGTTTTCGATGATCGGCTCGTCATAATGGCGCGCGAAAAAGCCGACATCGACGCCGACGATCCGGAATCCGCACTTCTGGTACAGGGCGAGCTGGTCCACGCTGGAATTGCCCGTGCCGACCTCGATCGTTTTGTAGCCCCTCCGCCTTGCGGTATCGACCGCATGAAGGACGAGCGCTTTTCCGATTCCCCGGCCTTGATGCGCCTCGCGGACGGCTACGTTAACGAGTTCCGCCGTATCCGGCCGCGTAGGCAGCAGCACATATACGCCTGCAGGATCTTCGTTCTCCTCCGTCCGGCAGACATAGCAATCGCCCCGAACCACATATTGCGACACCAGCCGTTCGGAAGGATCCGCGAGCAAGAGCAGATCCATTGGCGGTGTTTCGTCTCTTTGCAAAGGCTCGATTCGCATGAGCGCCTTCCTCCTCTTCATTCGCGGCAAAACCTCTCTCCGCGGACAAGGCTGGTCTATCGTTTGACAAGCCCGCGTACATTGTACCATGTCCATTCAGCGGACCAGGCCTTGCCGTGCGCTTTGCGCGCGCGACTTATCGGGCCGGTCATCCGTTAGTTCCGAATGGGTGCGAGGAGGCAACGCCATGCCGGGATCCGCTGCGCGCGCACGATCCTTTTTCATTTCTCTGCTCCTCGGCGGCTGCGCGCTGGCGCTGGTCGTCGGCATCGTCAGGTCGCCGGACGATGCGTTCCGCGCCTCCCTGGGCGGGCTAAGCATTTGGTGGGAAACGGTCTTTCCGGGCCTGCTCCCGCCGTTGATGCTCGCGGAGCTGCTCGCCGCCTCCGGCCTGCTGCATGGCATCGCCGCGATCGGCAGCCCGCTGCTTCGCCGGCTGTTCCGGCTGCCGCCGGCCGCAGGCTGGGTGGCTGCATTCGGCTGGACGGCCGGCATTCCGGCCGGCGCGCGGGAGACCGCCCGCTTGCGGGACCGCGGGCTGATCCGGGGACGCGAAGCCGAATCGCTGCTTCTGCTCGCCCACATGCCCAACCCGTTCCTCGTCATCGTCGTGGTCGGGAGCGGCTTCCTTCATGCGCCCGTCTACGGCTGGGCGATCGCGGCCGGGCTATGGATATCCGGCATCGCTGCCGGCATGCTCTGGCCCAGGCTGACCGGCGCCGATGCGTCCGCCTCTTCGGCGGACACCACATCCAGCCGGCTCGCCCACGAACAAGCGGACGAGCAAAACAGAGCTGTCCCCGCTTCCTCCGAGGGCGCTAACGAACGCGCCGCACAGGCGCCGCCGGCATCGGCCATCGACCTGACGCGGGACGCCTCCGCTAACGGCGACGATGCCTACGCCGCCCGCTCCGCCCTTCGGCGCGCCTATCTCGCCATGCAGGCCGCCCGCCAGGCCGACGAGCGTCCGTTCGGCAGGCAGATCGCCGACGCCGTCACGAGCGCGGTCGCCACGCTGTTCGCGATCGGCGGCTTGATGATGATGAGCGCCGTGCTGCTGCGCATCGTCCAGACGATGCTTCCCGGCAGCGATGCCTGGCTGACCGTCCCGAGTCTGTACGAGATGCATCTGGGCGCCTACGCCTCCGGCCGCTCCGCGCTGTTCGAGTCCGCGCCCGCCAAAGCCGCTGCTCTCATCGCTGCGGCGCTCGCCTGGAGCGGCGTCAGCGGCCTGCTGCAAGCCCGCGCGGCCTGGAGCGGCGGACGCTTTCCTTGGTCCCGCTTCCTGGCGGGACGGCTGCTGCACGCCGCGCTCGCCCTCGCTGCCACCTATCCGCTGGCGCTCGCCGCGGAGCGCGGTTGGTTCACCGTGCCTGCACCGGTCTGGCGCGCGATTGCCGGACCTGCCGGCGCATCTGTCCCCGCGGCTGGACCGCTTCCATCCGGCTGGACGCTGCTGCCCGGCACGACGCTCGCTACCGTGGCTTGCCTTGCGATCTTCATCCTGCTTTCTCTGCTCGCCGCCGTGATCTCGCCGCGCCGCGGCAAAGACGGCAAGCGACTGAAGTAGAAAGCTGCAGCCAGCAGGCAATAAAAAGGGCGCTCCTCGGCTCGCAAGCCGCGCGGAGCGCCCTTTCCTTTTTATTCGGACCTGCCGAACTTCCCGCGCAGCGCCGCTTCCACCGACGGCGGCACAAGATCCTGTACGGCCCCGTCGAACTTGGCGATCTCCTTGACGATGCTTGAGCTCAAGTACGAATATTTGGGATTCGTCATCATGAATATCGTCTCGATGCCTTCGTCGAGCTGACGGTTCGTAGAAGCCATCTGCAGCTCGTATTCGAAGTCGGTGACCGAACGGATGCCCCGTACGATGACCTGCGCCTGCTGTGAACGCATATACCGGACGAGCAGGTCGCGGAAACTTCCGATCTCCACATTCGGCAGATCTTTCGTCACTTCGAGCAGCAGGCCCTTGCGCTCCTCGACGGTGAACAGCGGACTTTTGCTTGTGTTGTTCAGCACCGCGACGATCAGCCTGTCGAACTGCTTCGCCGCGCGCCGGATAATGTCGAGGTGTCCGAACGTAACCGGATCGAAGCTTCCAGGGTAGACCGCGATGCGATGTTCGCCTTCGGCGCGGCTGGATTTGGCATTCATCTAGATGTTCTCCTCCGTATCAATGGATCTATAGATGGATACCGCGGTCTCGCCGTACGTCGCAAGTCTCCGCCTTTCGTACCCGCCGATTTTTTCTCCGTATTCAAAGCCCGATTCGTGCTCGATGACTGCCACCGTATCTTCGTTCGCCAAGCCGCGCGCAGCGAGCTCGAGCAGCAGCTCGTCGCAGTTTTTCATCGCGTAAGGCGGATCCAGAAATATAAGCTCGAACGGCCCGGCGCCGCGCTGTTCTAGCAGCTTGATTGCCTTCACCGCATCCTGGCGGAACACCTCCGCCTTCGCTTCGAATCTCGTCGCGGCCAAATTGGCGCGGACTACTTCAATGCTCCGCATGTTCGCGTCCACGAAGACGGCGTGCCCGGCGCCGCGGCTAAGCGCCTCGATCCCGAGTCCTCCCGTCCCTGCGAACAGATCCAGCACGCGCTCCCCGTCGAAGTACGGACCGATCATGCTGAAGAGGGCTTCCTTGACCTTGTCCGTCGTCGGACGGGTCGTCTGACCGGGCACCGCCTTGAGCGGCCGGCCTCTCGCCTCGCCGGATATGACTCTCATCTGTGAATTTCGACCCCCGTACGGCAAAATAACCCGTGAATGCTACAGCAAGACAGCCGCGGATTCCGCCCGCGGCTTAGATGGTGCTTATGTTACCATATCCCGCCGCCCTCGGGAAGCCCGTCCACGTCGTCCGAACTTTTTGTAAAATTCGGAACTGGCATGCGTATATTTTTCCAAGGACCGGCCATACTGCTATTACCGGCGTCGAGAGATGCCGGGGATAACCGCGGAGAAGGCTTACGTTTCCCCATAAGTTCTTCGTCCGGTTTCTCCTCTCCCATGAGGCCCTCGTCGCGAGACGGGGGTCGTTTTTTTATGATGCGCCCTTCTCCATCCGATTCGCGTGAAAATAAAAAGCTTGACTTTCAGAGCCGCTCAAACGTCCCCTTGACAGCCGTATGCTATAGTAAAAAAGAAATTCGGGGAAGAAGAAGATCCGTACTTCTCCCTTGCCAGGAGGCTTCTTATGTACCAGCACAGCCATCAAACCTATGAAGGCGTTGACTTTGGCGATCAAGACCTTAGATACGGCGAACTCGTCAACTGTACATTTAACCGCTGCGCATTTCCGAACGGCTCGCTCGAAGAGCTTACGTCTCTGAACTGCCGGTTCATCGCATGCGATTTTCGCGGCGCTTCGCTGAATGGCTCGATTCACAAACAGACCGCGTTCGAGAATTGCAATTTTAACGGCGCGAATCTGTTCGTCTCCAAGTTCGAGCATTGCAAAATGATGGGCTCGACGTTTTCCGGGGCGACCCTGGACGGCATAACCATACTTCAAGGCGACTGGTCGTATACGAACCTTAGAAACGCCAAGCTGGCCAAGCAGGACCTGCGCGGGATTAAATTTTACGAGGCGGATCTGTCGGGAGCCGACCTGGAAAAGGCGGATCTCAGAGACTCCGACCTCACGATGGCTTCCCTGACCCAGGCAAAATTGCTCGGCGCGGACGTCCGAGGCGCGAAAATGGAAGGCGTAGACTTCAAGCAGTTCCCCGTCGCCGGCTTGCGGCTCGACAACGAACAATCCGTGCTGCTATGTCTGTCGTTCGGCGCGAAGGTCGGCTAGCGTCCGATTATTCACAAACGCTTCATTTCTTTTTCCAGGCCCCCGTCCTGTATAATGGAAGCATTACGTGCTGGGCGGTGAATCGACAGTGAACGGTCCGAAGGCGGTTGCGCTCGTGCTGGGCTATTGCCTGGCTGTATTTTTGTTCGTCCTGGTTATCTATTTGACGATCCGTTTTACCGCCTGAATGGCGACAAGGCGGCTCGGCATCCTTCCGCTCGCTCGAGCGACGGCCGGCATCTTATCGGGTGCCGGCTTTTTCGCATGGTCCGCTATTGCCTTTTGCGTCATATCGGCGCTTTTTTTGCGCCGTTTTGTGTCGGGCAGCGATTCAACGGGCGGCAAGCGGTGTAAGAATTGGATAACAGTACCTAACGAAATGGAGGTGTGATGACGAATGAAGCAGCAACGTCTCTCGCTCAGAAACTACTTGGCGTTCTTAATGACGGAGGTGTCGGAAACGCTGAAGCAAGATCCGCAGTCCACGCCGCGTTCCCGTCGCTGATTCGTCATCACCCTCTATAGGCAGACTTGGCCGCCGGATCTCCGGCGGCCGTTCGGCGTGCGCGGGCGGCGCGAGCGAGGGCGATGCGCGGCCACGCGGCAGAATCGAGCATTCGCGTTTTACGGACGTGCATTCCATCCCACCATTTTGCAGGCATCGGCGCTCGCCGTCCACACCGCGTTCCGATAGCGCCTCATCCTCCGGACGGATAGACGGCGCCCCCCTTTTCTATGATAAACTAAGCGAACGACAACCGATTCGGAAAGGACGATTCGCTCATGAACCAAACCGCGCAATTCGCGATCCCGATCCTGCTGGTCGCTTTTATTCTGTACCGGCGAATCAAGCGAACGGTCGGTTTCCAGCTGCTTCGCCCGAGAAGGCTCAAAGTCCGCATCGGCATATTTTCCGTCATCGGCATCCTGCTCATCGCGGCCGGCTTCGTGCATCCGATCGTGTTCGCGGCCGACGCAGCGGGCCTTGCCCTCGGCGGCTTGCTCGCCTGGTTCGCCATCCGTCATAGCGTCGTCGAACGGCGTAGCGACGGTCTCTACTACCGGACGCACGTGGTCATCGAGTCGATCGTTATCGCGCTGTTCGCCGGCAGAATTGCTTACAGGTTCCTGTTCGCGATGCAGGGCACGCAAGCGGCGATGGACGCCGGGGGCAATCCGGATGCGCTGCAGCAATACGGACGCGATCCCTGGACGGCGGCCATCTTCTTCATTTTGATCGCCTATTACGCGGGATACTACGTCTACGTCCTGCGCGCCGCCCCCAAGCGGGCAGCCTAATTCGACGGCGCGCACCGGCGGCGGTATTCATTTGCCAATAGAAAGCGGGGATCCTTGTGAGAACGGCAGACCAGGTCAAACGGAAATACCATGAGCTGGCTTCGCGCAAACAGGCGCTTGAAGCGCTGTACGCGCAATCCGGCGAGGAAGCCCGTCCGGCGCTGCAGAGCGAGATCGATCGGATTGAGGAGCAGTTGCTTTTGCTCGAGTGGGTGCTCAGCGAGCCGATCGGCAGCTACCACGGCTGATGTACGCATCCACACAAAAAACAAGCGTTGACACACCTCTGAGAGGAGCGTCAACGCTTGTTTTTTATTCGTTAGCCCGGAGTCGGCAGCCTGTCAAAACCGTAAAACGCGGCCGTATTGCCATCCAGCGTCCGCTCGACCGCCTGCGGATCCATGCCGCGGAGCGAGGCGATCTCGCGCGCGACCGCACGTGTCATCGCTGGCGCCGTCTCCATGCCCGCGAACGGACCTTCGAACGGCCAGGGCCCGTCGGTCTCAGCCATCAGCTGTCCGAGCGGAAAAGATGCGGCCAACTCGCGGATGTCCGACTCGTACAGCACATCCGGCGTGAGCGAGACGGCATATCCGGCAGCGGCGATGCGCGCAGTCGTCTCCGATGACCCTTTGTACCAATGAAAGTGGGCCTTGCGGACGCCGTGCCGCGCGAGCAGCGCAAGCGCCTTGTCCGCGTCTTCATACACGGCGTGCAGGGCGATCGGGCGTTCCAGCTCGGACGCGAGGCGAACGAAAGTCTCGAGCTGCGCGAAATAAGGCTCCTCGTCAAACGGCTCGCCACGCGCTTCGGCCTCCATTCGCGTATAATACGGCAGACCGACCTCGCCGACGGCGAACGCTTCGCCGCGGTCCGCGAGCTGCCTCATCCAATCGCATAGCTCGCGCAGATCCGCCTGCGCAAGCGGCGGCTGCTCGGGATGATGGCCATATGCCGGCATGATTCGGCCTGGCCACAGGGCCGCGAGCCGCCGGGTCTCCCGGCAGGACGCCGGATGCATCGAGACGGCGACGATGCCGCGGACGCCCTCGGCGAAGGCCTCCGCGAGCATCGCCTCCCGGCGCTCCGGCAGATATTGGTCGGCGTGCAGGTGGGCGTCATAGGTCATCGCCGGCACCTCCTCGCTGCAGCAGCGCCATCACGTCTTCCTTCAGCGCCACGAACGCCGGCTCCTTCCATACGTCGGATCGGCGCGGCCTCGCGAAGGGCACCTCGATCTCCCGCAGCACCGTCGCCGGCGCCTTGGACAGCACGTAGATGCGATCCGACAGCGTCAATGCTTCCTCGATGCTGTGCGTGACGAACAGCACGGAGCGACGCTCCGCCTCCCATAGCCGCAGCAGCCATGCCTGCATCTCCGCCCGCGTGAGCGCATCGAGCGCGGCGAACGGCTCGTCCAGGCACATCACGCCGCGCGGCATCAGCAGTGCCCGCAGGAACGACACCCGCTGCTGCATCCCGCCCGACAGCACGTGCGGGTATTCGTCCGCCACATCGCCGAGCCCGATGCGCCGCAGCCATTCCTTGGCCTCTCCGCTCGCCTTGCGCCGATCGACGCCGGCGGTCGTCAGCGCCGAAGCGATGTTGCCGGCGACCGACATCCAAGGGAACAGCGACGCCTGCTGCGGCATGTAGCTGATCCGCCCCCGCTCGCCGGTCGTCTCAGCGCCGTCGATGAAGATGCGGCCCGCGTCCGGTCGCTCGACGCCGCCGATCAGCCGGAACAGCGTCGACTTGCCGCTGCCCGACGGGCCGAGCAGCGTGACGAACTCGCCGTCGCCGACCGTAAGCGAGATGCCGTCCAGCACGGGATGACGCTTTTTGCCGCGCCGGTAGCTTTTACCGATATCGACCAGTTCAAGCTTCGCTCGTCCGCCCATCGTCCGCCCTCTTTCCTCCGCCGTTTCCACGTCCGCTCGTCCGTTCACGATATCGGTCTCCCCGGCCCCCACCATCTCTTCTTCCATGATTTCCATTTTCGCCCGTCCGTTCACGATGCCGCTCCTCTTCCGCCGTTCCGGTCGGCCGGCCGCCAGCGGATGACGAGTCGCTCCAGCAGCGCTGCGACGCCGTAGAAAAGGAGGGCCATCGCCAGGATGCATACGATCGCGGCAAACACGCTGGTCGTATCATAACCCTTGGACTTCAGCACGAGGTAGTAACCGATCCCCTCGCTCGCGCCGAGCCACTCCGCCACGATCGCGGCCGTGATGCTGTACGTAGCCGTAATCTTGAGGCCCGAGAAAAAGTACGGCAGCGAAGCGGGCAGCTCCAGCCGCCGCAGCACCGTCAGCCTGTTCGTGCCGATCATGGACAGGTACTCCCGCAAATGAGGTTCCGCCTGTCCGAGCCCGGCGAGCATCGACCAGGCGATCGGGAAGTAGCAGACGAGCGCCAGCAGCACGAGCTTCGGCGTCATACCGAAGCCGAACCAGATGATGAGCAGCGGCCCCAGCGCGATCAGCGGAATGTTCTGCGTAATGATAATGATCGGCGACAGCGCCGCCCGGACGAACGGGATCAGGTGAAACACGATGGCCGACAACACGCCGAGCCCGATGCCGAGGCCAATGCCCTTGAGGGCGAGCCGCAGCGTCGATCCGCTCTGAGCCAGCAGCCGGTCCCGCTGCTCCCAGATCCGTTCGCCGATCGCGAGCGGCGAAGGCAGCGTAAAGGGCTTGATCTGCCAGACATGCACGCTCAGCTGCCAGAGCCCCAGCACGACGATCAACGTGCCGACCGGCAGCAGAAGGCGGCCGATTTTATTGTCCATCGGGATATTTGCGCAGCAGATGCGCCATCGAGGCGCCGTCCGATCCGTGTACGAGCAGCTTGATTTGCGACAGCACGGACGGGCTTCCCTTTTCGAACATCGCCCGGTTCATTTCCTTCACGATTTCGAGCAGCTGGTCAAGGTCGCCCTCCATCGTCGTCTCGAGCGGCCCGACCCGATAGGCGACGCCCGACGCTTTGATGATCTCGATCGCGCGATCGACGTACAGATGCGTGTCGTCCTCCGGTTTTGCGGCCTTCGGCAATATTTGAATGCTGAGCAATGCTTGCGCCATGTCCTAGGTCCTCCTCGAAATGTCGTCTATTCAGGGCTGCGGCAAAAATTCGTTCGTGAACATCGCGTCGTAGTCCAAATCCTTCGTGAGCAGCTTATGCTCCTTCAGGAATTCGGCATAACCGGACCACACGTCTCTCTTCTGTTCGCCCCAACGCGGCGCATCGTCCTTGTACTTCGGACTCAGCCAAGCTTGGCTCGCCTTGACGAGGTCCGCGTTCAGGTCGGGATTCGCCTTGATCAAGATGTCCGCGGCTTCGGCCGGGTGGTCGATCGCGTACTGATAGCCTTCGGAAGCGCCTTCGACGAACGCGCGGACGACGTCCGGCTTGTCCTTGATCATCTTCTCGCTCGTCGTCAGCACCGGCGTGTAGTAGTCCAGGCGCTTATCGAAGTCCGACAGGTACACCATGTTCAGCTTGATGCCGCGCTGCTCCGCTTCGATGCCGGTCCATGCGTAGAAGATCCATTCGAAATCGATATCCTTCTGAACGGCGGTGAAAAAGTCCGCCGTGCCCGCATTGACGAACTTGACCTTCTTCACGTCCGCGCCCTGCTTTTGCATCATCGAGCCGATGACGGCTTCTTCCGCAGGAGAGCCCCATCCGCCGTAGCTATGGCCTTCGAAGTCCTTGGGCGCCTTGATGTTTTTGTCTTCGGGCGAAGCGAAGCCCGACGTATTATGCTGAATGATGGCGGCGAGCGAGACGATCGGCATGCCGTTCTCTCTCGCCAGGGTCAGTCCCTCCTGCGCGCCTACGCCGAAATCCGCCGCGCCCGTCGCGACCATCTGGTCCGCGCCGCTCTCCGGCGGCAGCACGATCTCGACGTCAAGCCCCCGTTTTTTCCAATAGCCTTGGTCCGCTGCGACATACAGCCCCGTGTGGTTCGTATTCGGCGTCCAGTCGAGCACCACCTTAACCTTACCGAGCGATGCCGGCGCGGACGGCGATGCTGCCTCTGACGACGAAGCCGACGACGACGGCGAGCCCGCGGACGGCGATGCCGCCGGGCTGCCGGAGCCGCTGTTTCCGTTGTTCCCTCCGCAGCCCGCCATGATCAGCAGCGCGGCGATGGCTGCCGCGCCCTTTCCTGCCCAACTTCTTTTTCCCAGTCCCATCTGTCTCTCTCCCTCTCCAAATGGCCTCGTCCCCGGCAATTCAAAAAACGCCCCCCGTATACGGAGGGCGTCCTAAATAAGCATGGACAATATGCACGAATGCGATTCGCGCTCCCGCCTCCCTACGCTGGTCCTAACCAGATCAGGTTCAAGGGTCTGCATCGTCGATGACTGGATGCACTCTCAGCTGGCCTTTCCCAGCTCCCCCGGGGTTTGTTCGATTGTCGACGTACTTGGCGTAGAATGATATCGCCTCTCATTATAGCAGAACATCGGATTCTGTCCAGCATTTGCATGCGGTTAGGTCACTGTCTCGCGTACGTAGAACGAGGCCGCGCTCTCCTTTGCATAATTCTTCCTTCTCCAACGCAAGCTGTAGAAAGGAGGCGAAAACACGTGGTAACGATTGGCGTAGGGGTTCTCGCCATGCTGAGCTTAGCGCTCCTGGCATTTTTCGATACGCTTGTATACCGTCAATCCTTCTTCCACGTGATTGGACAGTTGTACGGCCAAGTTCCTCATTTTGCCGCGAGCGGCTGGATGCTCGCACTCGCTTTTCTCCTTGCCGCATGGAACGATCTCAATCGACGTCCGTTCATCAAGCGAATCCTGGCCAAAGCGTCGGGAGAACGAAGGAAGGAACAGGATTGGAAACGAAATTAAGTCCGCTTCAGCTCTATTCGCTCATGCTCGTATTTCTGCTGGGTACGTCCATCATATACGGGACGCCGAGACTGGTCCCCGATACATGGCTCGTTGACCTGCTTACGATCGTTCCCGCTTTTCTGCTTGCCGGGCAATACCTACTATTGATTCGGCTGGGCAGGGGAGGTAATCTGTACGACATGCTCATTGGGGCCTGGGGCAAGTCGGCCGGCCGGCTGCTGATCCTCGCCTATACGGTTTACTTCCTATATATCGCTTCGCGCAATTTGCGCGACATGCTGGAGCTCGTCATGACGGCGCTGCTCCGGAATACGCCCGGCGAGCTCGTCGTCATCCTTTTTGTCCCGATCGTCGCCTTTGCCGCCGTCGGCGGGATTGCTGCATTGGGGCGACTATCCATCCTCATCGTACTAATGGTTATGATGTTTTTCTTGACACTGACTTTCCTGTTGATTTTCAGCGGTTCGGTCGATTCGGAGCGGCTTTTTCCATTCTTGTCCGAAGGATTCGGAAAGGTGGCGGGCTCCGTGTTTCGAAGCTCGCTCTGGTTTCCCTACGGCGAATTGATCGTGTTTCTCGTATTTCGAACGTACCTGGGCGAGTCCGGGACGATGAGCAGGACCTGCATGTTTTCGCTGCTCAGCTCTGCCGTCGCCCTCACGTTTTCCGACTTGCTGCAGATTTGCACATTGGGTATGGAGAACAAGAAGTACTCGGTCTTCGCCCTTCTCGACGCGGCCAGGCTAATTAACGTCGCGAACTTTATTACGCGCATGGATGCTCTGGTTGCGTTTATTTTTATTTTTGGCGTCCTGCTCAAGGCCGCCGTGTTGCTGTACGCAGGTTCCCGGGGCGCGGCTGTCCTGTTCAAAACGGAAGTGAATCGCTTCGCCTACCCGCTCGCTATGTTGATTGGAGCGCTGTCTCTGCTCGTGTCCCGCAACCACGCCGAACATGTGTCGGAAGGATTGATACACGTGATGTACTGGCTGCACATCCCCTTGCAATTCATCGTTCCCCTCGCAACGCTGCTCCTGCTGTGGATACGCACGCCGGGAGGAGCACGCGCATGACAACGTTCCGGTTCCGCATAGACGCCATCAAGCAGCAATTGCAACGTCGCTTCGGTCAAACGACCGATTTGATGCTGGTCCCGATTCGAATCGGCAGCCGGCAGGGACTGCTCTGCTACCTGACGACGATGACGAATACAACGTTTCTGACCGAAACGGTCACGACACCGCTGCTTCAAGCGTATCGTCAGGGAGGCCTTGCGGATGCTGATCGCGGTCTGGACGCCGTTCGCGAGCTCTTGTTCGGGGGGCTGACCACCCGCCTGCTCGACGACCCGCAACCTTTGCCGGTCCTGCTCACGCAGGGCTATGCCGGCTTGCTCCTGGACGGCGAACCGCTCATGCTGATGATCGACGTCAAGGAGCTGGAGAAGCGCCCGATCAGCGAGCCGACGACGCAAAACGTCATTAAGGGGCCCAAGGAAGCTTTCACGGAATCGGCTGATACGAATATGAGCCTAATCCGCAGACGGATCTTGAACGAACGGCTCCGATTTGAGAAATATGTCGTCGGGTCGCAATCGCAGACGCCCGTTTATCTGGCCTTTGTCGAGGGCGAGGCGGACGAACGCGTATTACGCGACATACGCGACTGCCTTCAAGGCAGCAGCATGGTCAGCCTTTTCGATTCGGGCAGCATGGAGCAGCTGTTCCGCTCCCGCAGAGGGCTTCTTTTTCCTACCCTATACAACAGCGAGAGGCCGGACTCCATCTGCTCGTGCCTGATGGACAAGCGCGTCGCGCTGATCGTGAACGGCAGCCCGTTCGTGCTTGTGGTTCCCGCCTTATTCAGCGATTTTTTCAAATCGCCCGAGGACGACTACCAATGGTTCTTGCTTGGATCGTTCATCCGCGTCTTGCGCTACCTCGCGTTCATGCTGTCGTTAAGCCTATCCGCCTTGTACGTCGCGGCGACCTGCTATCACCAGGAGCTAATCCCTACGCTGCTGCTGACGAGCATCGCCGCTCAGCGGATCGGCATTCCGTTCCCTGCCGTCGTCGAGATGCTGCTCATGGAGATGACGTTCGAGCTGCTGCGGGAGGCGGGAACGCGAATGCCGCGCCTCGTCGGGCAGTCCATCTCAATCGCCGGCGCGCTCGTATTGGGGGAGGCCTCGGTCCAAGCGGGCATCGTATCCAACATCACCGTCATCGTCGTCGCCCTCACGGCCATCGCCGGATTCGTCTCGCCCGTTTACTCCTTCGGCGCGAATATCCGCTTATTTCGCTACGCGCTGATTATTTTAGGATCCTTATTCGGCCTGTACGGCGTGATCGTCGGCTTTGCCTTCCTGGTCGTCCACCTGACGAGGATCGAGACCTTCGGCATCCCCTATCTGTCTCCGCTGGCCCGGCTCGGGGGGAGGCGGTCCCATTGAAGTTGCTGCTCGCAGCTGCCCGCATCTTGGGTTGGACCGGCATCCTGCTCGTCCTCGGCGGTTGCTGGGACATGGTGGAGGTGAGCCGGTCTTCCCTGATTACCGGCATCGCCTTGGAGAACGGACAGAGTCGCGCCATCCGCGTAACGATCGAGGTGCAGAACCCGGCGGAGACCATGAGCGCGGAAAACGGAAGAGGCGATGCGCCCGCGCAGCTCTATGTCGCCGAGGCGAACACGCTCTCAGAAGCGATCAACCGGATGAACAAGCAGTTCGAACGGCTGTTGATCGGCTCGCATATGCAGGTGATCGTTATCGACGAACGATTGGCCCGGAAGGGACTCAAACCATTTATGGATTTTTTCTTGCGCTCCCGTTACGTTCGGGAAGACATCAATCTCGTCGTTTCGAAAAAGAACGCTGCTTCGGATTTGCTTCGAGTCCCCTATCCCGGCGGCATGTCTGCGGGACTTGCCATCCAATTGCAGGTGTTCAATCTCAACCGGCTCTGGGGAGGCGTGCCTAAAAGCCGCATGATCGATTACACGGCGTCGGTTCAGACGCCGGGCCGCGAATTGCTGCTCGCTGCTGCCACGATCAACGGCGTCGCCGGCGAAAACGAAAACATGGACAGCGTAAAAACGTTAGAGCCTCAATCGAATATCAATGTGACGGATACGGCCGTGTTTAAAGGGGATAAACTGGTCGGCTTCCTCCCCGTCAATGATTCGAATATGGTGCTCTTAGTCAACGATGACCTGAAACAGACGACACTCTCCGTTCCGCTGCCCGACGACCAGACCTTCGCGGCGGTCCGGCTCGTTCGCCTCCATGCCTCCAAAAGGGTTCAGATGATCCGAGGAAGACCGAAAATAACTTTAAACGTAGAAGGCGTCGGTTATATCGTAAGTCTGGACGCCGATCTACCGCTGGACCAAGCAGCCGGTTATCAGAAACTCGAGCGGCTGACCGAGGCGTACGTTAAAGAACGGATCGGCGCTATCGTCAAAAAGGTACAGACGGATTACGGAGCGGATATCTTCGGATTCGGAGAATGGCTGTACCGGCACCGATACGGCGAATTCAAGAACCTATCGAAGAGTTGGAACGAGCTGTTCGAGGAAGCCGAGATGCAGGTCGTCGTCGATATCCGGCTCGAACGGTCCGAGCTGAAAACCAAAAACCAAAGTGAAATCCATTAGGCCGCTCATCGTCGAGATACGAACATCCCGATCCTCGGCAGCCGCGATCGGGATGTTCGCAAGTCGCTCGAACAGAAAGACGCCGCTGAGCTGCAGGCGTCGGCTTCCCGGCCAGCGCGGTTTTTGTTATGGTTTTGAGGCAAAGAAAGGACTCGATCATGGCGATCGAGTCCGGTAAAGCTACATCATCATTATCTCTAGGAATATATCCGAAAGCTATCTAGATTGCCGATCTCTTTGCCGTCGGCGCTCTCGAACGTCAGGTACAGATTCTGGAGACCCGCGGTTGGCGCAATGGACGTCTGCAGCGTCGTCCATTTGTCCAGACCGCCCGTCGATGCGACATTCAGCGTGCCGATGACGTCGCCCGAGGGTCCGCCCAATCGGATCTTCACGGTCCCCGCCCTGTCCGAAGCCGCCTTGAACTCGATCTTGCTCTTCCCCGTCAGTTCGACGTTGGCGTACGCCACCCAATCGCCCGGCTGCAACGAGCCGATGTACTGCCCGCCTGCGGCAGAGACGACGGTACTAATCCCCATCTGCGCGGCGTACTTCTCAGCCTCGATCGTCACCGAAGCGGCTGCCGGCGCGAGCGAGGCGGATGCGGCGGCGTGCACGTTTTCGAGCCCGGCATGGACGTCCTTCATGATGGCGGTCATTTCCTTGTAGGGCTGATCCTGCTGATTCACCAGGCCCGTATTGTAGTTCTCGCCGTCCGGCCTGCCCGTGACCGGCTGATCGTAATACGAATACCAGCCCGAGCCGACGAACAGCGGATGCGCGGCCTGGCTTTCGACGAAAGTCTTGAAGGCCGTGCCCCGCCCCGCGACCGAATCCGTCTTGGTCGGCGCGCTGATGTACGACAAGCCCCGCATGGAGGCGCCAAACGAATATTCCTGGTTGATAAGCGGCTTGCCGTAAGCCTCGTACCTGGCGATCCAGGCATTGTCCTGCGTATAGCTGTCCGCGGAGAACGCATCTACGTACGGCATCGCCCCCTGATCCCAATCCAGCGTGGTCCGCCAGGTCGGCACGACGGACGAGCCGAGGAACAAATGGTTCGGATCGTATTTTTTGATGATCCTTTGAATCATCGAGAAATAGTTTTTGGAGGCGAGACGAATATATTCCGAAACATCGATGCTTGGCACCTTGGCGATATCGATCGGCATATCCTTCAGCGCCGCGAACGAAGCGGCGCTCTGGCCCAGAAGGCGATTGACCGCCGATAGATCGTTGTTGTACCTGGCCGCCATAAAGTCCACGAACGCGCCTTTCGCCGGCGAGCTTGAAGTATACGCCAGAATTTGCTTCACGATCTCTTCGTTCCAGCCGGCTTCATTGTCAAAGGTATATCCGATGAGCCAGCTGCTGGACTTCGCCGCCAGAAGCTGCGCCTTAAGCGCGTTATCGATCAGCGATTCGCTCTGCGGATCGAACACGTCGTACGACCATTGAATTCTGCGAATGGTCGGGGGTTCCTGCAGCACCTGAATATACGGAAAGGCAATGTTCTTCGGCCTGGTCCACTTGGCGAAAGCGTTAAAGCCCCAGTCGATCAGCCGTTTCTTGGTGATCTCCTCCCATTTCGTCTCATAGTCGCTTCCGTATTTTTTCATGACGTTCGCGACGAGGAAGCTGACGTATTGGCCGCTGGCGTCGCTCGTATAGGCAGGGGAATAGAGCGTCCGGTCCGGCAGCTCGCCGAAGATGTCTCTTGTCGTGCCGTCGGCTTTTTGGAGCGGCGTCTTGTAGCCGGATTCCCATAAGCTCGCGGCGTCGACGCCCTTCATAATAAATGGATAACCGTCCGGCGTGATGAACCACCATCTGCCGTCCAGCTTCTGCAGCCGGAAAAATCCGGTGCCCGTATACTTTCCTTTGCTTTTGATCCCGCCGTATGCGTCGAACTTGGTCTGATCGAGGGCGACACTGGCAAGCTGGCTTGCCTCGTTCGCGTAGTCCTGTCGCAATTGGCTGTCAGAAGCCACTTTTCCCGTCCACGTCTCGCTCATCCATTGGCCGTAAGGGTCGACCATCAGAGCGTCCTTCGACAATTCCGCCTTCATCTGCTCCGCGGTCAGCGCGACGCCGGAAGCTAGCGACTCTTCACCCGTCCCCTGATAGATCTCGACCTCCGTAAGCGGGATATGCTGATAGGCTTGCGTCCGCTTGATCTCCAGGATGATGAATCGTGCCCTTAGATTCGCCATCGGCACGGTAACCGCATAATTCAAATCGGTTCCCGATCTCACATGCCTGGCTGCGATATAGTAGCCGTTCGCCGCCTCAGGGCGGTACTTGACGGTCATCTCTTTGAATCCCCAGTAGATGTTGGGCGAATTGAGCACGACGCGAATCTGATCGAGCGGATAATCCTTCAATAGATCGATGACGACGCGCACGGTCGAATACGAGGTCGCGCTGCCCATCCAAGCGGCATAGGTCGTGCTCGAGCCGTCGAAAAGCGCGCCATTCGCGGAAGAAAGCAAGCCGGTCGTCGACACGCGATCGGGCGAGCTGCCGGCGTCCGGGATGATGCTGTAGTAATAATTGCCGGTCTTAAGCAGCGTGCCTGCACCGGAGACGCGAGTTTCGGGCACCAAAAAGACGAATAGGAGAATAAACGACAAAATTACCATAAATGCCCTATTAATCCTTTTATAAGATATTTTCATTATTAACCTCCTTTATATATTTCTATATATCGGAAGTTAGTCTCAATAAATCGAATCCAAATTATGGAATTTGTTCGATTTATACCGGTTACGCCCTTGGCTTCGTTTGTTTTACATCCATTCCTTTGGTCATTTGTCGACTTTTTTGTGATAAAATAAATGCAATCAAGCTCGCAGGAACGGGAGAAGACCCAGGTTTTATTCCAATTGGAACGGGGTAAATACCCTATGCTTATTTTTTCCCCTGGCAGGAGGAAGGAGGTTTTGGTTTTGAAGCGCACCGAAGAGGACGAGCTTCTTCTCCAGGCGATGAAAGATACGCAGGACAAAAGAATGTTTCAACGCTACCAAGTCGTTTTTATGTACAAGAAGGGTTACTCGGTCCGGGATATTCACGGCATTTCCCAGCTTAGCGAGAAAACGATTTATACGTATATCCGCGCATACGAGCAGTCCGGTCTGGAAGGGCTGTCCATCGGAACCTCCCCCGGAGCGCCCCGCAAACTGACGGCGGATCAAGAAAACCGCCTGATCCAATTGATCACGTCCAAGCAACCGGACGAACTGGCGCTTGCCGATCAGCCGAAATGGACGCTCAAGCTCGTATCGGCATTGATCGAGCGGGAATTCAATCAAACCTATACGCTTAGAGGAACATCGAAATTGTTGCAGGATTTAGGACTCGTTTATTCGGATCCGAAGACGGCGCCGGCCGGAGGCGATCCCAAAAAGAAAAATCGTCCTCACCGTACGATTCGCCTTCCTACGGTCTTCCTCGTGCACAAGCCGCAAACGGAAAGCGATTCTCATCTGCGGTTTATCGAGAACACGCTGCAGCTTTATCCGACGGGCCGGATCGCGCTTATGCTCAATCCGGAGGAACGAATGGAGTTGACCGCAGAGGAAGAGCTTTACGAGCTTATGTACTACCACCCCATTGGCAGGCCGTAACAACCGTCCTGCATGACGCCCGCTCCCTACGAAGAGGTTGTGCCACGATCCGCTTTCGCGACTTCGGGACAGCCTCTTTTTCAATTTCTCGACTCAGGAGAGCCGGCCCGCGTCGAACAGAACCTCTAGCGATTCCACGCTTTCCCACGTTTTCTGAAGCATCTCGATCGAATCCGTATCGACGGGGATCGCGTTTTGGCGTTCCGTCTCCTCCTCGACGACTTCCGAAGGATTGCTTCGCGTATAAAAAATGATATGGTCGGCTTCCTCGCCCTTCTCCAGGAAGATCGACTCGACCACGATGTTCTCGCTTCTCATGGTTTCGTAGACGAATTCCATTTTATTGACCTGCAAGTCTTTGACGAAATCGATGAATTCCTGGGTCATGCCGGGCTTGATTTTCACTTTTAGACATTGGACTTCCACGTGAATCACACCTTCCTCGTATGATGGCGAGCTTGATTGCCGTCAATTTGGTGTATTTAATTCTAGAATTAACCTGAAGAATGGGGGATGAAACGGATGACTTCGACCGAGCGACTGGCGCCGCCCCCTTCCACCATTTTCTATTTATATGTGCCCCTCCGTTTTTCCGCGCCCTCGACACAATTGATTTTGAATTAATCTATTACCTTCTCTACCTATGAATAATCGGCTATCGCCGCTGCTTTCCTCCCATCCTTCCAGCAAGAAATAATTCAGTTCGGGAGGACGGCGTTCAGCTTTCTCTGCTCCGTGCGGTTCGATGAAGATTCGCGGGGCCGCGGCTGCCTCGCGAACCGACCGTTCTGTCCTGATCAATTCGGAGCAAGTCGGCACGGAAGGACGTCGGACTCCCCGGATCGGATCAGGTCTTCGGCTCCGTCCCGAAGGAATCCGGACGGCATTTGCCGACCTGCACGGAAAATACGAAAACCGTTCCGGATTCCCCGGACGATTCGACGCGAATGCTGCCCTCCATAAGCTCGCACAAGGTTTTGCAGATCGACAGCCCTAAGCCGCTGCCGCCATACTTGCGGTTGGTAGATACGCTCGCTTGCGAGAACGGCAGAAAGATTCGGTCGATCTCCTCGGCAGGAATGCCGATACCGGTATCCTTCACAACGAATTCGAGCGTATGCCCGTCTTCCGTCTCCTCAAGCATGCCGACGTTTATGTAGATGCCGCCCTTTTCCGTAAATTTAACCGCGTTGCCGACCAAGTTGATGAGGATCTGCTGCAGACGGAACACATCCCCCCTGACGAGTTCGGGAACTCCTTCCTCGACTGATACCGCGTACGCCAGCCGTTTTTTCCGAATTTTAGCCGTGAACAGCTCCCCTACATGATCCAGGCAGCTCCTGAGCGCGAAAAGCTCCTGCTCGAGCTCCATCCGGCCGGCCTCGATCCGGGACATGTCCAAAACGTCGTTGACAATCTGCATGAGCGTATTGCCGCTCTTCGTCACGAGTTCGGCCAGTTCGAATTGCTCGGGCGTGAGGCCCGACTCACGCAGCATATCCAGCATGCCGATGACCCCGTTCAGGGGCGTGCGGACCTCGTGGCTCAAAAACGACAAAAACTCCATTCTCGCCTGGGAGGTGAACTCTGCCGCTTCCTTCGCTTCGATCAAAGCCCGCTCTGCCTTCTTGCGGCTCGTGATATCGCGCACGGTGCATGCCAGCAGCGCAGGATTTTCGGCAGACATTCCCCACTGGATCTCGGCGGGAAAGGATGTCCCGTCCTTGCGGCGAAGCTCCGTCTCCAGCAGCTTGCCGAACGCCGGATTCAAAGACGAGCCCGGTCCGACGGATGAAGGCAGAAGCGACGACACGTTCATTCCCTTCAGCTCTTCTTCTTCGTAGCCGGACATCCGCGCGGTCGCTGGATTCGCCTGCAGAATCGAACCCGACGAATCGAGCACCAACATCGAATCGATCGAGGTCTCCATCACGACGCGGGCCTGCGCCTCCGCCCGTACGAGCTGTTGATTGATGCGCTCCAACTCCCGCGCTTGCATGCTTAGTTTCTTCTGGGCGTCGTACAAGCTGACGAAACCTTGGATTTTGGCTTTTAGCACATGCGGCAGAATGGGCTTGATCAAATAATCGATGGCCCCTACGGAATAGCCTTCGGCCAAATGCCCGGCGTCCCCGCCGGGGCCGGAGAGAAAAATGATCGGAATATGTTTGGACTTATCGTAGGTCTTGATATAATTGGCCGTCTCGAATCCGTTCATGCCGGGCATTTGAACGTCCATGAGAATAACGGCGATCTCCTCGCGCAGCAAGCAGCGAAGCGCTTCCGTCCCGGAGTATGCGCGGATGAAGCGGTAAGGTTCACCGTCGAGAACGGCTTCGATCGCAAGCAAGTTTTCCGGTTGATCGTCAACGATCAAGATGTTTACGGAGTAGTCCCGATCCACCTGTTTCCCTCCTTCCTCGATGTGCTGGCTATTCCCGTGCAGCCGGCTGGCGTCGCCCCGTAAAACACTATGTAGACCAACGTATGGCATTTCCGGACTTTATGCCGAACGCAAAGGCGTTATTTTGTAGAATTAATTCCCATTCCAACATTATACGGGGTTAGGAATATAGGTTCAATGCGATATTCAATCATCAATGAAAGAATTGTGAATTTAATATTTACCTATCCTGATTTTTTCGATGGATATCTGCGTGTGCCGCGCATCGCCAAATAACCTTCCGGTTCTTGCGAACCGGAAGGTTATAAGGTGCGAAAAGAAACCGAATGCGAAGCTGATAGCCGAACGTCCAGGTCCCCCATCATGAAGAAAGCGGGCCATGCGGCCCGCCTGTTCGATCTCGGAGAATTGTCTTATCTACGCCGATACCACGGCAATCGGGACAATGGCGCTTCGACCTCGGCTTCGCACGGCCCGGTCACCTGGCTGCCGTCGTCCCCGATCCAAGTGCCCGGAGGGAAAACAACTTTTCGGGTTACGGCACCTTTTTGCAGCACAGGGGCCGCTAAAATGTCGTTGCCGAGCAGGAACTGATCCGTCACTTGCTCGTAACCCCCGTCCGGGAATACGTAGGCCATATGCCGGATGATGGGCTCGCCGGATTCGGCGGACTGTCCGGCCAGCTCCTCGATCTCGGCGCCGAGCCGGCCATGGAGCTTCGCAGCCTCCGTGCAATAGGCCAAATGCCGCGCATCGAGCACTCTCCATGGCGCAGTCGAGAACTGCATCATCGGAAATAGTGCCGAGCACTGCGCATATCGGACGAACAGCTCCTGATCCACCTCGAAGTCAGGACGAATCAAATCCCCGTACTGTCCTCCGCCGACCATATCCGGGCAGTTGAAGGCATAGCCGGCCAACCCTTGCGCCAGGCCGTTCGGAATCAAACCAGCGAGTCCGTCCTCGTCCCAGCTGTGGTTCTTGTCGCTAAGACGCTGAACGAGCGGTTGACCCGCAAGCTTCCAGCACGCTCGGTATTCGTTGAACGCGTAGCGGAGGCCGAGCCTCGCCCAAGCCTCGCACTGCTCGTTCGGCGTCGCATGGCGCGCGCCGACATCCGACGGCTTGTAATACTGCGGATCTCCGGCATCCAGCTTGAAGCCGTCGACGCCGTATGTCTCCATAAGCCGGTCCAGTTCCCCGGCGAACCAATCCATCGCACCCCGATTCGTGCCGTCCAGAATACCGCTGTATCCGTTCCACCACTTGCGGATGACCGGTTCCCCATCGGACTCCCGCAAGAGGTATCCGCGTTCGTGCAAGGACCGGAACGTCTGGCCGTCGGGACTGATAAACGGACTGACCCACAACAGCACGCGAAACCCGAGTTCATGCAGCCGCTCGACCATCGTGTTGGGATCCGGGAAGCGCCCTGCATGGAACTCGAGCGTGCCGTAGTCCTCGTGCCAATTGTCGTCGATCATCAAAATGCCCGGGGGCAATCCGTGCGCGATTATCGCTTCGGCGTAGGCCAGCACCTTTTCCTGCGTCGGCTCGTAGCTCATCTCCATCCAGGTGTTATACTGGGGGACGTTAAAAAACATCGGGTCGGGCTTGGTGCCTGAGGGCGGAAAATACATCTTCGACGCTCCGCGGAACGCATCGCGCAAATTTTCGCCGCATTGCTCGACTTGAATCGTCCCCCGCTGTCCTTCTACGATCAGCGATCCGCCCTCGAAGGCGAATCGGAATGGCGCTTCCGACCACACATATCTTCCCTTGCTGGACAATAGCAGCGGGCTCGCCTGATTATAGCCGGCGTCGCCGAACAGGTCCCTCCGGAACGTCCCGCTGCCGAACGGCATCCGTACGCCGTCGCCGACCGCGCCGCCCCACCAATATTCCTCTTCAAGCAATACGATTCGAATCGTCTCGTTATCCATATATCCTCCTTAGGGGAAGCGTTCGCTACATCGATCTTACAACCGGGTCCCCTGGAGGACAATCTGAAGATTGTGCGCTACACTATAACCATATTGACTTTTGGATAGCGGAAAAAGGAGCGACAAATGGAGCCTGCGGTATACGGATTCCGAAATGATGATCCATCGATGTTGACGATCGATTCAATCGGCTGGCAGAAGATCCAAAGTGCCGGCTACTGCTTCGCGGGCGATGATCGTCCGGACTGCGGACATGTCATTTTCCAATATACGCTCAGCGGTCAAGGGGTTATTGAATACGAACAGAAGCGGCATCTTTTGCCGAAGGGCTCGGCTTTTTTGGTGCGGATCCCCGGCAGTCACCGCTATTATTATGAAGATAACGGGGAACCGTGGGAGTTTCTCTGGCTGAATCTGCGGGGCGACGAAGCGAACCGGATATGGGACCTCGTCATGAAGCAGGAAGGGGTGGTCATTCGCAGAGAAGCGAGTTCGCCTTTGATCCTGGCCTTCTGGAACATCTTCCGGCAGATCGCCGAAGAGAAGACGACGGACAAGTATCGGCTGTCCCTCTCCGCCTACGAGTGGATGTTGACGCTGCTCCGGACGAGCTCGGAATCGGGCAGGGCGGTCGGCTCAAAGTCTCAGTCCTTGATCGATCGAGCGAAGCGGCTGATGAAGGAAAATTATGCCTTGCCTTTGACTTTGGACGCGCTCGCCGACCGGCTCGAGGTCAACAAGTATTATTTTTGCCGGCTGTTCCAGAAGGCCGAGCGCACCTCGCCGCTGGCCTATCTGCGGGATCGAAGGGTGGAGGCGGCGATCTCGCTGCTCCGAACGACGGATTTGCCGATTCAGGAGGTCGGCAGGCGATGCGGCTTCGAGAGCCCCAGCTACTTCGGCAAAGTATTCCGGGAATATATGAAACTGTCCCCGACGGAGTACCGGAATAAAAAGTTAGAGTTTCCCTTTGACGCCATCTATTATGATTAACGTTCGAATACGCCGAAGATGTCCCGCCTACACCGGATTGCACGATCGTGCAATCCGGCTTCTCACTCACGGACGCTCCTCGAACTCCTCGGCGTAAGAAGCCTTTCGCATCTCTTTTACATCCTGCAGGGGCGGAAGACCGAATAGTCTCCGGTATTCCCGGTTGAACTGCGACGGGCTGTCGTAGCCTACGGTCAATGCGGCCGTCGTAGCGCCTACGGGCCCGCTCAGCATCAGGCGTCTGGCTTCCTGAAGGCGCAGCTGCTTCTGATACTGCAACGGCCCCATCATCGTGATGGCCTTGAATTTATGATGCAGTCCGGAGACGCTCATGTTGCTGGCCTTCGCCAGCTCTTCGACGGTAAAAGAACGGGCGTAATTTTCTTTGATCCATTGGATCGCCTTGCCGACGCCGTCCGCCCTTTGATCAAATAGCCCCTTCTGGTAAAACAGGTGTCCGAAATCGCCCGACAGCAGGCTGAATATCATTTCTTTTTTGATCAACTCTGACAGATATCCGGCTTCTTTGGGCTTGTCGAGCAGCTTCAGCAACCGGCGAAATTGATCCAGAAGCTCTGCATCCGACTTGCCGATAAACGCCCCCGCGCTTAACCCCTTGGCCTGGGGCTGCACGATTCCCGACTCCATGACGACGGATGCGATCTCCTGGGTCGTAAAATCGATGCGCAAACCCACGTAAGGCGATCGCTCCGTAGCTCCGATGACCTGGGAGGACGCCGGTATATCGATCAGCGAAGCCAGGTAATCGCCCGCCGCATAATCGAACACTTCCTGACTGAGGTACAGCTTCTTGGCCCCTTGAAGGATCAGACAAAAGGACGGCGTCAAAACGCCGGGGCTTCGCAGGGTATCGCGACTATGCCTGACGATCGTAAAGAACGGAATACAGGTCTGCGTCCGTCCTTCGGCCAGCGATATCCGATTCGTCATCGCAAGCAGACGATCCAGCTCTTTCTTATGAATAGAGACGCGCTGTCCCTGAATCGTACGGTTATTCGACCCTTGTCCCGGCATGTTCGCATCCTCCCTTTTCTCTCTCAAATTATATCGGCTTCGCAGCGGATTGCAATGCGCGCTGCTTATTATACAGAAATCATCACATTGCAGCTTTAGGCAATTTTCAGGCAGGAACGGTCTACTTTCCTCCCGCGATTCCTTCCATACTGTACTCAGGGAACACACTTCAGTACAAGGAAAGGAACAGGCCTATATGCTTCGGGAAAAACGGATGATTTTAATGCTTGTCGTCGCCTGTCAGCTCCTCGTCGTCCTTGACGCCTCCGTCATGGTGACGGCCATGCCGGAAATCGGGCGCTCGCTTCACATGTCGACGACCGCCTTGACCTGGGTCCAGAACAGCTATATTTTGGCGTTCGGCGGCTTTTTGCTGCTCGGCGCGCGGGCCGGGGATCTTTTAGGGCGCAGAAAAATGCTCGTGGCAGGAATCGGTTTGTTTTCGCTAGCCTCTCTGCTGGCCGGTTTGGCGCCGACAGCCGAATTTTTGCTTGTATCCCGCGCCGTTCAGGGCTTTGCGGCTGCACTGGCGACGCCAGCTGCGCTCGCCCTGCTGTCCGCGACCTTCGTGGAGGCCAAGGAACGCGCCAAAGCGATCGCCATGTACAGCGCGGTGGCGGGCGCAGGCGGCAGCGTCGGCCTCCTTCTTGGCGGATGGCTGACAGATTGGATCTCTTGGCGCGTCGGGATGCTCGTCAATGTCCCCATCGGCATCGTATTGCTGTATTTGGTGCAGCGGCATGTCGGACAATCAAGTACGAGGTCCGGCCGCTTCGACCTGTGGGGAGCGCTGGCGTCCGTCGCCGGTATGACGGCGTCGGTATACGGCTTCGTCCAGGCTGCCGAGCGGGGCTGGGGAGCAAGCGATACCTGGATTTGGCTGGCAGCCGGGATTGTTCTGCTGACGGCGTTCGTTCGGATCGAAGTCCGCGCGGCGGAGCCGATCGTCCCGCTCCGGTTGTTCGCGAGCCGCCAGCGGTCCGGCGCTTATCTGGGAAGGTTTCTCTTGGTATGCGGGAATTTTTCGCTCTTTTTCTTTATCCCGCAATATTTGCAAAATGTCCTCGGGTTCGGCTCGCTTGAAGCCGGATTAGCCTTCGTGCCCTTTACGGGCGCCCAGTTCGCAATGATGTTTTTGATCCCCGGGTTGGTGCGCCGCTACGGCAATCGGATCGTTTTGACAGCGGGCTTGCTGCTTGCAATCACAGGTACCCTGTGGACGAGCCTGATTGTCTCCGGGCAAACGGCGTTCTTTCCGCACATGTTCATCCTGTTAGGCGTCATGGGCGCCGGCTCGGGCATGGTGTTCCAGCCGCTTACCGCAATGGGACTGTCAGATGTCGAACCTCGCGATTCCGGCGCAGCCTCGGGTTTGGTCAATGTCGCGCACCAGAGCGGGTCTTCTTTCGGCCTTGCTATTCTCATCACCGTATTCAACGGAGCCATCCATACGAGTCAGCCCTCTAAAACGGAATTCGCTCACGCCGTATCGCATGCCATAGGGGGATCGACCGTCTTTCTTGCGGCAGCTCTCGCCACTGCGCTGCTGTGCTTCCTGCCGGACCGCAAATCCGCCGGTCAACCGGCTAAGCAAACCGTCGGGATGGCAGAAAAGCGATAACTGCGACTCAAAAACGGAAAAGCAGCAGCCATGGAATTTATATCATTCCATGGCTGCCGCCCTTTTTATACGGTTGTTCCCGCCCGTGCAATTAAGCGCCGTTCGAATAGGTTAGTTCAGCGAATAGGCTAAAATCTTGTTCTCGTTCCAGTAATGAACGACGATCGTATTGCTTTTATACTCCAGGATGTTTGCTTTAATTCCCGGATTAAATTCGTGTATCGTAGTAAAGGTAACCGGATCCATAATATATTGGCGACTTACAAGATCAATTAGCAATTTACCGTCAGCGGTCGTCTGAGCCGTTGGGAGAATGTCACCTTCCGGCATCGTAAAATTGCCCAGCGTCAGCTCTTTGACCAGTTTGTTTTGCACATAATAACTTAATTTCTTTGAGGCGAGGTTCAGATATAGATAACCCTTTCCGGCCGAGAATGCCAGTCCATTGCCCCCAAATAATCTCTTCCAAGCCTCTTTGCCTGTTGAAGATACGGCAATCAGCGTTTCCTTCTGCTTGTCTCCGGCTGTGCGTGTCGGAAAAACCATCGTTCCATCGATAAGCGCAAATGCCGTGTAGTCGTTTACATAAGCGCCATTAGGAAACGAGTATTGGTAAATCTGCTTCAGTGAAGCGTCGTAACCTATTATTCTTTCAGCGGCGTTTGATTTGGCGGGCGCTTTTACAATGATTCTATCCTTCGTCACGGCAATGAACTTGCCTGAAATCACTTTGTTGAATTTGGGCTTCCCGTTGGAATCTAAACCAATGAATTGCACGGACTCTTTTCCAGGAGCTACGGACTTCTCCGCTATAATAACCAGCGTTCCATCGGATAAGCGATGAAGTTTTCCGTTGAAGGGAACATCGGCAGCAAGTTGCTTGCTCCATCTTTCCTTACCGTTAGCGCCTATGGCATATAGTAAATGTTCTGAAGAAAAATAAGCGTATACGCTGCCATCCGGCGCATAGACAAAAGGATCGTCTGTGCTGGGCCATCCGTATCCTGCCTTCGCAAACGAAAAGGCCCATTTTATTTTTCCGGTGGCGTAATCTACGGCTCGAAGCGTATCGGGTGACCACACCTTCGTTTGAGACGCCTTTTCTTCTCCCATATGTAGATATAAAGTATTTGTGCCCGGAACGACATACGTATCTTCCTGTACAGGCAAGTAATCCGCATTCGGTTGTTGAACCCACGCTTGTTTCGGGAGCTTGTCATAGCTCTTGGCGTCAGCCGCCCCCAGGGGATTCGTCATCACCATGAGTGCCGCCGATAGTGTGACTAGCATTTTCTTCTTCACTTTCACTTTTCCGCTTCCACCTTTTTCTTTAATTGTAATGGGCCACATCCTTTAATATCGACAACTATGTTGTATGGTTTATAACCATTCGCGATTTCCTTAGGGCTAAGATGCTATATCGAGTCGATGAAGGGACGCTGCCGCTCCCGTTAATGCGCATCTCACGTCAACCGTTCGTCAGCTTAAGCAGCTCATCGATCACGATGTCCGGACGGTAGGCATGAATATAATGGGCGGCTTCGGGCACGATGATCTGCTTGCCATGGACGGACCACGACGGCAGCGCAGCCTGGCTATCCCGCCATGCCTTGTCTTCGTCTAGCTTGCCGAATGTGCCCGCGGTCAGCACGGTCATCGGCACGTTTAGCGGCTTCTTGGCTGCGACGATCCGCTTCGCGTTGGCGCGGCTTCGGCGCAGTTCGTCCGTCATGTCCCGGTTCCCCGCCTTGAGCAGCAAGGCAGTGTCGCTCAGTTTCTTCATATCGGCAGGCAGCAGGCGCAACCCGTTGCACTCGCTGTTCGCCCACTCGGAGAAGCCTTTAACGTTCGACAACGCCCTCAACGCACCGATAGCCCGCAGTGTCCGGGTCGTATACGAGATGATCGTATAGCCGTCCCGCGCTGCGTAGTATTCGGGACTGCCTCCGTCGATCAGCAGAATCCCTTTCACCTCGTCAGGGAACCGCTGCGCATATCGGATCGTCTCCAGCGAGCCGAGTGAATGACCGGCGAACACGTAAGGCGGCTTCAAACCGGCAGCGCCCAACAGCTCGTGAATCTCGTCCGTGATCGTATCGATATCCCGCTTCCGTCCCGTTGTGTCGCTAAACCCATATCCGAACCGATCGTATACGGCGATGCGAACATGCGGTTCAAGTCCTTTGTATAACGTAGAAAAATCCGCATACGGGCTGGCCGTCCCCCAACCGGAGGCGAACACGACCGTCGTATCCCCTTGGCCGGCGACAAACAAATGCATCTTGTGCCCCTCAATATCGTACAGCTTGCCCACGGGCTTGTACGTTTTCTCGTCCTGCCTCGCACCATATCCTTGGTAGAGCCAGCCCGCTCCAGACAGTAGCAAGAGCAATGCCAACATGGATAACGCGATTCTCCGAATCCATCTCCACATACTGCGACCTCTCCTCTTCGCCTTTGCGATCCGGCCTTCGGGCCGCCTCTCTATTGTAGCGGCAAAAGCTGGCAGGATAATCCATCCCGCGCAGGGGATGCGGCCCCGACTTAAGGCGAGCGTCCGGTTTAACGAGATCTGCCCGCGCAAGCTGAATGCCTGCGCGGGCAGATAGGGGGAAGATGTCGGGTCACAAGCCTTTTCGGCCCAACCCGACAATCTACAGTCAATCTACGTTTTATAGTTGAGGACGACTTTTGCGATCTGCTTCTCGTAGGTGTCCGTGCCCGACAGCTCGATCTTCAAGTAGTTCGTGCCGACAGGCAGCAGCGCCTGAGGTGAATAGAACTTGCGATACCACTGGCTTCCCGTGTAGACGCCGGGCGTGCTGACATGAACGATCTTCGTCCAATTCACGTTGTCCGGCGAAGCGTAGAAGGCCACGCCGTCCCACACGCTGAAGTGATACAGCGTCGCCTTGAAATTCGTGACGTTCGGCACATGGTAAATGATGCTCTCGGCCGTGCCGGTTGTCCGCTTCGCCCGCGACGTATCTCCGCCGAAGTAGATGCTGTTCGTAGAATCCAGGCTGAGGCCGGCGGTATGGGCATAGGTCTTGCTCCAGTCGTTCAGGTCGTCCGTCAGCGTCTGTTCGGCGGGATCGGCCGGCGAACCGTTCTGCCCGACGTAAGTCACGATGCTCTTCGCCGGCACGATCGCCTGGAACTTCCCGCCCGTCAGCGGAACGTTCGGCCCTTGGGCGAGACTCAGCTCGCTATTCGTCGTGTAGGGCGTCAGCTTGCCGGCCGTGAAGCCGCTCGGCGCGAAGTTCAGCTCCGCCGAAGCGTCGCTATCGTTCACCGCTACGATCGTAAATTTTCCGGTCGCCTGGTCTTTGTAGGCCGAGATATAGACGCCCGATACCGGATTGGCCGTAGCTCCGATTCGTGCGTATCCCGGCTTGATGAACTTGCTGAAGTTGCCGAACGCATAATATCGCTTCGTCAACTGGAACGTGCTCGTGCTCTTATCGACATTGATCAGGCCCTCGTCGTTGTTGCCGGGAATGGCGCCGGTCCAGTACATCCACGCGTTCGTATTCGCCTTCGTCATGAAGTCGTTGATTTGCCGGGCGAACTTCAGGCCCGAGCCGATGCCCGGGTCGTACGAATCGACCTTGGACACCTCGGTCATCCAGACCTTCTTTCCCTTCGCTTCGGCGGTCGCGAACGGCTGCGTCGGCATTTCCGCGTTGACGACGGGAACCGGGTAGTTGTGGCCGGCCACGATGTCGATCCTCGCCGCCGAGGCGGGATCGTTCAGCGAATCCTTCACCAGATCCTCCGACCACCAGGAGGACTCGCCGACGATCACCTTCGCATTTTGCACGCCCTGGTCGATCATCGCCTGCTTCAGGTAATCCTTCAGGAACACCTGGAAGTTGGTCGAGTTCCACTCGCTGGAATCCCACTCGAGGAACGTCATCGAGTTCGGCTCGTTCGCGACCGACACGCCGTAAAGATCGATATTAAACTGCGATTTGTATTCCTTAATGAACTTGGCGAGCAGCGCCGCGTAATCGCCGTAATTCTCCGACTTAAGGTAACCGCCGTGGGTCGTCTGGTTGTTCGTCTTCATCCAAGCTGGCGGACTCCAGGTCGAGGCGATGATCTTGTCGACGCCCCGAGCCTTCGCCTGCTGCATGACCCAGACCTGATCCGGTCGGGCGCCAAAGTCGTACTGGCCGGGCGCGGGATTGAACGTCGGGAAAATCTCTCCCCGCAGTATCGAGATGCCAATGCCGGTATCCGGCTTGAACAGCAGATCCATCACCTGGCTGCGCGCCGGCTCCTGCAGATCGTAGATCGCGCCCGACCATCCGGCTTGCGACACCCCGAACCCGTCGATCGGCTGCTTCACATCGTTCCAGTTTACGGTCACATCCGTTGCAGCGCTTGCAGAACGAGGAACCGCAACCGCCAGATGGATCATGAGAGCGAGCGCCGAGACGGCAGCGCCCCATTTTTTCAACCAATGACGCTTCATACGCAATCGAACCACCTTTCTTTGCCGAGAGGATGGACGTGCCAAATAGAAGACTGTCGGTCGAATCTAAGAGGATTGACAGTGCGTCGAACGCCACTTACGACATTAGCATAGCATCGCCTTCCGCCTCGTCAATCGCGATCGCCCAACAAGTCACCTGACTGACAGTAGATAGTCACAGATGTGTTAGCGGCTTAACGATCAGGATTCGAATCGCGATTCACATCCCCTTCCCCTCATTTCCGGTAGGGTCCGTGTTGGGCGGTTGTATAAACTTCCGTAAAATTTCGATATTCCGACGGAGACATCCCGGTTATTTTTTCAAACAATTTGGAGAAGTAATGAACGTTCGACAAGTTCAATTGGACTTCACCTTCGTCCACTTCGACGAATCGATACAGTGGCAAAAAGAGAAAATCTGCTGAAAGGTTCGCATGGAGCTGCGTTAGCAATAGAACACATCCCCTTCACGGGTGATGTGTTCTTTATTGCTGGACGCTATACTTTGCCGAAACAGCTATAGTATCGGCGGAGTCCTTCCAGCAAAGCGGCAAATCCCGCTAGCATGGATATTTTCAATCATCGGTTTTATGCGTACGCCCTAAGCAACCCGACGGTCCACTTTCGGAACCGCCGCATGGATCCGTCAATTATTCCGGCAACAAGGGAAGTTCTAACCTGAATGCATAGTGTCCTTCTTCGTATTCAAGCGTAAGTCGCCCCCCCTGGCGTTCGGCCAGTTGCCTCGCAATGGCTAGTCCCAACCCGGCACCCACTTGAAGATGGGAATGAGGCGCCATACTTTCAGGCTTATAGAATCGCTCGAACAGCTTGGCTTCCTGCTCTTTGGTAATCGGTTCTCCCTTATTTTCGACGGTCAAATATACGGTAGTCTCGATGGCGGTTAATTCTATATGAATCACTTTCGGAGCCGTCGAATATTTAAGCGAATTCATCAGAAGATTGTCCAAGATGCGGGCGACTTGCTCGGGATCGATGAGGACAGGCGCCTTCTGGATCGCGATCCGCGATTTCACGAGCGCATCGTTTTCTTCGGCAATGGGCACGAACTCGAATAAAACTTGCTGCAGCAGCTCGTGCATATCCGCCGGTTGCTTGGTGAATATCAAATCCCCGGATGTTAGCCGCGTATAGATGAACAGATCGTCGATCAGTTTTTTCAACTGCTGCGCTTTGCTGAAGGCATTGTTTACAAAACGATCGTATTCGTTGTCGTCCAAATAGGATCTTTTTCGCAGCAAATCCAAATAACCGATCATGCTTGTCAGCGGCGTACGAAGATCGTGCGAGACGCCCGTGATCAGATTCATTTTAGACGCTTCCGCCTCCTTCTCCTTGCTTTTTTGCAAGGCGAGTTCTTCCGCCATTTTATTTATATTTTGCGCTAAGCGGCCCAACTCGTCTTCGCGGCGGATCGGGACTCTATAATCGAAGTTGCCCTGCGAAATAAAACCAAGTCCTTCAGTCAGGACCGTAAAGTACTTGATGATGCGCCTGGTAAACACATAGAAAAACACTAGAAAAACCATAATGAAGATGGCGATGGATGCAACGACTAACAACGGAATGTACGCCAGTTTTCCTTCCGATGTCGTCGAATCAATCCATTTCCCTATGAATCCGACAATGTATAGGCTTAAGAAATACGACAGCAAGATGGTCAAAACCATGGCCCCGAGAAACGAGTAACGAACGCTCCGCCTTAACTTGAATGGCTCAGTGATCCATTTTATAGCCAACACCCCATACCGTCTTGATGTATTCCGGCTTTTTCGGATTGAGTTCAAGCTTTTCCCGCAGATTTCGAATGTGAACCATGACCGTATTGTCCGAATAACCGATTCGCTCTTTCCATACGGATTCATAAATCGTATCCGCGCTGAATACTTGTCCGGGTCTGGAAGCGAGCAGATTGAGAATGGAAAATTCGAGCGGCGTCAGCTGAACTTCCTGGCCCCGGATGGACACCAAGTGTTTGGTCGCGTCGATCGCGAGCTCGCGGATCGTTATGCTGTCTTGCCTGGCGTCCTTGACGGTCAGCATGTTCTGGCGCCTTAACTGCGCCTTGACGCGGGCGATCAGCTCCATTGGATTGAACGGCTTCGTAACATAATCGTCCGCGCCCGTCGTCAGCCCCATGATTTTATCGATATCTCCCTCCTTCGCGGAGAGCATAATGATGGGGACGGCGGATTTTTCCCGGATGCGCATGCATGCCTTTATTCCGTCCATTCGCGGCATCATGACATCCAAAATAACGAGATCGACTTGATGTCGAGCAAGCGCATCGAGCGCGTCCGCGCCGTCTGCCGCTTCAAGGACGGCGTGACCTTCGTTTCGCAGGTACACATGAATGACGTCTCTAATTTCCGGATCGTCGTCTACGACTAAGATTACGCTCATTTTACGCTCCCCGAAATATTGATTTATTTTCCGCGTTTCCTACAAACATAAACAAACGCAGGGGGAAAATTCAAGGGTACGAGAGAGATGCTTTCGATTTCGAAATGCTCCGACAGCATTTTTCTCATTTGCAGCGAGTATTGAAAAGCAATCAATTTGCCTCCCGGTTTAAGCGCCTGCTTGCACTGCTCGAGCAGTTGAAGGCGCATAACCGGAGAAAAATTATAGAAGGGCAATCCGCTAAAAATGTAATCGACTTCCGGTATATGGTGCTTTTTTAGTTCGGAAACTAATCTCAGCGCATTATGTTCTTGAATGAACCTTGGGAAATCCGCCTGAAGCCTTTCCCTCATCTCTTGCTCTTTTTCAAACAAGATGACTTTGCTGTCCGGCCGTACCCGTCTGGCAATGGCGCGCGTAATGGCGCCGGTACCGGACCCGATCTCGGCGATATGCTCGGCTTGTTCCCAGTGAGCTGCCGCAACCATGCGATTGGCTAAAAAACGCGAGCTTGGAACGACGCTTCCCACATATTTGGGATTATGAATGAACTTGCGAAAGAAAAGCAGGGAATGGTTTTTAAACACTTCGATACACCTCACTGGAAAAGTTGTACGATCTGCTTCCCGAACAAGCAGCCGACGCCATAGATCGTTCCGATCCATACGATAGCGCTCGGATACGATACGAAAAGCATTCGTCTAAAGGGGACGCCGTTGATGCCGGCGACCACCGTAACCAAATAGCGGACAAGCGGTATGAAATAGCCGAAAGATAGCGCGGTTCCGTTGTGTTTAACGTAAAATTGCTCCGCCTTTCGATAGCCTTTGAAACGGTGTAATTTTGTCAAAAACCCGGATTTCCGGGCGAATCTGCCGATCCAATACCCTATCGTGACTGCGGATGTCATGCCGATCAGGATCGAAGCGAATGTAAATGCGGGATGCAATAGCCCATGCGCGGTCATCACCCCGGCCGCAATAAGCGTCACCTCGTTCGGAACCGGAATGCCGAACGGACCTAAACAGAAGGCTAAGAAAAGCACGATATAGCCATAATGGCTTACCATTGACATCACTTGATCCATGTTCGTTCTCCCTTCCGCGCGATCGGTCTATTTAAGGACAGCATCAGTTTAGGGAAAAGATCTTAGTTCCTGCTTAGGATCTTTCTGAAGACTTTCTGAAGGTCGCAGTCCGAAAAGAGGAAATAAAAAAGAACCCGCCTTGTATCGTGGCGAGTTCTTGCTAATCGGTTTTTTATTCATAACAGCGAATCTCGAACAATCGGGCATGGTCCAGCCCATTCGTGCCGTCGATATCCACACGCAGTTTTATTACATTCTCCTCGTTCAGTTTTCGGACGATTTGCCGGAGGTAGTTATTCTGGACTGAAAACAACAACCGGTCTTGAGATTCAGGGTCGGCGTAACCCGCCGTCACACGGAAGTCCTTGATCGTCTCCGGCTGCGGCCCCCATTCCATCGTGTTTAATACTTCGTCGGAATGGGTCAGGGTCAGTCTGCGATGCATGCCTGTGTCAAAGACGAGCGCGATCTCGCTGATCGACACTGGCGCCGGCCATTCCAGTTCGATCCAAGGCGCCGGGTCGCCGGGCTGCGACATCCAGCGGTGCGTTCCGGGGACGGTCAGTTCCGCTCTAGCGCCGCCCGGTCCATGCATCGATCGGGTATAGCCGTCGGTTACGTTTGCCGCTTGGCCTTCCGGCTGTTCGGAAGAAGCGCGAATGACCGCACTTGACGCCAAGTTATCCTTATCCGGTACGATACCCGGTAGATAGACATCCTGCCTCAAAAGCTGCCGCTGAACGTTCTGAATGAACGCCATGTTGGAAAGCGCATCGTTCAACGTTAACCCGGATTGAACGATTAATGCGGCAGCTGTGCCCGCGCCTTGCCCCATCGCGGCGCAAGTCCCCATCACACGCGTACTGGAGAAAGCGATATGCGTTGCCGAGATGTTTCGTCCGGCGAACATGAGATTTTCCACGTTCGCGCTGATCAGCGCCCTGAGGGGGATGCCGTACACATACGGGCTGAACGGTTGATGGGCCGGATTCAGCTCGGTCGCATCGATGCCTTGCGGCGGATGCGTGTCCATCGGCCATCCGCCGTATGCGATGACATCGTCAAAGTGACGCGCTTGTTCCAGATCGGCCTGCGTAAGCAAGTATTTTCCGACAAAACGGCGCGACTCCCTTTTTCCCGGCACAAACCCGAACCAGTCCAGCGCCCAATTTTCCGATTCCGGATGATTGCCGCTGTTCTTGATATGATCCCAGACGCCCAGCATAATCGCCAGCAGTTCATCCCGAATCGTCTCGTTATCGGCGATCGTATCCATCATGCCGCCGAATTCGACCCACCAATAGCCGTATTCCCAGGTTGCGTGGTTACGAAACTTCAGATCGTCTTCCGAAAACTTGCGCGCCCAAGCGGGCGGTATGAACCGCATAGGCCGCCCGGTATCCCGGGTGGTGAACAAGAGCGACGATCCCTGTCGATACGGGTCCCCGTTCTCGTTGGCCAGTGTCTCCCCATACTCGCCTGCCGCCTCGCGCCCTGTCTTATATAACGCGCCCGCTTCCATGCCAAGCCGTCCGTCCCCTGTGCAATCCATATACAATTTGGCATGGATTCGGAACCGATGCTCCGTGCTCTCCCGGACCGCCAGAACGGATACAATCCTCCCCTCCTTCACCTCCGCTTCAATCACCGTCGTGTTCAGCAACAACGTCAGATTCGGCTCGGCCCTGCATTTCTCGTAAAGGATCAAGTCGAACATCGAGGCGCTCCGCTGGGGATTGCGAAAAGCGTTTTCCAGCAGAATTTCCTCAATAATTCCGCCTTCGCGCGCTTCCGTTTCCAGCTCCTTTCTACGTTTGGAGTTAGCCGCCCCGACGATATGCATCCGTATCTCGGAAGATGCGTTCCCCCCCAGCACAGGCCGATCCTGGCAGAGCACGACCTTTGCACCGTTGCGGGCGGCTGCAACCGCTGCCGACACGCCCGAGATTCCTCCCCCGGCTACTAAAAGGTCAGGCTCCAATGTCTGATTCGCTACCAAAAGAAGATACCTCCGTTATGATCGAATTTCAGTACAGAACGGCATTCATCGCCTATGTTCAGCCGTAGCGTTCGTTGATCGCATCTCCCAGCCAGGCTCCCTGACGGACAAGCCTGCGCTGCAAGGTCTCGATATCGACGGCGCGCGTCTTGCGCAAGCCTTGTTCGGCCAGAATCGCCGCTGCAGTACCGGCCGCTTCGCCCATGGCGAAGCAATTCGGCATGACCCGGGTGGAGCCTTGCGTCGCCCGGTCGGTCGAGATCGCCCTGCCCGCTACGATGACATTGTCGATGCCGACTGGAAGCAGCGCACGATAAGGGATGCCGTGCGACTCTCCCGGTGGCAGATGGACCATCGTCATGCCGCTCGTCGGCTTCGCCATATGAATATCGATGAAGTAGGCGTTGCGCGCGATATCGTCCGGGAATGAACGACATTTGAGAAAATCGTCTGCCGTGACGATGTAATCGCCGACGATCCGGCGGGTCTCCCGGATGCCGATCTGCTCTCCCGTCAGCGTTAGGAAGGCATGCTCGAAGCCCGGAATCGATTCCCGGAGCCACTCGGTGATGTGCTCGACTAGCGCGCGGCCTTCGATCGCGCCGCGCGTGAGGTCGTCCGCGTTCGAGCCGTCGATCCCGAAGACGTGCCCGAAGTTAAATCCCGCCGTATGGTCGTTCAACCAAGAGATGCCGGCCCAATCTCTCGCTACGCGCAGCCTCCCTTCGCTTTTCGCCTTGTTGATCGCATGCTTCAGGTCGCTGCCGTGGGTGTCGGCGCCGGCGAGAAACTTTTTCCGGTCCAGATTGTTGAGGACGAAGCACATCGTGCCCGGCTGGAGCTCGCCGTCGTCCCCGCCTTTGACCACCTGTCCTCCCGCCAGATGCGTAAGGTCGGCATCGCTCGTCGCGTCGATAAAGAGCGCAGCCTTGACCGCCTGCGTCCCGGATTTGTTGTGAATGACGACAGCCTCTACCATGCCGTCTTGCTGAACAACGTGTCCGACGAACGTATGGTACAGCACTTTGACGCCGGCCTCCGCCACTTTATGGTCCAGCAAGCGTTTTAACACTTCCGCGTCAATCGGCACCCAATCGAGCTCATCCTGCCATTCCTTCTGGAACGAAGCCTCCATCTTCTGCTTCATATCGTCGAGGATCTCAAGGCCGATGCCTCGGATCACCGGTTTGACATGATCGGTATACGGGCAAAAGGCAGGAACCTGCGACACCGTCGCCATGCCGCCCAGATATCCTCTTTGCTCGATGAGCAGCACGGATGCCCCGTTCCTGGCAGCGGCGAGCGCAGCGCCGACTCCGGCCGGACCGCCTCCGGCCACGACGACATCCACATTCGCGTAGACGGACAATTCGCGCGCCGGCAAGAGCAGCGTTTGTACGGGATCGGTCAATGGAAACACCTCCATGAATTTGTTTTCATTGTACCGCCATCAAAGCTTCATTTTTAGTTTCATTTTTGTTTCACTTTTCCCTATAATGTAAGCAGAAGATGCGAATGCGAGGAATTCATCATGCCGAATAAAAAGAAGATCACGCTGCAAACGATAGCCGATCAACTGGGGCTGACCGTCCATACGGTATCCAAGGCGCTTCGCGGCTTGCCGGGCATGTCCGAAGAGACGCGCAGCGAAGTCATCGGGCTGGCCGCCCGATTGGGATACCGGACGAAGGAACAAGAGCGGGGTATGGCGGTGGAGCGAATTCCGATTTATTCCTCGAAGCCCCGGAGATTCGCGTTTATCGTCCCGCACGAGGGACTTATCTTTATTCATCAGAAGTTATATGAAGGGGTTCAATCGAGGCTGGCGGCGTTCGGTCATAAGCTTGAGATGCTGTTTGCGCCGCCGGACCAAGGATCCGAGGCGGCATTCGACGAATGGGCGGACACACATGGCCTGCACTATACAGACGGTCTTTTTCTAACCCCAATGATCGCCGCAAAAATCGAAGAACAATTGTTACGCTTGCCTGTAACCAAAATATTGCTCAATTATCCGCCGCCCGCCGCCCAAGTAGACAGCTTGATCTGGGACGTCTCCTCCGCCGTTCATCAATCCGTGCGATACCTGCTGGATCGGGGACACCGGCGGATTCTGTATATCGGAGACATCCGTTTGCATCGAGGTTATCGCCTGCGTTGGCAGGCATTCCAGGAAGCGATGAATTCGGCCGGATTGTCCGCGGAAGAAGAGCGCCACCTGACCCGGGCCGGATCGAAGGAATGGTATACCGCCATGCTGTCGGATCTGCTCATACGGGAGAAGCCGACCGCGATTCTCTCTGGCCTTGAGCAGGATCTGCCCTGGGTGTATTACGGATGCAGCCTGCTGGGCCGCCACATTCCAAGCGACTATTCCCTGATCGGTCTGGAGCATGCGCCGAATGCGCACCAGCCGGATTTGACCAGGCCTGAGATGCCCGTCAAGGAAGTTGGCGTTCGCGGAGCGGATCGCATGCTGTGGAGACTGTCCAATCCGAATCTCCCCTACGAGCATATCCGGCTCCAAGGGGGATTCCACAGCGGGTCGACGGTATTGGAGGCTCCTGCTGAATGAGATCGTGCAAGCCGGCCTTCACAGCGCGATTTTCTCATACAGCTGCCGGTTTAGCTCTATCGTTGCCTCCTCAAGCTGCTTGTCGATCCATCTCTCATAATTCGTTTCGCCCTTTTGCTCCAGCAGCCACTGCTTGAGGGCGAGAACCGTGTTGGCGACGACATATTGGTAATAAGCCGATTCGCTGAATTCGCGAGGACCGAAGATGACCTGGCCGGCGGCAACCCGCCTGGCGCGGTCCCGGTTCTCTGTCTGCCACGCCTGGAGAAAGGCGTCATAACCGATTGCAGCATGAAGTCCCGCCTTAACCGCTGCTCGTTCGCGAATCCGATCTTCCTCCAGGAGACGCAGCGTCGCTTCCTTCAGCCGCTCAAGCGATGATTTCCCGCCGCAGGATGCGCTCCAAAATGTCGGTTCGTTGGGATCCAGGCCGTAGGTCTGCTGGCAGTACGTCATGATCTCCCCGCGCAGCCTCGGCATCCGGGCTTTAAACTCCTTCAGCGTCACGGCATCGCCGTTCACCAGCGCCACCGCTGCATCATCATCATTCGTCGGCTGAGCGTGCCCTACAATCCTGTTGGGAGAGGAAGCGGTCAACGATCCGAACGATCCGAACGCCCCTGAAGCCAAGCACACAAGCGCGAGCGCTGCGATTAATCCCGTTATCAGAAATACATAACGTCTTTTCCGATCGGTCCTGACCATCGCCGCTTCCCCTCCTTGCATTCGCCTTACTGTACGACGTTTACGTCGTCGATTCGGGCTGTACTGGACACCATGCGAATGCCGATTTTGCCAGCCGCCAGCCCCGATGAATCCGTCCATTGGACAAGCTGAACGCCATCTACGTAGCCGGTTATGGAAGAACCGAAGACTTTCACCTTCATCGCCGCCCATTGGCCGGGGTTGACCGTGCAGCTGGCACTGCTCACGAGCGTCATGGTGCCTCCGCTTTTCTTGTACAGCTCAGCCTTGTCCCCACTGTCGTTCAAGCGGAACAAATAGTAATTGGCATTGTCTACGTAGCGGAATAGCAGCCCAGCGTTGCCGAAAGTCGTAAGCAGCTTGACTCGCGCCGAATACGTATAATCGCTCCAGGTCCCGTTGCCCCTATAAGCCACCGCTTCACCGGCGGACGTATTTTGCGACAGCGTCACACTTCCATCCGTCGCCGTCCCCCAGGAGCCGCCGGAGACCGTCCAATCACTGATATCACTGTCTTCAAAGTCGTCGGACAGAAGCGTCACCGGCGGCGTAATCGAACCAGCGTATTCAAATGCCCCAATGTCAGGTGCCCCATTGTACAGTGCGTTTCCATAAAAGTCCTTGCCGCCGTTATTGGCAACCGCCGCTCCTGCATTGATCAGAGGAGACGTCGACAGAAGCTTGTACCCGTCCGCCGTGGCGCGGCCAGTAGCGGTATTGGGACTTACGAATTGCGGATTGCCTATGATTTTGTTCGGATCGCTTGGCACACTGGCGTTCAAGCCGTAGAAGCTGTTATGATCGTAGGTCATTCTCGGGCTATTGGTATATTGTCCGCTTGCGCCGTTGTAGAAAATATTGTTCGTATAATAAGCCATCCCGGTGTCGTTGGCATGCGTCAGCGCCCGGTTCTGCGTTCCGGAGCGATAAATAACGTTGTTGTAAACGTAAAGATTGCCTCCGCCGTTAACCAGGTTAAAGGCACCGTTGCCGTCGAGGTCATTCTGGCTGATGTTGTAGCGGAACGTGTTGTCGTTCGTATTGTTCATCACGAGCAGCGTGCCGCCCTGATTGTTGTGGCTGTAATTGTATTGGTAAACGCTTCCCGTTACCTGAATGTCAAAATCCCACGGTTGACCGTCGCCTTCCAGCTTGCGGGTATCGAATGCCTCGTTGTATTGAAACACCGCTCCCGTCGTATAGTACGCCCATTGTGCCGCCACTACGGCAATGTGGTCTAAATAGTTCACGATGCCCGTGTTCACATTGCAAGCGTTACCTATCGCATTGGTTGTATTGTACTCAATGAGGGGCGCCACGGCAGCCCGAACGAGAATGCCGTCACGATGAATTTTCTCCACATAGTTGCCGCGGATGACGACATTCTTGAATGCGTCGTACTTATGCGCCCAACCGCTGTTCGAGAACGCATCCGTCATCGTCTGAATGCCCGTATCCGCCACGTTGACGACCGTGTTATTCTCAATCAGGATATCGTCCCACGTGCTCTCGACGGACGTATTCGTTCCTCTTGCATGGAAATTGATGCCTCCCGTACGGCGATCTGTGCCAAACACGTCATGAATGTCGATATTCTTGATGTAAATATGTTTGAAATTCCCGGCTCCGGTCCCTTCTCCTACGACAAGAACGCCGCTTCGCCTCATATCCGTCGGCTGCTCTCCGCTCGTGATCTCCAGGTTGTTGATCTCCCAGTAGGATACGTTGCGCAGGCGAACGCCGAATCCTTCTCCGTTTACGCTCGTATTTCCGAAATGGATCAACGGCTTGGAACCGCTTCCATAACGATCCACGACAATGGGGCTTCCGCCTACTCCCGAGCCCTTCAAATCTAAATATTGGTTGCTCCACACGCCTCCGGCTTTAAGCAAAATGCGGTCTCCCGGTACGAAAGCTACCGCGTTCACCTTGGCGAGCGTCTTCCATGCCGACGATGCACTCGTTCCCGAAGCGTTGTCGTCGCCCTGCGCGGCGTCCACGTAATACGTCGTGCCCGCCGCCATGGCTACCGGCGATGCGCCCGTCATCAGACTTGCCAACAGAAGACTAACCAACACGAGCAAAGGCAGTACCGCTTTTCTTCGTCTCACCATTCGCCATCGTTCCTCCTTTTATACGGGTGCGTTTAGTCCTCCTCCCCGTAGCTTCATCATAAGTGGAAACGCATGCCTGGCGCGTACAATCTCATTGCCTGTTCAGGTGCAAAGTTTTGACTTTATTCTTCCGTCTCTCTGGAGCTATTGTTCTGGAACTTATATTCGCTCGGGCTATTGCCGCTGTATTTTTTGAACACTTTGGAAAAATAGGCGCGATTGGAGAAACCGAGGGTGTACGCCACGTTTTCCACCGTTTCGTTCGGCTGGCTGAGCATCGTAATCGCCATATGCATCTTGTATTGGTTGACGTAATCGGTAAAATTGACGCCTGTCATCTTTTTAAAATAGCGCGAGAAATAACTCGCATTCAGATGCAGGTGATTCGCCATTTCCAATGAGGAGACCATACGGTCGATATGTTCGTCGAGGAACCGGTCGATCTCCTGCAGTCGAATCTCTTTTTCCTGACCGGATACCGGCGCCAGCGTATGCTGCCTCCACAGATTCCGCAGTTCCCGCTTGGTTAATTGCGCGGC
>Ga0209566_100272_pt1 | contig 48279 bp, 52 predicted proteins | sample Araplavi_mTSA_r2_2_FD_184287 | JGI IMG/M metagenome (GOLD analysis project Ga0209566, IMG submission 184287) | Arabidopsis root microbial communities from North Carolina, USA - plate scrape CL_Cvi_mTSA_r2 (SPAdes) (version 2) | ecosystem: Host-associated > Plants > Roots > Endosphere | place...
TGATCGGCGACCGCACGGTGTCGCTGCAGGAGCGGCTCGTCGCGTTTTATCGCGACTATGCGCAAACCATCCTGCGGCGCGAATGGATCCGCACGTTCATCTTCGCGGGGCTCAGCCGCGAGGGGTTCAACACGCGTTACCTGTCGCGGCTGCGCGAACGCGTGTTCCTGCCGGTGCTGCGCGAGCTGCGGCACGAATACGACATCGCGACGCCCACCACCGAGGCCCAGCGCAATGCGGAAGTCGAGCTGGTCTGGAGCCTGCACGCGAGCATCTTCTATTTCGGCGTGCGCAAGTGGGTCTACGGCCTGCCGGTGCCCGACGATCTCGACACCGAGATCGAACGGCTGATCGACGCGTTCCTGCACGGCACGCCCGCCGCGCTGAAGCAGCTCACGTCGGACGCACCCGCGCGGCGGCGCCGGCGCGGCTGACACGGGTGGCAGGCATGCTGTGCGACGACGGTCGCATCGTCGTCCGGCATGTTCACGCTTGTGCGTCTTCGTCAGGCCCGCACGCGACGGGACGCCACCGGCCGAGCGAATCAAATGGGGATCGGCAACCGCCTGCCACGGCCGGCCCGTGACCAGGCAAGCCGGTTCCGGCCGTGCGCGCAATCACGCGAATTCAGAACAATTTATCCGGCGCGCCGCACGATTCGCCTATTCTCGAAAGGCATTTGCGGCCGCGCCGGTTTCGCGCGGGCCGAACCGAACAGCGACCGACCCATGACCCTCTCCATGCCTTCGATCACCCATCACACCGTCACCGCGAACGGCATCCGCCAGCACTACATCGACGCCGGCAGCGGGCCTGCCGTCGTGCTGCTGCACGGCTTCCCCGAGACCAGCTTCGCGTGGCGCTTCCAGATTCCTGCGCTCGCGCAGCGCTACCGCGTGATTGCGCCCGACCTGCGCGGTTACGGCGAAACCGACAAGCCGGCCGCCGGTTACGACAAGCGCAACATGGCGCGCGACGTCGCCGGGCTGCTCGACGCGCTCGGCATCGGCCGCATCGCGCTCGTCGGGCACGACCGCGGCGCGCGCGTCGCGACGCGTTTCGCGAAGGACTTCCCCGAGCGCGTCGACCGGCTCGTCGTGATGGACAACGTGCCGACGCGCATCGTCGCGCAGAACATGACCGCGCAAACGGCGCGCGCGTACTGGTTCTTCCTGTTCCACCAGGTGCCGGATCTGCCCGAGGCGCTGATCGCCGGCAAGGAAGCCGAGTGGCTCAGCCATTTCTTCTCCGACTGGTGCTACAACCCGCACGCGATCTCCGGCGACGCGTTCGACACCTACGTGCGCGCGTACCGGCGCCCGGGCGCCGTGCGCGGCGCGCTGGCCGACTATCGCGCGAACGCCGAGGACGTGCAGCAGGATCTCGTCGACGCGGACGTCAAGATCGCGTGCCCGACGATGGCGCTCTGGGGCGAGGATTTCTACGCGGTCGGCAAGATGTTCGACATGAAATCCGTGTGGGAAAGCATGGCGACGGACCTGCGCGCCGAGCCGATCGCACAGTGCGGGCACCTGCCGCAAGAGGAGCAGCCGGAGCGCGTGAACGCGCTGCTGCTCGACTTCCTGCAGCACTGGGAAGGCTGATTCGATGCGCGCGCAACGAACCATCGGGAGGCTGGCAGCATGAGCGACGTTTCGGGCCCGCTGGCGGTCGTGATCGGCGGATCGGTGGGCGGGCTGTTCACCGCCACTTCACTGCGGGCGGCCGGCTGGCGCGTCAAGGTCTTCGAGCAATCGCCGAACGAGCTCGACAGCCGCGGCGGCGGCATCGTGCTGCAAGCGCCGATCGAACGCGCGTTCGCGTTCGGCGGCGTGCCCGTGCCGCACGATGCGGGTGTCGATTCGGGCGACCGGATCTATCTCGACGCGCACGACCGGATCGTGCAGCGCATGAACATGCCGCAGACGCAGACCGCGTGGAACGTGATCTATACGGCGCTGAAGCGCGCGCTGCCCGCCGGCGTCGTGCACGGCGGCGTGTCGTTCGAGCGCTTCGAGCAGGAGGGAGACCGCGTGATCGCGCACTTCGCGGACGGCCGCGTCGAGCCGGCCGACCTGCTGGTCGGCGCCGACGGCGGCCGCTCGAACGTGCGCGCGCAACTGCTGCCCGATGCGCGGCCCGCGTATGCGGGTTATGTCGCGTGGCGCGGGCTCGTCGACGAGCACTTGCTGCCGGCCCCGGTGCTCGACGTGCTGCGCGACCGCTTCACGTTCCAGCAAGGCGACGCGCACCTGTTCCTCACCTATCTGGTCCCCGGCCGCGACGGCGCGATCGAGCCGGGCAAGCGGCGCGTGAACTGGGTCTGGTACCGGCGGCTCGCACCGGCGAGCCTGCCGTCGCTGTTTCTCGCGCGGGACGGCACGCAGCGCGACGGTTCGCTGCCGCCCGGCGCGATGCGCGACGACAACCGGCTCGAACTCGTGGACGCGGGCCGCCGGATGCTGGCACCCACGCTCGCCGCGCTCGTCGACGCGACGCAGGCGCCGTTCGCGCAGGCGATCCTCGATCTCTCGGTCGAGCGCATGGCGTTCGGCCACGCGGTGCTGCTCGGCGACGCGGCCTGCCTCGTTCGGCCGCATACGGCCGCGGGCGTCGCGAAAGCGGCGGAAAATGCGGTCGGGCTCGCCGAGGCGCTGCGCGGCGTCGTGCACGGCCCCGCGTTCGACGCCGCGCTGGCGGGCTGGGAAAGCCGTCAGCTCGCGACCAACGCGTCGTTGTCCAACCTCGGCATCTCGCTCGGCACGCGGATCATGGGGCGCGCGTGACCGTCCGGCGGTGCGCGCCGCTTCGGTCGATCGCGCGTGCGGGCCGGCCCGTCACGCGTGGCGCACGACGATATCCCACGCGGTATGACACGCCTGCCCCGGCAGCGTCAGCGCGCGCAGCACCACCCGATCGCCCTGCTGCGTCGCGACGCTGAACTTATGCGGCGCCAGCAGCGCGACCGTCGCGCCGTTGTGCTCCAGTTGCAAGCCCGGCGCCGCAGGCTGGCCGCTCAGATGCGACAGCCAGATGTCCAGCACCATCCGGTCGCGCGTCACCGCGAATTCGACCGTGTGCGCCGCCCACGCATTCAGTGCATGGCCCTGCGGGTTGCGGAACGACGGCCCCGCGGCCAGACGCGGCACGTTCGCCAGCACGTCCTCGTGCGCGGCCAGCACCGACAACCCGCTCGCGACGAAGCGTTCGGGCTGAAGCAGGCCGGGATCGGCCGGCTGCGCCCGCTTGCCGGCTTCGGGCGCCAGCGCGAACGCCTGCCCGAGCGCGATCGCATGCTCGGCATGACGCGCCAGGTAGCGCCAGTGATTCAGGAAGCGCACGTCGCCCGTCATGTGCAGGCCACGGATCGGTTTGCCCTGATGCTCGAGCACGATGCGGACCGCGTCGAAATCGTGCCGCTCGTGCAGCCCCCATTTCGTGACGAAATTCTGCTCGCAGCCCACGAGCCGCACGTGGCCGCGGCCGCCCCACAGATGCAGGAAGGTCGTGTCCAGCCCGTAGATCGCCGCGAAGTCCTGGCCGATCCTGCCGGCCTGTTCGCGGACAAACTGCGCGAATCGCGCCCAGGGCTCGCGGCCGCCAACCACGAGCCCCGCCTGCAGCGGCTGCCCCAGCCGCTCGAGCACGTCCTGCACGCACTGGTGGATCAGCGCGTCGCGCCGTTCGCCGATGAGCGGCGTCATCACGAACGCGCAGAAGTGCGCATCGGGCGCGACGTGAAGGGCGTCGTCGTGCGGCACGACGTCGAAGATGTCGAACCGCGGCCCCGGGAACCAGATGTCGGCATCGTAGAGCGCGATCGTCTGCAACGCCGGATCGGTGTCGAAGATCGCGGCCGCGGAGATGTAGCGGTCCCAGGCAAGGTCGCCGACGCCCGCCGCCGCGTACACCTCGATCCCGTTCGCGCGCAGCCGCTGCTGCTTCTCGTCGGACAACCCGTAGCCGATGACGCCGATGCGCCCCCGGTAGTCCGTCGCGCGCAGCGAGACGATGAACGGGATGACCATTTCGTACCAGGCCTGCGCGTTGTCGTCGATCGCGAACGCGACGAGTTGATGGCGGTCGGTCTCGTTGTTGTCGGACGTGTTCATGCGTGTGGTGAGATTGGTCAGTCCGTCGTTCCGATCGGCCCGGCTGCCGGTGTTCCTTTACACGCGACGCCGATTATCGGAAGGCAGTCGAATACCCGTTATCGTCATACGATTGCGAGCGATATCCATTCGGCGGCGGCCCGTTCGCCGGAGCCGTTCGCCTGAAAATGGATGCTCGATTTTTACCACGGCGCGATATTCCCGCGCGACCTGAAAATGCGTCGCGATCCGGAACATTTGTTAAATAGCTTGAATGACCGACAACCGGCCGGCAATTTGCCTTAACATCCGGCCGTCATCTCGACTGACGCCGATCACGGTTGACCGACCCTGGACTCCGGCCGTGGCTTTCATTTTTCAGGTGCCCGAACGGGGCGCCGATTTCATCCGGACGCTACGACCGATCATGTTCCAGACCCCGGGAGATTCATTCGTCAACGGCTCGTTGCTGGGCCTGTGCGTCGAGGTGCCGCTCGCCGCGCTGGTGTCGCTCGCCATGCACGGCGTCGACTGGAACGGGCAGCGCATCGCGATGCTGATCGCCACGCCGGTGCTGCTCGCCTGCATTGCGCTGCTGACCCGCCCGGTCGCATTCAGCACGGTGTGGAAGCACAAGCGCTCGCCGTTCGTGCTCGACGACAACGTGCGCGCGTCGATCTACGGCCGGCTCTGCGGGATCGCGCTCGGGCTCGTGTTCGGCATCATGGTCGCGACGACGTTCGCCTGATCCCGCCGAACCGGCGCGCCCGACGAAACCTGCGTCGGGCCTGAAGCCGCCGGGGCACGAGCGCGTCTTCCCGGCGCATCGCGTCACGCCGACGCCACCAGCGTGTTGAACGACGTATCCCACAACGGCGCGACATTCGCCGGCCCATCCAGCACGCCGATCCGCGCGAACACATCCGCGACCTGCTGATGCTGCGCCACCACGTCGGGCGTCACCGGCAGCAGCGCATAGTCTTCGCTGCGCTGGTCGAACATCGCGACGAGATCGGCCACCGGCACGCGCGTCTCCTGGTTCTGCACCCGCGCGTAGTCGCCGAAATGCCCGTTCGCCCACGCGTACGCGCGCCGGAACCGCAGCAGCAGATCGCCCGTCGCCGCACGACGGCGCGCATCGTCGAGCGTGCGCGGGTTCGCGTACACCGGGAAATTGCCCGACAGATAACCCTTCCCCGTCTTCAGCACGCGCGCCCCGTAGCGATTGCGCGCGAGTTGGCCGTTGTAGCCGTAGATCGCCCACGCGTCGATGTCGCCGCGATCGTAGGCCGACAACCCGTCGGTCGGCGACAGGTTGATCGGCTGGATGTCGTCGAAGCCCAGGCCCGCTTCCGTGAGCTGGCGATACAGGAAGTAGTGCGACGTCGTCGCGCGCACGTAGCCGACGCGCTTGCCCTTCAGGTCCGCGATACTGCGGATCGGCGTGTCCTTGCGTGCGAGCGTGACCTGGTTGTTCAGGTCTTCGCGCACGCGGGTGATGAGCCGGACGCTGGCCTTCTGGCGCGCGGCGAACACGGCCGGAATTTCGCTGCCCGAACCGATATCGAGCGCATCTGCATTGAGCGCCTCGATGTGCAACACGCCGTTGTTCAGTTCGCGCCAGTCGATCCGGTACGGTGTGTCGCCGAGGCCGGCCGCCTGCAGCAGCGCGCGCCAGCCGCCCTTGTAGGTCGCGACGCGCAACGTCGTGCCGGCGAGATCGGCGTTGACGGCCGGCGTGGCGAACGCGGCCTTCGCGGCGAACGGCGCCGCCACGGCCGCGGCGCCGGCAAGAATCAGGCGGCGGCGTGCCGCCGACGTTGACGCCATCGAATCCTCCTGTCGATCGGTTGCGAATTGAGCGGAAGCCTGCGCGGCTGCATCAATGCAGCACCGGGAACCCGTGGCGCTCGGCCAGCAGCTCGAGAATGCGGCGTGCGTCGGTGACGAACCGCACGTCGCCGAGCGTCTGCGCGTCGTCCGGCGCCGGCTGGTCGCGACCGAGCACGAGGACCGGCAAGCCCTGGTGCGCATCGTCGAGCGCCTCGATCACCGCGTGGCGCGGCCGCTCGAAGCCGACGCGCTTCACGTCGATGCGGCCGGCATGCTCGGGCGCGCTCGCCAGCAGCCCCTCGATCGACAGTCCGTGCGGACAGACGAAACGCTGGCCCGGATGCTTCGGATCGGCAAAGCCCGGTTCCAGCAAAAACAGTACATCGCGACTCATGTCAAACGGCTCCCGTGTTCGTTGTTCAGCCGGGACGCATGCGCACGTCGGCGCCGTCATGGTCCCGGAGCAGGCCGGCCCGCGGCCGGATGCCCGACTCTACCGTTGCGCGTCGCACCGCCCTACCAACGTTTTGAGAAATCGATATGCCGGCGCGCATAGCGCATCGATCGTGCGCCGCACAGACGGCCGTTGCGTAAATGCATCGTCCGTTGCATCGCGGACATTGCGGATATCGAACCATTTCATCGATCGATATGACGGCGGCTGCGGGTAGCCGGCGCCCGACGTTCGCCGTTCGAGCGATGCGTTCGCCGCAGCAGGGGTACCGGACGCGATCGCGACGCACATGCCGGACTTGCAGCAATGCACATTACAAATCGGCCGCGCAGCGATTTACAAACCACGGATCGACCGTTCGCCGGTTCAACCCGCGTCAATAGCATCGTGCTCCTTACAGTCTTACTCATAAAAACAGAGGAAAGTCATGATCAAAAAAACGGTAGTCCTGGGTTTGGTTTCGATCGGTTCGGTCAGCGCGCATGCGCAGAGTTCGGTCACGTTGTACGGCGTCGTCGATGCCGGTTTCGCCTATACGAACAACCAGGGCGGCGCGAGCAACATCCAGCAGACGAGCGGCAAGCTGAGCGGCAGCCGCTGGGGCCTGAAAGGCGTGGAAGATCTCGGCGGCGGCCTGCAGGCGGTCTTCACGCTCGAAAGCGGGTTCCGGCCGAGCGACGGCGGGCTCGGCCAGGGCGGCCGGCTGTTCGGCCGTTCCGCGTACGTCGGCCTGGCCAAGTCCGGCATCGGCACGCTGACCTTCGGCCGCCAGTACGAGCCGATCACCGATCTCGTCGCGCAGTACTCGGGGTCCGGCTTCTGGTCGCCGGCCACGCACGTGGGCGACAACGACAACATGAACCAGAGCTTCCGCCTGAACAACGCGGTGAAGTTCCGCAGCGACACGATCGCCGGCTTCACGGCCGACCTGCTCTATGCGTTCAGCAACCAGGCGAACGGCGGCGCCGGCACCGGCTTCTCGAACAACAATGCGTGGGGCGTGTCGGCGAACTACGTGAACGGGCCGCTGTCGGTCGGCGGCGGTTACGTGCGACTCAATCACCCGAATGCGACGTCGAATACGACCGGCGCGGTGGGCGGCGCGACCTCGACCACCGGCAACGACTACAGCGGCGCGTTCTTCTACGGGCTGAACGGCGGCGTGCTCAAGCAGCAGATCGGCGTGGCGGGCGCGAACTACGCGCTCGGCCGCGCGACGCTCGGCTTCGCGTGGAGCCACACGCAGCTCAACTATCTCGACGGCTCGTCGCGCAAGTTCAACAACTACGACGTGAACGCGCGTTACCAGATCACGCCGGCGGCTACGCTGATCGGCGTCTATACGTTCACCGACGGGCGCGCGAGCGGCCTGCCGGGCACCGGCGGCCAGACGCTGAAGCCGCGCTGGCACCAGTTCACGCTCGGGTTCGACTATGCGCTGTCGAAGCGCACCGACATCTACGTGTCGGGCATCTACCAGCTCGCGGCCGGCGATGCGAGCACGGCGACGGCGGGCGGTTATCGCAGGATCGCGGCGATCTCGAACATCGGCAGCGCGTCGTCGACGAACCGCCAGGTCGCGCTCGTCAGCGGGCTGCGCGTGAAGTTCTGACGGCATGCGCAGCGGGTGCGGTGCGATGCGGTGCGGCGCGATAAGCAAAGCGGGAATCGTTGTTTGCCGCGCCGTGCCCGGTTGCCGAGAATGTGCGTTTCCCGTGCGCTGCCCGCAGGCGCGATACGCGTTCGACGATGACCGACTCCCTCCCCGCGTGCCGCGCAGCAGCCGGCGTGCGGCACTGCGTCGGCACGCCGGCGCATCGGGCATCGCACCCGGGCGATTCGCCGCCGCACGTACCCGCCGTTGTCGCGCGGTGCGTGCCCAACCCGCAAGGAAGCCATCATGAGCGCCCCCTCCGTCGCCGCTCCGGTTGCGACGTCACCGTTCGTCGACGTCCGCTCGCCGGCGGACTTCCCCGACAGCCCCGTGTCGCGCGTGCTCGCGCAGCCGCTGATGCTCGGGCTGTTCCTGCCGATCCAGGCCGGCGGCTGGAGCGCGTCGACGCTGCCGCGCACGACCGACTGGACGTTCGACTACAACGCCGAGCTGGTCGCGCACGCGGAAGCGCTCGGCTTCGATCTCGTGTTCGCGCTGTCGCAATGGCTGCCGAAAGGCGGTTACGGCGGCGTGTTCGACGGCCACGCGCTCGACTCGTTCATGACGCTGGCCGCGCTGACCGCGCGCACCGAGCGGATCATCCTGGTCGCGACGAGCCATGTGCTGTACGGGCCGTGGCATCCGCTGCATTTCGCGAAGTTCACCGCGACGCTCGATCACATCTCGCGCGGGCGCTGGGGCATCAACGTCGTGACCGGTCATCGCGCCATCGAGCACGAGATGTTCGGCTGGAACCGGATCGAGCACGACCGGCGCTACGAAATGGCCGCCGAATTCGTCGACGCGGTGCAGCAGTTGTGGGCGCAACCGGACAATTTCAGCTACACGCCCGCGCTGTCGGGCTGGCGGCTGGGCGGCGCGTTCGTCACGCCGAAGCCACGCTACGGCCGCCCGCTGCTGATCAACGCAACCGGCTCCGACGCGGGCATCGAGTTCGCGGCACGCTATTCGGACATCGTGTTCGTCACGAGCCCGGCCGGCCCCGACGCCGAACGCGCGATCAATGCCCTTCCCGCGCATACCGCGCGCGTGAAGACGGCCGCCGCTGCGCGCGGCCGGACGATTCGCACGCTGCTCAACCCGCTCGTGATCTGCCGCGAAACGGCAGCCGAAGCGCGCGCGTATCGCGACGCGATCGTCGCGCACGCGGACGAAGGCAGCTTCCACCGTTTCGACAGCGACGCGCATGCGTGGCGAGGCGGCTTCGAACAACGCGCGCAGGCCGACGCGCGCGCGATCGGCGGCAACATCTCGATCACGGGTTCGCCGGAGGAAGTCGCGGACACCATCGTGCGGCTGCACCGCGCGGGCATCGACGGCATCCAGTTGAGCTTCTACGATTTCAAGCCCGATCTCGACTTCTTCGGCGAGCGCGTGCTGCCGCTGTTGCGCGACGCCGGCTTGCGGCGCTGACGCGGGCGGCGGACGCATCGCCCGCCGCGGCATTCACCGTTTCGACACGACGTGGTCAGAACACGCGGCCTTCGGTGAGGTGCGTCGTCACGCCGTTCAGGTCGTAGTCGCCGATCACGCGCGCCTTGTGCAGCAGCGGGTTGTGGCTGAAGATCGTGCGCAGATTGCGCCAGTGCCGGTCGAAGTTGTGTTCGCGCGCCGTCGCCGATGCCCCGCCGACTTCGAACAGCCGCTCGGCCGCGTGCAGCGCGAGCTTGCTGACGATGAGCTGCGTACGCGCGGTTGCGAGCGCGCTGTCGAGCACGCGTGCATCCGCATCGGCATCGCCGGCCTCGATCGCGTCGGCGGAACGGTCGAGCGCCCGCGCGTTTTCGCGCACGAGCGCGTCGATCGCGTGACTGTGCGCGGACAGTTCGCCGACGACCTGCTGGATGAAGTGATCGTCGCGCGCGGTCGGCGCCGGGCTGTGCAGCACCGGGCGGCCGTGCGCGAGCACGTAACGGCGCGCATCGGCAACCACGTTGCGCACGATGCCCGCGCCCGTCGCGACGAGATGCAGCTGGCGCAGCGCGCCGCAATGACGGCCGACGAGCGTCGAGCCGTCGCGCGGGGCCACTTCGTCCGCGAACACCTGCACGTCGTCGAGCAGCAGGCTGCCGCTCGCGGTCATGCGCTGGCCCATGCCGTCCCAGTCGTCGAGCACCCGCACGCCGTCGCGCGCGACGGGAATGATCACGGCGACCGCGTCGCCCTGCTCGTTCTCCACGTTGATGCGTGCGAAATCGGCGAACGCGGTGCCGGTCGAATAGTATTTGCGCCCCGTCACGCGATAGTGCTCGCCGTCCCGGCGCAGCACGGTGGTGTTCTCGCCCGGCCGCGACGTGCCGCGCTCGGTCGACGCACCGCCGAAGATCGCGCCGGCCAGTGCCCGCTCGAGCTGCACGTCGTTGAACGGCGTGCGCGGCGACAGCCGCAGCGTCTCGGTCTGGTCGTAGTGGATCCGCAGCGCGTGCGCGAGGTTCGAATCGGCGGCGGCCAGCGTCGCGATCGTGTCGAACAGGTCGACCAGCGTGCCGCCGAGGCCGCCACGCGCGACCGGAATCCGCAGCACGCCCAGCGCCGAGCGCCGGAAGTGTGCGAAACCGTCGAACGGCAATTCGCGACGCGCCTCGCGTTGCGCGGCATCCTGCCCGATCGCGGTCGCGAGATCGGGCAGTGCGGCGAGCGCGTCGCGCAACGCGTCGCGCGGATCGACGGCATCACGGGCGGTCATTCTGCGGTTCCTTGTACGAGAAGTTCGGGAATGCCGCTGCGCGGTGCGATCGCGGCATCCGCGAACCGGCGCACATACGGCACCGCAAAGTATAGGGACGCCCCCGGTGTGCGTGAAAAGCCGATTTCAGCTTTTGTTATGCGTGTGCCGGGAATGGTCGAGCGACATCGCAGCGTCGCGCCATTGCGCGATACCCCGGCGCGGCGCGGTCGTGCGTGGCGACCGTCACGATTCCGTCGACGGGTCGGGTACGCGCACGATGCCCTCCGGATACCGGATGTCGATCAGCCCGTGCTTGTCGCGGATGCGGATCGGCGGCACGACCTCCACGCTCGCACGGTCGACGCCCTCGCACACGGCCAGGTTCGTATTGGTGCGGTAGTACACGCGCTGGTCGTCGACCGCAAAGGCCCAGTTCAGAAAGCGCAGGCTTCGTGCGTCGATCCCCGGCAGCGGCTTGCGGTAGTTCTTCCCCCACAGCACGTGACCGTCGGCGTCGATCAGCATGTCGTGAAAGACGCCGCGCGCGGTCTCGACGTCGACGCGCCCCGGCTTCGTCACGATCTTGCCGTCGTAAAGGATCTGCGCGCCGAGCCGCGCATACCGGTAGCCGAGGCTCACCACGCCGGCCGGATCGTCGATGCCGCGCTTGCGCACACCGGCGCAGAACAGGTGCTTCGCATCCCGCGCGTACGCGCCGCCGATATGCGTCAGGCTGGCCACGTCGGCCTTGACGACGGTCAGGTGGCATGGGCCGCGATCGGGATCGTGGATGTCGCGCTCGACGTGGTAAGCCTGCCGTGCATCGCGATACCAGCCGCCGCCCAGGGGTTCCAGCGTGGCGGCATCGCCGTCGGCAACGAGCCCTTCGCCTGCGTCGTCGTAGCTGAACGCGGCGCCGCCCGCGTAGTAGCGCAGCCCCGACGCATCGACGGCAAAGTGGTCGACCAGGTGCCGGAAGCTGCCCAGATCGAAGTTGTTGAGCGCGCGATACTGGTGCCCGCTGCCGGTGCGCGCCCAGACGCGTTCGCCATCGCTGTGGAACGGCCCGCCGAGCGGGGCAAGCGGCTCGTTGCGCGTGTCGCGCCGCCGCCGCGCTTCCGCCTCCTCACGGCGCTGCGCCTCCTCGGCGTCGTAGATGGCCTGCTGCTCCGGCGTGACCCGCGCCGCATCCTCGTACTGCTGCATGTGGCGCGCATGCAGCGACTGCACGGTCGCGATGCAGTACACCGAATGCGGAACCGAGCGCAGATACAGCGCCCAGTCCTCGTCGTCGCACCGGTAGAACCAGTGGATCGCCTCGCCGTCCCATCCGGCCGGGTCGGTGCGCGCGAGCAGCGCGGCCTTGACGTCCCGGACCTTGCCGGGCACGACGAAGGAAAGGCTGTAGCTGGTGTCACGGACGATGTCGAGGCTCTCATCCTCGAACAGGCTTCGCATCAGTTTTTCGAGTTCTTGCAAGGTCATGGGCGCGTGTCGACCCGGTGACGGGCCACGGAATGAACGGACGTGCGGCGGTCATTCTAACCATGGCGACGTGCGCTGCCACGGCCTCCTTCGGGACATTCGGTCGATCCATCGCGTATCCGCCCGGATACGAACACGTCGACGATCGTCATTTCGCCGCATCCGGTTCCCGATCGGGAACGAAATGGGTATTCCGTTGCCGGCACGATCAATTCGTTTCCGTTCGGATACGAATTGATGCCTGCGCCAACGAGTTGTGCAATACTGTTCCCGATCAGATACGAAGCACGGAGGACGTCATGCACGAGATCCTGCCCGTCGGCACGATCGGCGCACTCGCCAACCTCATCCGCGCGGCACGGCTCCAGCAGGGATTTACGCGGGACGAACTCGCGAACGCCACGGGGCTTTCGCCGAAATTCATCAGCCAGGTGGAGGCCGGGAAACCCACCGCGCAGGTCGGCAAGATCCTGCTGCTGCTCGGCGAACTGGGCATCACCCTGCTCGCGCAATCGTCCATCGAGATTTCGGCGGCAAACGTGCTGAAGGCCGCGCAACGCCGCAGGAGCCGCCATGGCGAGTAGAACGTTGATCGCCTCCGCGAACGGGTTGCGCATGGGCGCGCTGACCGACGACAAAGGCGTCTGGTCGTTCACGTACGACGCGCAGTGGCTGGCATCGCCACGCGCGTACCCGCTGTCCCCCGCTTTCCCGCTGCGCGCCGGCACCTTCACCGATACCTCGACCGATCGCCCGGTCCAGTGGTTCTTCGACAACCTGCTGCCGGAAGAAGGCATGCGCACGTCGCTTGCGCGCGAGGCCAGGGTCGACGCCGCCGACGCGTGGGGCCTGCTCGCGTACTTCGGGCGCGAATCGGCCGGCGCGCTCACGCTGCTCGCGGAAGGCGAGCAGGAAGCGGCCGGCAGCATGCAGCCGCTCCCGCTCGACGAACTCGAACGCCGCATCCAGGCGATGCCCGAGCGCGCGCTGACGGCCACCGCGCCCAAGCGCATGTCGGCGGCCGGCGCGCAGCAGAAGCTGCTGCTGATCCTGCGCGGCGACGCGCCGGACTACACGCTGTTCGAACCGGTCGGCAGCGAACCGTCGATGCATCTGCTGAAACCGGACATGCGCGCCGCCGGCTATCCGCATTCGGCGATCAACGAGTTCTTCTGCATGAAGCTCGCGAAGCGGATGGGCCTCGACGTGCCCGACGTGCACTTTCTGCGCGCGCCGTCCGCGTGCTACGTGATCGACCGTTTCGACCGCGATACCGCATCGGAGCCGGCCGCACGGCTGCATACGATCGATGCGATGCAGTTGCTGAACTACGATCGCGGCTTCAAGTACCAGCGCGCGAACGCGGAAGAACTCGGCCGCGCGATCGGGCAGACCAGCACGCGCGCGCTGGCGCGCCTGTCGGTGTTCCGCTGGACGATCTTCAACGTGGTGGTCGGCAACGGCGACGCACACCTGAAGAACCTGTCGTTCTTCGTCGACGCGCGCGGCTACCGGCTCGCGCCGTTTTACGACATCGTCAGCACGGTCGTCTATCACACGCCCACGCACCGGCCCGATCATCGCGGCGATCATTGGCCGCACTGCGAGCTGACGATGCCGCTCGGCGCGGCGGCGCGCTTCGCCGACATCGACCTGGGCGCGCTGGTCGCGTTCGGCAACGCGCTCGGGCTCAGGGAGAAGGCAGCCGAAAACGAGCTGCGGCGCTTTCTCGAACCGCTCGATCGCAGCGTCGCGCAGACGCTCGACGAAGTGCGCGAGGTCGCGCGCCCCGACGCCGGGGAAATGCGCCTGCTGAACTCGATCGTCTCGATGCCGATCGCGGAGATGGGCCGCGCGCTGCGGCAGGGGCGCGGGTAAGCGGCCGCGCGCGGGTCGCGTGCCGTCCGCTCACCGCGGCCGATGCCTGACGAACCGGCCCCGGCCCGTGGTGAATGCCCTTCACCGGCGCGTCACGCCGCGAGTCCGGTCGGCGACGCAACCGCGACATCCGGATTGAATCGGGTCATGCAGTTCAGGTCGAGTGCGCGTATCTGCTCGGTCATGAAGTCGACGAAGATACGAATGCGCGTCGGAAGATGTTGCCGGCTGAGATAGCAGATATAGTGCCCGCGATCTTCCGGCACATGCTGCGCGAGCGCGACGACGAGTTCGCTCGAAGCGATATGGTCGCGGATCTGGTAACCCGCCATCTGCGCGATGCCCGAACCGTTCAGGACCGCACGCAGCACGAGGTCCGCGTCGTTGAACGTCAGCCGCGACTTCGGCAGGTATTTCTGCACGCGGCCGTCGACGCTGAACTCCCATTCGAATATGCGGCCGCTCGCAAAGCGAAAGTTGATGCACTCGTGCCGGCCCAGATCCTCCAGACTCTGCGGAAGGCCGTGCGCGGCCACATACGACGGCGACGCGCAGAGCGCCATCTGCATCGGAATCAATTGCCGGGCGATGATGCTCGAATCCTCGATGCGTCCATTGCGGAACGACACGTCGATTCGTTCGGATACCAGATCGACCGGCCGATCGTCGAGCAGCAGATCGATGACGATGTCGGGGTAGGCTTTCGCAAACGTTTCCAGCAGCGGCGCAACGATCTTCCGGCCGAAACCCACCGCCGAGCTGATCCGGATGAGGCCGCGCGGCGGCCCCTCCCGCAGTTCCAGCATGTCGTTCATGGCTTCGACGATCTGCGCCACGCCCTGGTGGCAGTTCTCGAAGAATCGCTGGCCTTCGCAGGTCAGTTCCGTCATGCGCGTGGTCCGCTGGAACAGCCGCGTACTCAACTGCGCCTCCAGCTTCTGGACGTTGCGGCTCACGGCCGGCCGGCCGACGCCGAGACGTTCGGCGGCCTTGGTAAAGCTCCCCTCGCTCGCCACCGCGACGAACGCAAGGATGCCCGCGTAGCTTGCACCGAAGCTGGCCGACAATGCGTCGGCGCGCCCTGGCAAGTCGCGACGAACGCCGTGCTCCGACGTATCCGATCGATTCATTTCCGCTGCCCCCAGACATCCCGCCCATCCCGATTGCCCGTCGCAGGCGTACGCCTGCCCCCCCACCTTCGACACGCGAATCAGCTTCTTGCGAGCCACCGGTCCAGGCCGATGGTGCCGAGCCGCGCTGCCCCGAGCGGCACGAGCGATCGTTCCTCGACACGGCCGTCGTAATAGCGGGCCTCGCGATCGGTCACCACCGCACGCGTGTCGCCGACCGACTTCAGGTAGCGCGCGACGATCTCCGCGAACGGCGCGCGATCCGGGCCCGCGATCTCGACCGTGCCGTTCAGCGGCCCGGCCAGCGCGATCTGCGCGAGCAGCGCCGCGACGTCTTCCGCGGCAATCGGCTGAAACAGTCCGTCGCCGATGCGCACGGTCCCGTCTTCGGTGCCGGAATCCGCAATGCCGCCGATGAACTCCATGAATTGCGTGGCACGCACGATCGTGTACGGCACGCCGGCCGCCTCGATCGCCTGTTCCTGCGCGACCTTGGCCGCGAAATAGCCGTTCTCCGGCATCCGGTCGCAGCCGACGATCGACAGCGCGACGTGATGGCGCACGCCTGCGGCCACTTCGGCCTTGCCGAGATTGCGGGCCGACGTGCGGAAGAAATCCAGCACCGCCTGCGGTTCCCATGACGGCGCGTTCGCGACGTCCACGACGACGTCAGCGTCGGTCAATGCGTCGGTCAGGCCTTCGCCCGTGATGGAATTGACGCCGGTGCGCGGCGACGCCGCAAGCGCCTGGTGCCCTGCCTCGCCGAGCAACGTGACGACGCGTGAGCCGATCAGGCCCGAACCACCGATGACAACGATCTTCATCGCAAAATCTCCTGACGAAAGGGTTTTCCTGGAACGCGCGCGGCGTGTGACGCTCGCCGCCTCCGATAAAAACGGTCATGACCGTCGCATCGCATGGCGCAATTGTGGAAGAATCATGTCCTATCCATCAGTGCCAAGAATCGTCGATCGGACTGGTCCATGCCGTCCGCTCCCGTCGCCCACGAGACCGTGATGCCCGCCCAAACGCCCGCCCTGACCATCGAAATCGACCGGCATCATCAGTTGCCGATCTACCTGCAGATCTGCGAGCGATTCAGAACCGCGATCGCGGCGGGCCATCTGCGCCCCGGCGATCGCGTGCCCGCGCTGCGCGGCCTCGCGACGCAGCTGAACACGGCGCGCGGCACCGTCGAGCAGGCGTACACGATCCTGGTCGACGAGGGCTATCTGCAAATGCGCGGCGCGGCCGGCACGTTCGTCTCGCCGTCCCTGCCGAAATCGCTGACGCGGCCGACGCCCGCGCGCGGCGACGAGCAGGCATGGCGCCCCGACGACGCCCCTCTCCGGGTGCCGGGCAAGTCGCGCGAGCTTCCGCCTCCGCGCCGCCCACAGCCGATCGCGGTCGCGCTGAGCGGCGAGCCGCGCCCGTTGCAACCGGGGCTCCCCGCATTGGACGCGTTTCCGCGCAAGGTGTGGCACCGGCTCGTGTCTCAACGTGCACGCAGCGCCGAACGCGCGTTGCTCGGCTACCCGAATCCGGCCGGCTACCGGCCGCTACGCGAGCACATCGCCACCTATCTCGGCTTGTCGCGCGGCGTCACCTGCGTGCCGGAACAGGTGTTCATCACCGGCGGTTATCGCGCCACGCTGGAACTCGTGCTGCGCAGCCTCGCGCGGCCGAACGATCGCGTATGGTTCGAGGACCCCGGCTACCTGCTGGCCCGCACCTTCCTGTCCGAGACCGGTGTGCAGCTCGTTCCGGTACCGGTGGACGCCGAGGGCATCGACGTCGAGCGCGGCAAGCAGCTCGACGCGCACGCGCGCTTCGCGCTGGTGACGCCGTCGCATCAGAGCCCGCTCGGGCACACCCTGTCGCTTGCCCGGCGCATCGCGCTGCTGGACTGGGCGGAAAAGACGTCGGGCTGGATCGTCGAGGACGACTACGACAGCGAGTTTCGCTATCTCGGCCGCCCGCTGCAGGCGCTGAAGAGTCTCGACCGCCGGGATCACGTGATCTATTGCAGTACCTTCAGCAAGGCGATGTATCCCGGTTTGCGGCTCGCCTACGCGGTCGTGCCCGAGCGCGCGGTAGAGCGTGTCGATCGCGTCGCATGCAGCATGAATGCCGGCTCGCCGACCCTGCTGCAGGCCGCCCTGGCGGATTTCATCGAACAGGGGCACTTTGCCCGGCACCTGAAGCGCATGCGTGCGTTGTACGGCGAGCGGCGCACGCTGATCGTGAACGCATTGCGGCAGGCATTCGGCGAGCGGCTGATCGTCGAGCTGCCGCCCGGCGGAATCCAGTTCGCGGTGCAGTTCCCGGACGGGCCCGACGGGCCGGTCGACGACGTCGCCGTCGCCGCACGCGCCCGCGAAGCGGGCCTTGCGATCCTGCCGCTCTCGATCTGGTATACGAACAGCCACACGCGGCAGACGCCGCGCGGGCTCGTCATCGGGTTCGCGAACATCGTCGATGCGGCCGAAGCGCACCGTCACGCACACACGCTGCGCGCGTGCCTGGACCGCTGACGCACGGAAATTCGCGGCTGCGCCCGTCGCGCCGGGTTCCGGATTGGTGCCCGACGGGAAACAGACAATCGCCCTGAACGGCTATACCGCCGCCATGTACACGCCTCTAGCATGGAAACGTCGTTCTTTCGTGGACGAACCAGGAATCAGGCTGCACCGGGCGATTGCCGTATTCGTCATACGATCGCTCGACACCCACCATTCGCGGCAGACGCAATTCGCGTGGGACGTGCAGCCCCCTTCGCAAGACGTTTCGACCGTCGAAGCGCGTCGCTGAACTCGAGCAAGCATCATGGATGACAAGAAGCTGCAGGCCCCCTCGCTGTCTCTCCTCGACAGGTATCGGGGCCGTGACTTTCAACCCCTTTACACGACGACCGTCACCGTTTCCGGTGGCGAGACGGGACACGGCCGCGCATCCGGCGTGGCCCGCTCCGACGACGGCAATCTCGCGGTCGACCTGCGCCTGCCCGCCGAGTTCGGCGGGCCCGGCAACGGGACCAATCCGGAACAGTTGTTCGCGGCAGGGTTCGCCGCGTGCTTCCACGGCGCGCTCAATCTGCTCGGGAAACGCGCCGAAATGGAGGCCCCCGATACGGCCGTGGAAGTGCAGGTGTCGTTCGGCCGCGACCCGATGGACGGTGGCTTTGCATTGCTCGTCGACGTTCGGGTGCGGATGCCTGGCGTCGATCGCAGCCTCGCGGAGGAAATGGTCCGCACCGCCGAGCGCCTGTGTCCGTATGCAAAGATGGCGCGGCAAGGCACCGTCAACATCATGACCGTCGTCGACTGAATCGACGCCTTGCGTGTCGCGGCGGCGTCTTGTTCGCCGACACCCTTCAGCCGCCGCCGCGTGACTGCACGCCCCGCCGCGCATCTCGTGACACGCGCGGGGCGCCGACCGATCAGCCGAACGATCAGCCGAACGATGCCAGCGGATTGCCCGCTGCCAGCGCGTCGGTACGATTCGGCGCCGGCGGGTAGATCCACTGCGTGTTGATCATCTGCTTGCGCGCCTTTCCTTCCGCGTGCGTCAGCTTGATCTGCCGATCCCAGCCTTCCGAGTAGACAGCGCCCCACTCGCCAAGGTCGACGCATGTCGCATAGAACGGCTGGCGGTACGTCAGCGTCGGGACACCGATCAGATCCGCGGCAACGTTGTGTCCGCCGAATTGCCCCATCACGATCGCGTGCTGGCACGACATCAATGCATCGTGCCCGTCGTCGTCGCACCGTGCCCGCGCCACGTCTCCCGCCACGAACACGTGCGGTGCGTCGGCGACCCGAAGATCGGCCGTGACCGCGACACGTCCGAGCGCATCGAGATGCGACGAGACTTGCGCCGCCAGCGGGCTGGCACGCATTCCGCCCGCCCAGATCACGGTCATCGCCTCGATATGCGTGCCGGATGCGGTGCGAACGCCGTCGGCCGCGATCGACACGACACGCGAACCGAGCACGGCTTCGACGCCCAGCGAATCGAAGGCTTCGGCGACGTGCGGGCGAGGATTGGGCCCGAGATCGGGACCGATGTCGTCCTGCGCGCCGATCACGACGACACGGCGCTTCGCATCCGCGCCAAACCACTCGCGCAATCGCTTGGGCAACTCGGTGGCGACCTCGATACCCGTGAAGCCGCAGCCGACTACCGCGACCGTATTGCGTGCCGGCGATTCCGGCAGTTTCGCGAGCGTCGCGAAGTGCGCGTCGAGTGCGACCGCGTCCTCGATGCAGTCGACGGAGAACGCGTGTTCCGCGAGCCCCGGCACCGGCGGCCTGCTCAGCTTGCTGCCGCTGGTCAGCAACAGCCGGTCATACGTGACCAAACGCTTCTCGCCGTCGGCGCAAGCAACACCGACCGTCTTCTCGCGAACGTCGATCTCCTCGACACTGCCCTCGAGAAATTTCACGCCGACGGCATCGAGCAGCGGCAGCAGCGGCGCGGCCATTTGCTGCGGCCCGCTTTCGTACAACCGCGGCCGGATCTGCAACTCCGGCTTCGGGGAAACCAGCGTGATTTCAACGTCACTGCCCGTGACGCCGGCACTGTCCAGCACGCGAGCCGCGCCCAGTGCGCCCCACACGCCGGCAAAACCGGCACCCACTATCAGGATTTTCTGCGACATGATCATTGCCCTCGGTTGATGTCGACCGCGGCCATCCGCCGCGCGAAATCATCGTAGGGGGATGCGGCCGCGTGCAGTAGATCCGCAACCGTGCTCACGATGTTGCCTTCGCGGCACCAATCGATCGCATGTCACCGGAATCGATCGCAGGCATGATGTGCGGCGAAGTTCGTGCGTTGCCGCTCCCTTCGTCACCCACCTGAATCGTCGATGAGGCAAATGAAATGCATCTCGGAAGATCGTACAAGCTATCGGAATTCCTGATCTGGACGCGCTGGAAGATCTACGAGCTGCTCATTTTCGGTTCCGTTCCGGTCGTGCTGTACAAGTTCTTTTCGATCACGTGGCTGTCGATCCCCCTGACGATCGTGGTGCTCCTCGGCACCGCGACGTCGTTCATCGTCGGCTTCAAGAACGTCCAGACGTACAACCGTGCAGCGGACGCGCTCGAAATCTGGACCGGCATCCTGAGCAAGAGCCGCCGCTGGGGACAAATTGCGCGCGACTTCGTCGCGGATGAAGAGGTTGCCCGAAAGCTGGTATACCGCCACCTCGCCTGGCTGACCGCGCTGCGATACGACCTGCGTCGCCCGCGGGTCTGGGAAAGCACGACCAAACGCTACAACGCGGAGTACCGCCGCTTCTATCGTGTTCCCGAATGGGAAAAGGACATCAGGGAACTGCTGCCCCAATACCTGTCTCCCGCGGAAACGGCGCAGGCGCTGTCCTCCTCCTCCATCACGACATGCGTGCTGAGCCTTCAAGGTACGTCGCTCAAGACGCTTTACCTGGCCGGCCAGCTGAATTCGGGTTTTTACATGGAGCTTCAAAAAACGATCGGGGACTTCGTCGATCTCCAGTCGAGATCGGAGCGATTCAAGAACTTCCCCTATCCGCGTCAGTACGCGACCGTCAGCTCGCTGTTCGTGCGGTTCTTCTGCCTTTCGCTTCCGTTCGGTCTTCTGAACGAATTCAATCGGTTGAACGACAGCGTGAGCGGCTTCATGCACGGCAACATGGTATGGCTGGTCGTACCGTGCAGCGTCGCCGTTTCGTGGATGTATACGTCGCTCGAACAGGTGGGCGAAAGCACCGAGAATCCGTTTGAAGGCGGCGCGAACGATGTGCCCATTTCAACGCTGTGCAGCACGATCGAGCGCGACCTGAAGGCGATGCTCGGAGAACACGAAAGCGAATCGTCGAGCCGCACGATCATCGCGCTATAGGGCGTTCAGCGCCTTTCCGACGCCGCTCGGCACGAATTCACGCTGCACGTGCCGCCGTCGATGCCGTCGTTCGGGCCGCACCGCGTGCCCTGCCTGTTTCCTGTTCCGGGCAATCCTCCTTTCGTCGATTGTTGTCGCCGAGACAACATGGTGAGGTCCTTCGCGGCGCTACTGCCGCGCGGCCACATCGCCTACGCTTGGCGCTGACGGTGGCCGTACATGCTGCCCGATGCGTTCCGGCACACAGGGACGACACCGCAAGCGCAACGCGCGAAACCACGTGGCGAATCTGCGCCGCGTCGCGTCTTCACGCGTCATTGGTCGCGACGGCAAACGCCGTCGCGACGGGTGCCCCCGGCACCTCACCTACCGAGGAACGATCCGTGACAGAAGAAGATATCCGCAGCAAAGCGTTCGCGATGCCCGTCCCCAACCCGGCGTATCCGCGTCCGCCCTTCCGCTTCGTCAATCGGGAGTACTTCATCATCTCGTATGAGACGGATCTGGATGCCCTCCGTGCCGTCGTGCCCGCACCGCTGACGGTCGACCATGCCGTCGTTCACTACGAGTTCATCCGCATGCCCGATTCGTCGGGTTTCGGCGACTACACGGAAAGCGGTCAGGTGATCTCCGTTCTGGACGCGGACGGCAACCGGGCCAACTTCACGCACTCGATGTACCTCGACGACGAAGGCCCGATCGCAGCCGGACGGGAGATCTGGGGATTTCCGAAGAAACTGGCCTCGCCCAGGCTCTGCATCGACGGCAAGGACACGCTGCTCGGCACGCTCGACTACGGCACGCAGCGCATCGCCACCGGCACGATGGGCTATAAGTACCGCGCGCTCGACACGGCAGCGGAGCGGCGCAAGCTCGCCGACACGCCCAACTATCTGCTCAAGGTCATTCCGCACGTCGACGGCTCGGCGCGCATCTGCGAACTGGTGCGTTTCTTCCTGCGCGACGTCGACGTGATCGGCGCATGGGAGGGGCCCGCCGCGCTCGAGCTGCGTCCGCATGCGCTCGCATCGGTTGCCGATCTGCCGGTTCGCAAGGTGATCGGCGCGCGTCACGTCATTGCGAATCTCACACTCGATATCGGCGAAGTCGCCCATGACTACCTCGCCCCCGCCGAGCCGTTGAAGCTCGCGGTCAACCAGTAAGCTCCCGGAGGACATATGGCAGTGAATGACAAGGTCGCGCTCGTAACGGGCGCAGCAAGCGGTATCGGCGAAATGTGCGCGCGCAAGCTCGCGGCGGACGGCGCGACGGTCGTGATCGCCGACCTCAATCTCGCGGCAGCACGACAGGTCGCCGACGACATCGTCGCCGGCGGCGGGAAAGCATCGGCGGTCGCGATGGACGTCACCAGCGAGGAAGCCGTCGATGCGGGCGTGGCCGACACCGTGAACCGGCTGGGCGGCATCGACGTGCTCGTGTCGAATGCGGGCATCCAGATCGTCAACCGGATCGAGGACTACACGTTCTCCGACTGGAAGAAAATGCTGGCCATTCACCTCGACGGGGCATTCCTGACGACCCGCGCCGCGCTGCGGCACATGTATGCGTCGAACAAGGGCGGCTCGGTGATCTACATGGGCTCGGTGCATTCGCACGAAGCGTCGCCGCTGAAGTCCGCCTATGTGACCGCGAAGCACGGGTTGCTCGGCCTCGCGCGCGTCGTCGCGAAAGAAGGCGGGTCGCGCGGCATCCGCGCGAACGTCGTGTGCCCGGGCTTCGTCAGGACCCCGCTGGTCGACAAGCAGATTCCCGAGCAGGCGAAAGTCCTGGGCATCTCGGAACAGCAGGTCGTCAAGGACGTGATGCTGAAGGAAACGGTCGACGGTGAATTCACGTCGGTGGCCGACGTCGCGAACACGGTTGCGTTCCTGGCCGGCTTCGAGTCGAACGCACTCACCGGACAATCGATCGTGGTCAGCCACGGCTGGTTCATGCAGTAAGGAGAACACCATGCAATCGAGCCAGCGAAACAAGCTGAAGCAGCCCCATCGGATCGAGCTCCCCGCCTATGACGAAATCGGGCTCGTACTGCAGGGCGGCGGCGCCCTGGGTGCATACCAGGCCGGCGTCTATGAAGGCATGGCCGAGGTCGGCGTGGAACCGACGCAAATCGCCGGCGTCTCGATCGGCGCGCTGAATACCGCGATCATCGCGGGCAACGCGCCTGCCGATCGCACGGAAGCGTTGCGCGGCTTCTGGAACACCGTCAGCCAGCCGACCGACCCGCTCTCGCACGTCGGCGCGTACCTGTCGGCTTGGCCGGGGCTTGAAGACGTGGGGCGCAGGTGGTCGAGCGCATGGGCCGCCACGCGCACACTGATCGAAGGCCAGGGCGGATTCTTCGCTCCGCGCATGCATGCGCCTTTCGGCGGATTCGGCAGGAAGCGTCCCGACCAGGTCAGCTATTACGACACGTCGGCTTTGCGCGACACGCTTCTGCGGTACGCGAACTTCGATCGCATCAACGACGGGAACATTCGCGTCTCCGTCGGCGCGGTCAACGTGCGGACGGGCAATCTCGTCTATTTCGACAATTCGAAAATGCGTCTGGCGCCGGAGCATTTCATCGCGTCTGGCGCATTGCCGCCGGGCTTTCCCGCCGTCGAGATCGACGGCGAGTTTTACTGGGACGGCGGCCTGGTGTCCAACACGCCGCTCACCGAGATCATCCGGGAAAGCCAGCACAAGGACACGCTCGTGTTCCAGCTCGACCTGTGGAGCGCGCGAGGCAAGCTGCCGGGCGATTTTCTCGACGTCAGCGAGCGCACCAAGGACATTCAGTATTCGAGCCGCACGCGCGCCATCACCGCGTTCATGTCGCAGAACCAAAAGCACGCCCAGATGATCAAGGCGTTACTCGAACACATTCCCGAACACGTTCGGCTTGCCCACCCGCTGCTGCGCGATGCGCAGAAAACAGCGGACGGCAGCGCCGTGAACGTCGTGCACCTGATCTACAAGAACAAGACGTTCGAGGGGCACTACAAGGACTACGAGTTCAGCAAGGACACGATGCGCGAGCATTGGGCAAGCGGCCTCGAGGACATTCGCCGTACCTTCGGGCACCCGGAGTGGTTCGAGATTCCGAGCCGGGAAATCGGCTTCGTCACGCGGGACGTGCACCGCTATCGGCAGGACATCGACGAACCCGGCTGGTCGGGCAAGGATGCGTTGCCGGCACGGCAACATTCGCCGGAGCAGGAATCGTCCGTCGCCAGGTAACGCGCGTCGACACCTGCCACGGGGCAGCAAGGCGGTCGTTCAAGCGCCCGCATCGCGCGACGAGCGGCCCGGCCGGTACTGCCCCCGACTCGACGTATCCGCCCTGCAAGACCGGATCAGGCGGCGCCGCAGCCGGTCTTCGGGACCGGACCGGCTACGCGGCAGCCTCAAGGAGAGCATCATGATGTCGCATGAATTGATCGCGCGGTACGGCACATGGGTCGTATTCCTGAACGTGCTCGGGTCTTCGCTCGGCCTCCCGTTGCCTGCCATACCGACGTTGATCACGGTAGGTGCGGGCACCGCGCTCGTCACGCATGTCGGGTCGTCGACGCTGCTGCATTTCCTGACGATACTGGGTGCCGCCGTGATCGGCGGCCTGCTCGGCGATCTGGTCTGGTTCCAGGGAGGCAAACGGTACGGCAAGCGCACGCTTCACACCGTCTGCGGCCTGTCGCCGTCGCGCGAAGCGTGCGTCACGACGACCGAGCGCTTTTTCGGGCGCTGGGGCGTTCGCGTGCTCGTCGTTGCGCGGTTCGTACCCGGCCTTTCGCTCGTTGCCGTTCCGCTCTGCGGTGCGATGGCCGTCCGGGTGCGCGCCTTCGTCCTGCACGATTGCGCCGGCATTGCACTGTGGGCATCGATCGGCCTCGCCATCGGCACGCTGTTCGCGTCGCAGATCGATGCGATCTTCGCGACTGTCGCCCGGCTCGGCTGGCAAGCGCTCGTCGTGATCGGCATCGCCCCGGTGCTGTACTTTCTGTATGGCTACTGCCGCAGGCAGATGATGGCAAATGCGCTCGGGAAGGCGCGGATCAGCGCGGGCGAATTACATGCGTTGCTCACGAACAAGCCGCGGCCGGCCGTGATCGATATCCGTTCCGCCGAATGGAGAACGCGCGATCCGTTTGTCATTCCGGGCGCGCTGATCGCCGATGAACGCCAGCCCCGCCAGATCATGGAGCGTTATGGAACGAACCGGACGCTGGTCATCTATTGCGCGTGTCCGCACGAAGCGTCTGCTGCGTCGGTGGCCAGGCAGCTGCGGCTGTCCGGCGTCAAGCTCGCATTGCCGCTCACCGGCGGCATCGATGCATGGCGTGTCGCGGGTTTCGACGTGGAACCGATGATCGCGATGAACGACACGGCAATCGGCGCCGCCGGGCAGCAGCTTTTCACGCAATGACTGCCATGGCGCCTTCATGCGCCGAAGCAGCGCGTATCGCCCTGCTCGAGCGGCGGACGACCGAAATCGGCATCACGACTCTTGCTGCCCCGGCTTCGCGCGTCCCCGCCCCGATCCTCGACGAACCGGGCCTCGCGCTCCCGCGACTGCGCGCCTCGCGACAACCGGGCCGGTACTTTGCTCGGGTACACTCATGCCTCCGTTAAACGCGCCGTCACAGCATGGACAGTCAGCTTTGGATCATTTGCGGGCTTACATTCGTCATCCATGTGATCGCGACACTGGCCTATGCGGTGCGGATCGCCGGCGTTCGAACGCGCCGGATCGCCCTGTCGTTTTCCTTGTTCGGGATCATCGCGCTGGTTTCCCGGACGGCCAACTCCTTTCAGGGGCCGTTCATCGCGAAACGGGTCGAAATGGATATTGCGCATCGGATGGGCAGCGGGCTGCTCACCGATTTTCGGCTCTTCCTGCTGAGCGCCACCGTGGCGAGCATTGCCGGCGCATTCCTGATCCCGACTTTCCAGCGTTATTTCAGCCGCGCCGTCGAACATTTTCAGGTGAACCGCTCGATTCCGCGGCTGCTGGTCGACGCCTGCAGTAGCGCCGGCGTCAACTATCTTCGCGTGGGCGCACGACTGCCTTCCCGCCACAACGTCACGCAACTGACCGCGAGCACCGGCGTGTCCTGGAAAGTCATCGTGCTGAACGTGGCAGCCATGGCGATCTGGACGGTCGGTGTGTTCGCGTCGCTGTATGCGGGTTACCTGAAACCCGACCTGAGGGTGACATGCGCGAACCTGTCGTCCGTCATCAACGGCTTCGCGACCGTGGTGCTGGCCGTCGTCATCGATCCGCAGGTTTCTGTCATGACCGACGATGTCATCGAAGGCCGGATATCGGAAAACAGCTTCCGGCGGGCCATCACGACGCTCGCCGGTGCGCGGGTTCTCGGCACGCTGTGCGCTCAGGCGGCGCTCGTTCCGGCGGCATTGGTCATTGTCCGTGTTGCGGAAATCATTTAACCAGGAATAGCAGTCTGCGGATGCTGTATCGTAAGCACCCTCACAGTCGCGCAGACGGGCCCCACGATCTCCGTCGAGATGTCCCAGATGATCCCACTCCACCGCAATCCAGCGTTCTATCAGCTCCTTGCCGACAGCTACGCCCGGCTGCTTGGCCGCCCCCTGGTGCCTCAAGCCATGCCCGTGGACGAAGCTACCGAATGGCTCTACGAGCGTGCGCCGTTCGCGGTACTCGCGCACAACACCGATCCCGACCCGGTCTTCATTTACGGCAACAAGGCCGCGCAGCGCCGGTTCGGGTACAGCTGGGATGAAATCACCCGACTGCCGTCCCGACTCTCAGCAGAAGCCCCGAATCGCGAGGAGCGGCAGCAATTCCTCGCACGCGTACAGCGGCTCGGCTACGAGGCGGGCTACAAGGGCGTGCGGGTCACCAAGTCCGGCCAGCGCTTCATGATCGAGGAAGCCACGCTGTGGCAACTGCTCGACGCCGACGGCACACTGCACGGCCAGGCGGTTGTCATCCCGCGCACGCGTGACATCTGATTGGGCGACCCGGTGTCTGGACCAGGGTTTGGCCGCCCTGCACGCTCTACCCTTCCATCGACTGCATTGGTGCGGAACGGGCAACACCATGCATCCCGAGTCGATCTGGTGCGTCGGCTCGTCTTTGCCTAGCATGCAAGTACGTGTGGTCCATCGACGGGATGGCGCTCGTGGGGATTGACTGGCAGGCAAGCGCTGCGCCGTTGCGCTGATTCGCTTCGAAGAACAACGCATCGCCTCGATACCCAAGGTTCGAGAGCCGCTCGCGTTGGCCATACCGGCAACCGGGAGGCATATGGAGAACGAGAGGTTGCAACCTCCGCCGCTGACACTGCTCGACAAATACCGCGGGAAGGAATTCGCCCCGCTCTACACGACCACGGTCACGGTCTCTGGCGGCACATCCAGGCACGGCCGTGCATCGGGCATCGCGAAATCCGACGACGGCAGTCTCGTCCTCGATCTGCGCTTGCCCGCCGAACTGGGCGGCCCGGGCGGCGGCACCAATCCCGAGCAGCTTTTTGCCGCCGGTTACGCCGCGTGCTTTCACGGCGCGCTGAGCCTGCTGGCGCAACGCGCGCGGGTCGATATCCGGGAAACGACCGTCACCGTCGAAGTCTCGTTCGGCCGCGATCCGGTAGATGGCGGATATGCGCTGGTTGCCAACGTCACCGTCCGCATGCCAGGTGTCGAGTTGCCCGTCGCGGAAAGTCTCGTACGCGACACGGAACGTCTCTGCCCTTATACGAAGATGGCACGACAAGGCATATGCGGCTTCATCGCCGTGTCGGCATGATGGGCGATTGGTTCGGAAGCGGCAACAGAGTGCGCACCTTGCCGGCACTACTAGCTCCCGGGACGCACGATTACGATGGTTGCCGGGCAGGTGCTGCGGCGAATCGCCATCCGACGCGCCGGCGGCACCGCTTCAACCGATCAGGAGAACAGATCATGACGCAACGTATCAACTACTTTCAGCAATCGCCGGAACTGGTCAGGAAGCTCATCGAGCTGGACGGCTTGTTTCAGAAGACGACGATCGAGGCGCCGGTCCGCGAGCTCGTCGAGATCCGGGCATCGCAGCTCAACGGCTGCGCATTCTGCGTCGACATGCACATCAAGATGGCAAAGATTCATGGCGAGCGTGAATTGCGCCTGCATCACGTCGCGATCTGGCTCGAATCGACGCTGTTTTCACCCCGCGAGCGCGCCGCGCTGGAATGGACCGAGGTACTGACCCGCCTCCCTGCGCATGGCGTGCCGGACGATCTCTACGCACGCGTACGGGAACACTATTCCGAGCAGGAATTGTCGGATCTCACCGTCCTCGTGGGCGCCATCAATAGCTGGAACCGACTGAATGTCGCATTCCGCATCGTGCCGGGATCGTTCGACAAGATGTTCGGGCTCGACAAGGCCAACCTGGAGTGACGACATGAAACGCATCATGCTCGTACTCGCGCCGCTGGTATCGTCGCTGCTGATGGCCGTTCAGCCGGCCGTCGCCGCACCGCAAGCGAAAGTCACGCCGCTGACCACGGAGCCGTTGCCCGAGTATCCGGGCAAGGAAGTCCAGATGATCGTCGTGGACTATCCGCCCGGCAGCGTCGACCCCGTTCATCGTCACGACGCACACGCGTTCGTCTACGTGCTCGACGGCAGCATCGTGATGGGCCTGAACGGCGGCAAGGAGGTCACGCTCCATGCCGGCGACACGTTCCACGAAGGCCCGGAGGACGTCCACACGGTCGGGCGGAATGCCAGCAGCACGAAGCCGGCAAAATTCGTCGTGTTCCTGATCAAGAACAAAGGCGCGCCGGTCCTCACCCCCGTGAAGTAAGGTAATCGTCGTCGCGGCCCGGCAATGCCGGGCCGCTTCTCCGGTTTCAATCGCGATAGTGCGTCGAACCCATGTGATTCGTGTACGGCGACGACTCGATCCACTTCGGATCGGCAGACAGCAGCGGATTGATTCGTGTTCGAGGCCACGCTGAGGCGATCGGGCGACTTGAACGGATACGCGACGGGCGATCGCCCGATCGGGCGCCGGCGCACCGCGGTGGCGTCGGAACCTGACCCAGTTGACACGGCGGATGCGACCACCGGCCCGATCTTGCTTACCGCGCCCTGATATATGCACTGTGTTCTCGGCGGCAATCGGCCGCCGTGAACTGCCCCCTCTTGATTGGAATCAATCGCCCTCTCAAGCTTCGCGATCAGCCAACTCGCATCAACCTTCGATGCACTTGCCTCGAACCCCGACTCGCTTTCCGCGATACCGATCGCGGAGATGAGCCGCGCGCTTCGCGCGACGCGTGACCAAGTGGCCGCGCGCGGATCTCGCGCCGGCCGCATGCCCTGTCTCCGCCGGTGCCTGTGCCCTCCTTCATACGCACTCGGGCGTCAGCGGCTCGCCGCAAAGGCATCGATGCCGGTCAGCTTCGCGGACCACGCCCACAGACGCGCCGCCTCATCCGGATCGATCGCATGCGGCCGCACGCCGGATTCCTCGTTTCCCTGCGTGACGACCGCGACGTTGCAATCCTCGCAATAGACACCGCCGATCGCCGCAAGGCGCGGCGACGTTGCCGCCCATACCTGGGTTGCGGCACCCTGGGCCGGCGTCTTGAAAGTCGGATCGACCGGCACACCGTGCTCGTCCACCCAGCCCTGCGCCATCATCTCTTCACGTGTCAGATGACGCTGCAGCGGCGTCGCGATTTTGCCCGGATGCAGCGAATAGGCGCGGACGCCGAACGGGGCGCCCAGCGCGTCGAGCTGCACCGCGAACAGCGCGTTGGCGGTCTTCGACTGCGCGTACGCAAGCCATTTGTCGTAGCCGCGTGCGAACTGGACGTCATCCCAACGAATCGGCGACAGCCGGTGCCCGAGCGACGACACCGCGACCACGCGGGCGCCGCCGCCATGCGCGAGCACGGGCCACAGCCCGTTGACGAGCGCGTAATGGCCAAGATGATTGACGGCCATCTGCGCTTCCCGACCGTCGCCGACGCGCGTCTCCGGGCACGCCATGATGCCCGCGCTGTTGATGACGATGTCCACGTTGCGTCGCCCATCGACGAACCGCGCCACGAACGTGGCCACGCTCGCGAGATCGGCGAGGTCGAGTGCCGCAATCTCCACACCGTCGATGCCGCGCGTTGCTTCGCGCGCGGCATCGACGCCCCGCGCGCCGACGACGACGGTCGCACCGGCCCGCGCCAGTGCGCGCGTCGTTTCCAGGCCGAGGCCCGAATGGCCGCCCGTGACGATGGCGGTCTTGCCACGAAGGTCGAGATCGGCCAGTACGTCGCTTGCCGTCGATGCTGCGCCGAATCCGGAATGAAGGGGGTGTTGCCTGCTCGTCATCGAAGGCTCCTGGAACGATGCGTGAAGCACGCGCCCGCCTGTCGGTCGCGTCACTGCACGAGGCCATTTTCCGGCGGCGCCCCCCGGACTGTGAATGCAATAGAATCCGAGTTTTCGTCGAGATCGTCCGGAGCTTGAACGTGGATCCCCTGTCGGAAGTGCTGTCGCTGCTGGAAACGCGCGACTCGTATTTCACCGGCCTGAGAGCAGGCGGCCAGTGGGCGGTTGCCATTCCCCCGCCCGAGGGAATCAAGTTCAATGCGGTTGTCGAGGGAAGTTGCTGGCTGACCGTCGACGGCGCCGGGGCGCCGATCCGGCTGCGCACGGGAGACTGCTTCCTGCTCGCATCGCCGCGGGCATTTTCGCTGGCGAGCGATCCATCGGTTACGCCGGTCCCTGCCGCCGACGTGTACCGGAACGTCGAACACGGCATCGCGCACTATGGCGAACCGGCGAACTGCTTTCTGATCGGTGGTCGCTTTTCGTACGAGGAAGGCATGCCGCTGCTGCTTGGCAGCCTGCCGCCCGTGGTGGTCGTGAGCGGCGACTCCGAGCAGGCGGCGGTGTTGCGCTGGGCGCTGCAGCGGCTCGCACATGAATTCGGCAAACCATCGCCGGGGGCGTCGCTGATGGTTCGGCATCTCGGCCACATGATGCTGGTCGAGATCCTGCGCCGCTACGTGGACGGCGGCGCGAACAGCGATGTCGGATGGCTTGCCGGGTTCGCGGACTCCCGGGTGAGCACGGCGCTTGTCGCCATTCATGCGGAGCCCGCACGACGCTGGACAGTCGACGAACTCGCGACCTGCTGCCACGTATCGCGTTCGACGTTCGCGCTGCACTTCAAGCGGCGGCTGGGATTCGGGCCGCTCGAGTACGTACTGCGCTGGCGCGTGCAACTCGCGATACGGGAACTGCGACGCTCGAACGCATCGATATCGGCAATCGCGCAAATGCTCGGCTACGACTCGGATAGCGCGTTCGGACATGCGTTCAAGCGCATCGTGGGTTGCTCTCCTCGTGCCTATCGACATGACATCACGGGCGGGGCGGGCGGCTAGCGTCATCGCCCGGCACGCTACCGCCTCTGTTGGCGCCCCAGAACCCGTTTCAGTCACGCCATCGATGCTGCCATCCTCCGATGGGATTCATTCCGATCAACATCATCGGGATAAGTTTTCTTATCACAACACCACTATAGGTAGATAAAACTTGCGATCCGGACAACGCGCGACCACGAGCATCCCCGTCGTGACGGCCCTGTCGAAGGTTGGCATGAGCCTTTGCGCAGCCTCGCCGGTGACAACGTCCTTTCTGTCTACGCCCGGCTGCGAGTGCATGCGCGCTTCGTGCCGAATCCCGTTTCGTGGAACGCCAATCGAATGATCGCGCCGGCTTACCGCGCGCATCACCGAATGGCGTGCATCGGCTGGCGACTGACGCCGCCTTCGCACTGACGTCCAGACGCTGGCTCCCTGTCGATTCGACGGCTGTCACAATTTCGGCAAGCAACGTCAGGTGCATGCCCCCTGCCCCATGTCGCGGAATCGGGAGAGGTGTCGTTTTCCGTATAAGGCATGAATGGTCGGCGTCGACTGGTTGTCGAGGCAGTTGCCTCGTCGCGGTCGAAATAAGATGGACACCCGATCGACGATGCGCGTATGATGGTTTCATTCGAGCGCCCGTTTGCTGTTCGCCCGCTCGCCCTCCACTCGCCACCGTGTTGCGTCGCGTACCGCCTCGCTCGCAACGTTTGTCCCTTTCACACCGACCCGCCGCGCCATGCATCAGGCGATGCTGGCTGCATACGCTCGTCCTTGCGAGTCGCCGCAATCGATCGCCGGGAGTTCATGATGAGCATGCATATTTACCGTGGATTCGAGATCTATCCACTGATTTACCCACACGTGCCTGCGTTGGATGGCAACCCGCATAACTACGATGCCGGCTTCGACGCAGCGGTCAAGATTTGTCTTCGCGGCACCACCGATACGCTGACGCAGAGCCAGACGTTCAGGCTTCTCGACGACAGTCCGTTCGATACCGCCGGTGACGCACGTCGTGCGTCATTGCGCTATGCCGAAAGTGTCATCGACGAAAATCGCGAAAAGCAGGGCTTCTTTTCGAGCGCCGTCTGACGCGACTCACGATGGCAAAGTAACTTTCCAGCAATTTGGAGGACGAAATGATCGTCGACGAACTTCTTGACCTGATCAGAGGGTGCAAGGTCACTCGGAGCGACGCTGTCCTGCCCGCTGGAATGACCCATTCCGCGCTATGTCACCAACAGGAGCTGCAGATGTTCGCGGCTGTGCGCGCATTTTCAATCGGAGCCGGGTATTCGGAATTCGAATCTGACGAGATCGCAAGCACCGTCATGACACGACTCGGCTAGTTTTCCCGTCGACCGTTTTCAACCAGGAGTTACATGACAACCATCACACTGAAGATCAACGAACCAATCGATGTCGCGCTGCGACGATTCCGGCGCAGTATCGAGAAGACCGGGTTGATTCGGGAGTTGCGCAGTCGCACCAGCTACGAAAAGCCCACGACGGAGCGCAAGCGGAAAAAGGCCAGCGCCGTTGCCAGGCAGCGCTTGCGGACGAAGCGCCTGATGCCGCCCCGCAAAATGTTCTAGGAACATCGTGCACGCCGTGCCGGCCGGGGGCCAGCTTGCGTCGCCATCTCGGCCCCCGGCATGAATTACCGTGGCCGGACGACGCAGGCGGCAAGCCGGCCGGCCACCTCGCAGCAGCAAGAAGGATAATCAGTACGCTCGTCACACCGTGCAGCCGTGGTGCTGCCCGAAATTGACTCCAGCATCGCCTTTCGAGCGAGCGCACGTGCGCTCGCCGTGCAGCAAGTCAAAATGAAAACCATAATCAGAAGGCGAAAAACATGAGCTGGTACTGTGACGCGGAACGCGAGTTGGCCCATATCAGACGATCAATCGGGCTGCTTGAGCAAGCGCAACACGCGTTCATCAACAGATCGACCGTCAACGATCCAGCGTACTGGAGAGTCAAGCTCAACAAGCTCCGCACGCAATCCGAGCGCAACAAGGTTCTCTCACTCCAGGTGGACGAACTCCTGGCCCGCCTCGAACGCATTCAGGATTCACGCTCCCGAAGATAGGAGCCGACTCCTTCTTCGCCCCCCTCTTTTTCCGGGTGCACGCGCATTGCAGGGAGCAATCCCAGGAGCACCATCATGATCGACGCCAACCCAGGCAACACGTTTCGACACCTCCCACTCTCGCCCGAGCAGGACGCGGAAATCCGGCACTATATAAAGAAAAAGGCGCAAAAGGGCGAAGCGTGGGACACCCCTGAGTTGGCGATGATGCTCGGAGACATGCTTTCCCCTCCCCCAAGCGACGACCAGACGCCGGAGGCTACCGTCGAAGAAGTGAAACTGGCCTGCGAATATGCATTGGCCTCGATCGACGAAGCCATGGAGTCCGTATCCGCACGTGAGGAACGACTCGCCGCGATGGAAGCCGAGGAAATGAAGCACCCCAGGCAGTAACGCATCCACGATGCCCGAAGCTCGAGCCGCAGTTGCGCCACCGCTTCTTTGCCTTCAGCCGGATTGAACGACCCGGCCATCCCTCCGCCCGTCACGTCGCGTACGCAATCGCATCGTCACTCGCCTCGAAAAACGCGAATTTCCGCGAACGCCCCGGCTGCAACGGGGCACCCGTCGTTCAGCGGCCGATCGGCAACCCCGTCGGCTCGATCCAGCCCAGCTTGTAAGCGATCAGCAGCGACAGGAACAGCGTGACCGACAGCCCGACGCGTGCCGCGAGCGACCATGCCATCCGCTTGGACTTGCCGCGATCGTGATTCATGAAATACAGCGCAAAGATCAGGCTCGCGATGATCATCGCGAATGCCACGGAAACCAGCAGAGTTTTCATTGGTGATGCCCTTGAAGATCTGAATCGGCCTGAATCAGTTCGGCCAGTTTTTGCCGCTCGTCGGCGAGCGCGCCGACGCCCGACGCCGGCCAGTCCAGCGCGACGCCGTTGCCCAGCGAATCGCGCACGAGCGCCTGGTAGCGCCGGTCGTTGATCCGGCCGTGGTCCATCGTTTCCGAGATCTCGCGCCGGAACGGCAGCGGGAAACTCGCGTACGCGCGCGACAGCGCCGCATATTGTCTCGCATCGATCTCTTTCGACGATGGTATGACTGTCCAGATCACCACGGCCACGATGGCCGTGAACGGGATCGCAGTGTAGCGAAGGATGAACTTGATCGGGGTCATGAAACGGTGGGCAGAAGTGATCGCGAATGCGGGCGGCACGGCAATACGGCAGCGAAGCCGCGGCCGGTCCGCACAGCACGACATTGTACTGTCAGCCCCATACGGCTGACAGAGTATGATAATGACATTATCATGTTCATCACATGATTCAAGAGACCCGGCGCCCGTACGCATGCGGCGTTCCCGCCCTGCCGCCCGGCGCCGGTTTTCATGTCCGTGCCCGCGATCCGCGGCGATTGAGCGAAGCCACCATGCCAGCGCAGTACTTTCGAAACCTGACGGGAAAACACCGCAGCGCGAACGCAAACCGTCAGCTCGGGTTTTCGTTGGCGTTCGTCGCCGGCGCGGCCAATGCCGGCGGCTTCCTCGCGGTCAAGCAATACACGTCGCACATGAGCGGCATCGTATCGGCGATCGCCGACCAGACGGCGCTCGGCGACGTGCGGCTCGCGCTGGCCGGTATCAGCTCGCTGGGGTCGTTCCTGATCGGTGCCAGCTGCTCGGCGATCCTCGTCAACTGGGGCCGCCGTCGCGGCCTGCACAGCCAGTTCATGCTGCCGCTGCTGGTCGAGGCCGCGCTGCTGCTTCTGTTCGGGCTGCTCGGCAGCCATCTCGCGCTGTGGGAAACCTTCTTCGTACCGGTGACCGTGACGCTGCTGTGTTTCATCATGGGGCTTCAGAACGCGACGATCACGAAGCTGTCGGGCGCGGAGATCCGCACCACACACATGACCGGCATCGTGACCGACCTCGGCATCGAACTCGGGAAGCTGTTCTACTGGAACCGGTCGGCGATCGACGTCGACGCGCATGCGGTGGTCGCCAACCGCTCGAAGCTGCGGATTCATGCAACGATGCTTTCGTCGTTCTTCATCGGCGGCCTGGCCGGCGCAATCGGCTTCAAGCATGTCGGCTACGTATCGACCGTGCCGCTCGCCGCGGTGCTCGTCACGCTGGCGATCGTACCGGTGATCGACGACCTGCTCGCGTTGGTCCGCAGCAAGCGTTGAGCGCGCACCCGGCCGCGTTTCCCCGCGTGCCCGGTAGTCGCGCCGAAGGCTCATCGATTATAATTTGATTAACATACCGACCACCCTCGCCCCGCAATGGAAACAAAAACCGCCCGCCTGACCGTCCTGATCGATCCCGCGAAGAAGGAAGCATTCGAGATGCTCTGCGCAGAGCAGGACCTCACGCCTTCGCAAGTCGTGCGGCAACTGATCCGCGAGTATCTCGACCGTCACGGCGTGACGTACAAGACCAAGAGCGCGCTCGGCAAGCGCGTGAAGTAAGCGCGGCCGCGCACGCGGCGCCGCTTGACGCCGCTTGACGCCGCTTACGCGCCAATCTCCCACCGCCCCGGAGGCTGCGTACGCTGCACCAGCCGCTGCGGCTCGATGCACTCCCCGGCCTTCATGCGTCTCGCCGTGGCCGCCAGCTTGAGCTCGCCGGCCTGTGTGCACGCAAGTGCGCGTTCGAGCAGGATGCGGAGTGACGGCAGCCGCTGGTCACCCTTCCACGCAAATGCGATGTAGTTGTTGTCGTCGCCGCACGGCACCAGCGTATACGACGCACCGAACACCGCTCGCAGTTGCTCGAGATGTTGCGGCAATGCCGGATCGTCGTCCATGAAGTTGATCGCCAGTACGCCGGTATCACTCAGGCGCGCCCGGCATGCCGCGAGGAATGCCGCACCCGTGCACCGGCCACGCATGCCGTCCGCGACGAACGCGTCGTGCAGGATCACGTCCGTCCGGACATCCGCCCTTTCCAGGTGATCCGCGGCGTCGGCGCACACCACCGTGAACCGGCCGTCGTCGGCAGGAATCCTGAATACGTCCCGCAGCGCGATCACATCCGGGTTGATCTCGACCGCGTCGATCGCCGCACCGGGCAGGTGCCGGTAGCAGTACTTCGCCAGCGAACCGCCGCCGAGCCCGAGCATGCAGATGTGCGCAGGCTCCGGCTGCAGCAGCAGAAAGCCCATCATCACGCGGGTATAGCCGAGTTCGAGCCGGCCCGGATCCCGGAGCGACATGAAGCTCTGCGTGCCGATATGATCGAAATGGAGCGAAAGTGCGTGCTGCGTCTCCAGCACGAAAGGCCGGCCGTCGTTCAGCGGCGTCGCCAGGAACCTGACGAACGCATCGTAGGAAAATCGTTCCTCGGCCATGGTGGGCTGTCGATCAAGCAGTCGATTGGCGCGGGTGCACTCAGACCTTCTTCAGGTAGCAGGCTTTCAGCATGAAGCCGCCCATGTCGGTCTTGCAGTCGACCTCGTGATCGCCGCCGACGAGCCGGATGCTCTTGACCTTGGTACCCATCTTCAGCGTGATCGACGAGCCCTTCACGCGCAAGTCCTTGATCAGCACGACCGAATCGCCATCCGACAGCACGTTGCCGTTCGCGTCCTTGACGACGTCGCCGGCCGGCTCGTCACCGGTTTCGGCGCCGGCACCGGCCGACCATTCATGGCCGCAGTCCGCGCATACGGTCAGCGTGCCGTCCGGGTAAGTGTTTTCCATCGCGCATTGCGGGCAGGCAGGGGCGGCGTTCATTGCAGCTTCCATTCAGGAGGAGTTGGGTCGTCGATAAAAATGCCGGGCGCGCTGGCAGCGTCGCCCGGCCGGCCTGACGGCACGCGCCGACGGATCGGCGGACCGCCGTCGGCGCACACGGCATTATAATGCAATTCACATATCTTGACCGCTGTATTATAATCAACGCTTTCGCGCCGTTCGCCGGATTTGCAACCCGTTTCCACGAGAATGCCGGCACATCCAAGCAGGATGCACACACCCCGGCCTCGCCGGCGGCTGCTCCGGGTTTCGCGGGAAAGCGTGTTTCACGCGCGCCAGGCGCACCGCCGGCCTGGCACCGCACACCGATTCTCCGTTCAGAGGCTTTCCGACATCGTGGCAACCGTCGTGTACGTTGAAATCGGCCCCGCCTGGAACCGCAACCGCGGCGGCGCCGCACGAAAAGCAGCCGTCGACGCGGCGCGCGGCTTCGAAAGCGACATCCTGCTGATCGCGAACGGGATCAGCAGCAACGCGAAGGACAGCGCCGCCATCGCAGCGCTGCAGGTGCACGGCGGCGCGTCCGCGCAAGTGCTGGCCACCGGCCCCGACGAGGAGGCGGCGCTGCAGGCGCTGCTGCCCGTGCTGCAAGCGCGCTGATTTGCGCACCACCCGGCGTCACGGCATCCCGCCCACCCCGAATCCCCTTTTCACGAGGAAGCGATGAGCGACAACTTCACGTCCAACACCCCGAACCTGTCGGCCTCCGCCATCTGGGCGCTCGAGCGCCTCGCCGACGTCCGCTACGGGCGCGATGCGCCCGCGCTCGGCTGGTCGATCGCGCGGGAACTCGTCAGCGCGGGCTTCGTCAGCCATTCCGCACACGGCCGCTCCGGCGCGTCGATCACGGCCGAAGGGCGGACCTTCCTGAAAAGCCGGAAGTAGACCGCCGGCGGCGGCGAATCGACTTGATCCTTTTGAGCATCACAATGGCGATTTTGCGCCTTATGAGGATCGCCCTGCGCTTCTAAAGTGGAGTCACCCCGAACGAACGGGCGTCAACTTTCCGATCAAGGAGCCAGTCATGAGCCGCATCGCCATCCCCGCCATCGAAACCGCCACCGGCGCAACCGCCGACGTGTACGCACAAGTCCGCAAGGTCGCCGGTGGCACTGTCCCCAACCTGTTCGCCGCCGTCGGCCATCTCGCGCCGAACGCGCTCGCGGCCGTGCTCGACGCCGAAGGCGTGCTCGCCGGCGGCACGCTGACCAGGCAGGATCTCGAAACGATCAAGCTGCTCGTCAGCGCCGATACCGGGTGTGACTACTGCGTCGCCGCGCACAACCTGCTCGGCAAGATGACCGGCCTGTCGGCCGACGCACTGCGCGCGATCCGTTCGCGCGAGCCGAACACCGGCGACGCGAAGCGCGACGCACTGATCCGTTTCGTGCTGAACCTGCAACGGACGAGCGGCACGATCACCGACGACGAATTCGCGGCGATCCGCGAAGCCGGCTACACGGACACGCAACTCGCGGAAATCTCGCTCGCGATCGCGCTGACGATCTTCACCAACACGTTCAACCGCATCAACGACACGGTCGTCGATTTCCCGCCCGTGAAGTAAGTCGCGCGGCTGCAAGAGCATCGGGACGGCATGCGGTGCCGCTGCCGTTCCGATCGCGCCCGTCGCCGGCTCCATTGCCGCGGCGGGCGTGCCGTCTGGATGACGGCCACGGCGCTGCTTGGGGGATCGAAAAAACCGAAGTGCCGCGCTGTCGCCGAGTGGTTCGTCGAGCCGGACAACCGTAGCGACGGGCCCGGCATCGAACCGTGCGTCGACATCTGGCCGATCCGTCTGCGAGTGCATCGAACCGCAGCAGGCGCCGCCTCCTTCGCATTTACTCCGCATCGCCGGCCACGCCGTCGTCCGATGCCGCCGCGTCGCGCGAACCACCGAACGACTGGCGCCGCCATTCACCTGGCGTCATCCCCGCCCAGCGCGTGAACACGCGGCGAAACGCAGCCACCGACTGATAACCGACGTCGGCCGACACGGCCTCCGCGCTGGCCGACGGCCGGCGCAGCGCATTCGCGGCGAGGCTCATCCGGATATCCGTCAGCAGATCGGCGGCCGAGTGCCCGAGTTTCGACTGGAAATGACGCATGAAGGTCGCGCGCGACATGCTGCACAGCGCGGCCAGTTCGGGCAGCGTCCACGGCCTTGCCGGATCGTCGAGCATCGCGACGATCGCGGGCGCGAGACGCGGTTGGCCGGCCAGCGCCAGCAGGCCGGTCGGCGCCTGCCCCGATTCGCTGATCGCGCGCAGCGCGAGCGCGAACAGTGCCGCCGACAGCGCGTCGAGGATCGCGAGACCGCCGAGTTGCCGCTCGAGCGATTCCGCGCGCATCAGCTCCACGAGGGCGGTCAGCCGCGCGGTGGCGGCCAGCGCGTCCGCCGTGCTGCTGTCCGCTACCGCGCGCACGACGAGATCGGCCGGCAGGTGGCGCCGGATCAGCCGGTCGTGCGGCGGCGCGACCACGAAACGTCCGCACAGCATGTCCAGCCGCTCGCCGGTGCCCGCGTTCTCGCCGATGAAGACGTGACCGCCGGGCCGCTTGACCGCCGGCACCGGCGGCAACCCGCTGCCGTCGTGGAGCACATGCGGGGAACCGTGCGGCAACAGCACGAGATCGCCGCCGCCGAGTTCGCGCACGGAGCCGTCGTCGGGATTCTCGAGGATCGCGCGGCCGCGCAGCACCACGTGATACGGGATCTCGCACGCAGGCGATCGTTCATACGTGACCGCCCACGGCGCGCCGAACGCGCAGCGGATTTCAAGCTTCCCGGTAACCGTGACGAGCGCCATGAAGCGGCTCAGCCAGTCGGATTCGAGTGTCATGTCGAGGGGTGAACGCACATCGGAAGTGCGGCGTGCGCCGCATGAAAGTCCGATTATCGCGCGGCCAGCCGCTGCAATCGCGCACGTTTCCGGTTCGACGCCGGCCACCGGACGCGACGCCCGCCGCGACAAGGGTTTTGCTATCATTCCCGCGCCCTGTCTTGCCGAAATGGACATGCCCGCTCGCAGCGTGGCGCACTCGCGTACCGCCGATCGCACGCCGCCGCTCACCGACCCACACCGCCGCCCGACCTGCCGGCGAGCGCGTGAACGGGCCCCGACCAGCGCGGCGTCGACGTGCCGACGGCCCGGCCGTCCCATGCTCCCCCTTCTTTCCGGAAACCACGATGCCGCCTGTCTCTTCCCCGCCCGTTCTCGACACGCCGCGCCTCATCCTCGAAGGCCATCCGCTCGGCGACTTCGATGCGCTCGCCACGATGTGGGCCGAGCCCAAGGTCGTCGAGCACATCTTCAACGGCGAGCCGTCCGCGCCGCGCGACTCGTGGATGCGCATGCTCGCGTATCGCGGGCTGTGGCCGCTGCTGGGCTATGGCTACTGGGCGATTCGAGAGAAGACGTCGGGCCGTTATGTCGGCGACCTCGGCTTCGCCGATTTCCACCGGCTCATCGAGCCGTCGATTCGCGGTGTGCCGGAAGCCGGCTGGGCTCTCGCGACGTGGGCGCACGGCAAGGGCTACGCGACCGAGGCGCTCGCGGCCGCGCTTGCATGGCTCGACGGGCTGCAGCGGTTCGAGCGCAGCGTATGCGTGATCAAGCCGACCAACGTTGCATCGATTCGCGTCGCGGAGAAGGCGGGTTATGGCGAGCCGCAGCGTATCCGCTTCAACGACGCCGATTCGTTGCTGTTTTCGCGCAAGCGCCGATAGGCGAGCGTGGTTCGTCGGTCACGTCAGTCGGCGGCCGGTTCGTAAACGCGCAGGAAGAGGCCGTTGTCCATCGGCCAGCAGTTCCCGCTTTCGTCGAGCAGAATCCAGTCGCCCGGCTTCACCGGACGCCAGCCTTCCGGCGTCGCGACTGCCCACGTGTCGTGGCGCCGCGCCACCCGGTCATGGTCGCCATCGACGAACCATCGTGTGGCATCGACGTAGGCGGTACGTTTTCTGAATCTCATCCTGCCACCCAAGAAAGCGGATATCTGCATCGCGCTCAATGACGAAGCGCGAATCGCGTGTCGGCGCGGGGCGCGCATCGCGATGCCGCAGCGTCCGCGTCGAGCGCGCGCTGCCCGGCCTTCAACGCATGCGTCGCCGCCCGCGTTTCGTGCAACGCCGCCCAGCTCTCGGCAACGAGCGCCTGCAACGTGTCGCGAGCGACGACGGAGATCCGGACATCGGTCTCCTGCATTCTCCTGAGCGCAGACACGACCTCGTCCGGCTGATCGGGCGCCAGCGCAAGCACGAACCGCGAACGCGTCTCGGCGGCCCGGACGGCCCCGGCCCAGTCGGCCCGCGCCACCGCGGCTTCGATCGCGTTCGTGAGCGCTTCGAGACTCTGCACGACTTGCCACGGCATCATGTCGCCTTCCCGTCAGTTGCCTGTCACCGTCCGCATGACGGACGAAATCGCGGCGCATCATGCGCGCGCCTCAGGAAGCGAAATTGTAGGGAACGATACGCGGCGACATCGGTAATATTTTGTAATGATATGTCGAGTAACCTTGCCTGGCGTCAGCCGAAGTAAAGTTGGTGCGTTTTGCGAAGTAAAGTCTGAACTTGGGCGTTTTTTCAAAAATTTGCCCCGGTGCGCGCGAAACGTTCCCTTTGCAAATCAATGATATAAGTTGATTTGGGAAGTAAAGTTGGACCTTTTCCGGGGCAGTTACGATCGGAAAGTTCGAACCCACCGAACGCCTGATTTCACTGTCGTGCCCGTTGCAGCGCCGGCAGTCGCGGTCACGCGCTCCGCGGAACCCGAGTTTTAATGAATAATCGTGCCGTCATGATAAGAAAGATTATCTCGCGGCCACCCGCCGAAACCCGCACCCTTCTCTGCCATCGTGGGCGCTAACCGGCTGCGGGCGCCGGAATCGGCGAATGTTTGCCGCTGGCGATGAAGCGCTGCAGTTGCTCCCACGCCTCGAGGTAGCGAAACTTGGGCGCGGCCGCCAGTTGCTCGTCGTGCAGCACCAGCACGCGTTCGACCACCGTTTGCTCATGGTCGAGCAACAGGCACGGCTGATCCTGCTCGATGCGCTTGATACACGCGTCGAGCGCGGCCTCCGCACAGCGGTAGGGCTCAAGACCATCACCTGCCGCAGTCTCGCCCCACATGAAGTACGCGAGGTAGACGACCCGGATCAGGCAGCAAATCTGGTCGAAATCACCGCACCCGGCGCTGACCGTCGCCAGGGCGAGATGGTTTTCCAACGATAGCGCGCGCACCTTGGCCGTTGCCAGCGGCAACAGCATTTCCTTCGTGCGCGGTGGCCGCGGGGGTCGGGATAAAGGTTGCTTGCTCATCGATCAAAACGATTCGTTCTTTCAATCAGCCCGGCATGGCCAGGCGCCCCGGTACGTTACGCTTCATCGGCCACGATTTGCAACCGGCCGTTGCGGTCAGCCACCTCGCGCCGCATCGAAAACAGCCGCCCGCAGCCTGCACACGCCCACCCGCGGCCATCGACCTGCTGCGCACTGCCGACGCGACCGCAAAACGGACACGGCGTCGCTGCTGTCGATTCGATGCCCAACCGGATCCGCGCCGAAAGACTGCCACTCGGTTCGAGCCGATCCGCAAAATCGGTGAACATGTTGTGCCATTTCTGGACCACCCCATGGCTCGTGCCGACAAAGTCCGCCACCTGCATGACCGACAACGGCAGCGACAGGTGCCGAATGAACAGGCGCATGCGCTCGAGCGAGCTCATCTTCGTGTTGACGAACGGGGTGCCGCGGCGCCGCGTGAATTTGGTCCCGCAATTCGCGCATTTGAACCGCGGGAAGGCGCCGTTCGGGCATTCATCGAAACGCGTCTGGTGACTGCCGCAGTCCGGGCAATGCGGAGGTCGATGGCTGAGTGAATTCAGTTCGTCGAATTCGCGCGTCAGACGAGCTGTCAAGGTGAGGTCTTCGCGCGCGCCGATTTCGGCGAAGGCCAGCGGCACAGGTTCCAGTTCGGTGGGGCGGCCACCGAGCCTCACGCGGCGCTCCCACTTGCTGCTCGGGTCGAGCTGCAACAGCCACGCGCGCCAGGCCACCACACGTTGGCTGATGTCGGTCGACAGGCTGCCCATCTGTTCGCCCGCATCAACGCACGAAATCGGCTGCGACAGCAGGGACACGAACAGATCGAGTTTCTTGAGGTGCTTCTCGCCGAGCGGGGTGTCGGCCGTGCGGCTGAAGTAACGCCAGCAAGTCTGGCACTCGAACATCGGCAGCCGACCGATGGGGCGCGTTCGGAATCCCGCACTGATGATGTGGCCGCCGCCACAGCGCGGGCAGCGGGGACGCGGTTCGTGACTCGCGGACAAGATCCTGTCGAGCTGGGCGGTCAGAAACGCCGTCAGTTCCTTGTCCTCGCCGGCGGTATCGGATCGGCGAAGTGTCGGGTGGCTCGATCGGGCGTTCATCAGAACTGGGCGGTTAGCTGGAATCCGAGCGTGACCCGGTTCGTCGGAAAGCCGGAGGGTTTGTACACCGGCGTACCGGCGAACAGGTCGTAGCCGTAGCCGCCGAAACGCGTCGCGACGCTGCCCTTCACGCCGATCACCGCGCCCGCCAGTTGCGTGCCGACCAGCGCGACCGGCTGCGGGCCCCACACACGGCCGTAGTCCAGGCCCGCATAGACCGCCATCCCGATCTGTCCAATCGGCGCCTGCAACTCGTTGCGCCAGTAGAAGCCGCGAGACGCCGCCAGCATCGTCTCGCCGTCGAAGCCACGGACGGTGTAGCGGCTGCCAATCGTCAGGTCGTCGATGTAATACAGCGTGTTGCCGGTGTACTGGCCGTGGAACGTTGTCACGTAGCGGAACGGTTGCTGCGCAATCGCGAACGGCACCGATAGGTTCGCATCGAGCACTGCCATTTTGTAGCGATAGGTTGGGCCGCCGTCGGCCGCCAACATGTCGTCCTGCGCGCCGAAAGCGCCGATGCCCTGCCGATACGCGAGCGTGCCGTCGAACTGCGCGTTGCCGAAATAGTGGCGATCGGTCAGGCCGAACTCGACGAACGTGTTGTTACGGCGCTGCTGCGGAATCTCGGTGTCCTCGATGAAGCTCTGCCCAAACCGCCGCGACAATCGAAACTGCGCGCCGAACACGTCGTTCTGGCTGCGCGACAGCACGCGATTCAGCTTGAAGTCGACCGTCTTCGAATTGCCTCTCGCGATGAAGTTCTGGTTCACGCCGGCGATCTGCTGGTAATACGTGTTCGTATACGCCGAGAGCGTTGCGGTCCAGTAGCCCCACGGGATCGAATAGAAGCCGTTCCAGCCGTGCGAGCCGAGCCGCTTGTCGCCGAACTCGAGATCCTGGCTCACGCCGATGTTGAAGATGTCGTTCAATCCGAGTGGGTTGTCGATGCCGAGCGACAGGTTGCCCTGCAGGCGGCCGGTCGCTCGCGTACCCGAGTTGTCGATCGACGCGACGACGGTCCACGGCTTGGCGCGCTTCACGTCGAGCACGACGTCGCTTTCGCCCGGCACATCGGCCGGCACGATCTGCATCGACACGTCCTGGCTCGACACGCGCTTCATCTGCTCGAGGCCCTGCTCGAGGTCGCGCAAGTTCAGCAGTTCGCCGTCGCCGGTCGGGAAGGCGGTTTTCCAGGTGCCTCGGAGCTTCTCGTCGGCGAAACGCACGTGGCGGATCACACCGGGGATCAGAGAAAACTTGAGGGTGCCGGTCGACAGATCCTGTTCGGGCAGCAGCACGCGCGTCGTGACATACCCACGCGCCAGGATCGCTTGCGACAGGCCCTTGACGAGCACGTCGAGCCCTTGTTTGCCGACGCACTGGCCGGCGTAGTGCTCGAGCCATTCGCGCGCGAATGCGAAACGATCCATCGGCAACGCCGACGCGCCTTGTGATTTCAGGGAAGCGGGCAGCGCATCGGGTACGTCGAGTGCGAAACGCTCGATCCGAAAGCAGGGCATCTCCGACGGCAGCGTGGGATACCCTGCGCTTGCCGTCACGTTCGATCGTACCCCAGGCGCGGTGATGGTTCGCTCGCGCTCACGTGCCTCTTCTTGCTGTCGGGTTTTCTGGTCATTGCCCGGAACGGTCAGGCGCGGCGCTTCCTGTGCGGACACACTGGTCGCGATAAGCAGCAGCGCTGCCGCAGCAGAATTCCCCCGGCGAATAGTTCTCATGTGTTTTTCTAGATATCTGATCGTTAACTACAATTCAGTCGAGCATGTTATAGGTGCATTATTTCATGAAAATTTATAAATATATATTAATGATTATTTTGCAATAATAATGCAATATATTATTGCCGTGGCTTTTCCGTCTCGTCGTTCTTCACCTCATAGCTCTTGCGCGCCTTTTTGTAGCTGTTATCGAAGGGTTTGATCTTCAACATCGCGGCGCGACTTGTAAAGCCCCCGATCAAAGCCACCCCGAAGCCAGCCAATAACACAATCCCTCCGAAAATTGATGGTGGAATGAATTTGACTGCGACATACATCGCCAACACTCCTATCACAATCAAACTAAACCTGACCCATCGAGGAAAATTCCCATCCTCGATCATCTTAATTTTTCGCACCATTCCCTCCAGAATTTCCCGTTGTCGATTTCACGACACCTTGCCAATAAGAATTGAGCATCTCTTGAACCTTATTTGATATATCGCTGCCGTTCATAGTATTCGACACTCCATTGATAACCGGGCCGAGAAGGGGATATTTCTCCGATGCTGCATTCGACACCACGTTCAGTATGCCGCCAACCCCGTACTGCCCAAAGTTCGGACTCACCATCTGCCCGATAGCATCAGCGCCGACACCAACGGCCGTCGCCCCGAATGCAATTTGCGCAAACAATGGAGCAAAGGGAGACGGAGCAGACGCCAGTGCGCCACTCGTCGACCCAACCCACCCGGCAGTCGTTGACGTGGCCGACGCCAAATCGCCCGTCGTTGACTTGACGTAATTCACGTCGGTTTGGTTCGGCAGACGAGTAAATGGCCCTGTCAACGTGAAATGATAATCTGGCTTCGCCGGCTGATCGTAGCTGAACTGACTCGGCACCTGACTAGGCGCAGCTGAATCCGCGTTTGCCACGATATAAGACTGCAACTCAAGATTTGCGGTAGCCGTCTTCTGAGTTAAAACCATCTTGCCATCGGCCGTAGCCGGTGCGCCGACCCATTGCGCACCCATGTCAGTCGGTGTCGTGCCAACGAGCGTCGCCGGCGCGCCGGATTCGTGGATCCCATTCACGGACACACCCATAATCCGCATCTGATCTTCGATCTGCGCTTGGGTATATTTTCCTTTGCTCTTATCTGCCAGCTGCTTCGCAAGCGTCTTTTCCTCAGGGTGGAGCTGCCGATTGAACCGATCAACGTTGTACCCAGAGAACGCCCCCGATTCACCGCCCACCGCCGCACCCGCCCCGGTCGCAAGCGCGTTCGCCACGATGTTGCCCAGCGCCTGATTCATATTGGCGTTGCCGGTCGGATCGCTGCCTGCGATCGCGCTGCTCAGCTCGTTCAGCTTGCCCGACGCGATCGACGCAATCGCCGCACCGGCTGCGCCGCCTACCGCGTTGCCCCCCGCCAACCCTGTTACCAATGCCGCACCGGCGCCTTGCATCAGCGCCCGGTTCGCTCCGCCTTCCTTCCACGCGTCGACACCGGCCTGATCGCCATTCTTCTCAGCTTGCCGTTTCATTTCGTCCGCGTAGTCTCCGATCCGGCGCGACACCGCTTCACCGGCCGCGCTGGCCGCAGCCATCATGTCCGACTGATTGGCCAGCAGGTTCTGCATGTCCGGAAGTTTGGCGACCGTACCGTTGGTATTCGTCGTATCGCGGTTCAAGCTGGCCACATCCTGCTTCTGGTTTGCCGAATCCGTAATCGTAACGGTCCCCGCACTCACACCGCTCTTCGTCGTCGCGCTATCACTGCCGCTGTCGTTCTGGCCAAGCATGGGTGCAGCGCCACCCGTATTCTTGCCCGACGTGCTGCCATGCGTGCTGTAGTTCATCCCGCCGTCGCCAGTCGTCGCGCCCGCGCTGAAGCCGCTCGAACTCGCATCGTAGTGCGACTGGTTCTGGACGTCCGAGAAGGACAGCGAACCCGTCGTCAGCGAATTCTTCGACGCATCCGCGCCGCTCGCGATCAGTCCGCCCTTCAGGTCGGTATTGCCGGTGACGTTGATATTGAAGCCGCCGTCACCCGCGTGAATTCCGGCTTGCTCGTTGACGCCCGCATAACTACCCGACGCATTGCCCTTGCTCTGGCTGAAGCTCGCGCTGGCGCCGCCTTGGCTGATGCTGAAGCCGCCGCCCGAACTCGACTGATGCGCCGCGCTCGTCAGCGTATCCTGCACGCTGACGATGTTCAGGTTCCCGCCCACATCGGCGTTCACCTGATTGCCCTTCACGTTCGAGCCGATGATGTTCGTATCGCCGCCCGAGATAATCGTCACGCCGTTTGCAGCATTCACATGGCTGTTGTTCTGCGTGGCCAGATCGCTGTTACCATCGCCGTTGGCCTTCGACATTGCCGCGGAAACACCGAACCCGCCCGTGCCGACCGACACGCCCACGCTCGCGCTCTTCGACTCGTTCGTGCTGCGAGTCGAATCCGTATCCGTCGTATTGACGATATTGACCTGATTTTTCGCCGCCAGGATCACATCGTTTGCGGTCACGTTCGAGCCGGCGATCGTCACATTGCCGCTGCCAGCCTGACCGTTGCCGGTCGCCGCGAACGCCACCGTTCCGCCCGCGTTCACATTCGAACCGCGATTCATCACGCTGTCTTCGGAGAACGCGCTCTTGCTATGACTGCTGCCGACGCTGACCTCGACCTTGAACTGAGGCGTTTCGCCCGCCCCCAGCGCCCGAACCACATCGCCCGCGGCAACGTTCGCATCCCATGCCGCACTCGCCGCTGCCATCCCGTGCAGCGCCGCGGCCCGACCATCCTGG